>ERZ779896.2811-NODE-2811-length-11452-cov-73.086075_pt1 | contig 11452 bp, 8 predicted proteins | sample MGYA00511067_ERZ779896 | MGnify/ENA primary metagenome ERZ779896 (study PRJEB29588, sample SAMEA2161597) | human gut metagenome | biome: human gut; feature: human-associated habitat; material: faeces | place: Denmark | collected 2008/2010 ...
GGCGTGCGGCTGCCGCAGCCGGGTTATCTCGAGGCGCTGCGGCGCCGCTGCGACGAGGTCGGCGCGCTGCTCGTCTTCGACGAGATACAGACCGGTCTGGGACGCACCGGCGCGATGTTCGCCTCGCTGTGCTACGGCGTCACGCCCGACATCGTCTGCCTGGCCAAGGCCTTCGGCGGGGGCATGCCCCTCGGGGCTTTCGTCTCGCGGCACGAGATCATGGATACGCTGCAGCACGATCCGGCGCTGGGCCACATCACCACCTTCGGCGGCCATCCGGTCTGCTGCGCCGCGGGGCTTGCGGCACTGAACTACCTGCTCGAAAACCGCGTCGTCGAGGGCGTCGAGGCGAAGGGCGCCCTCTACGAGGAGCTGCTCGCGGACCATCCCGCCGTGCGGGAGATCCGCCGTGCGGGTCTGCTGCTGGCCGTCGAACTGGGCGACTCGGCGAAGCTCTACCGGATCATGGAGCTCTTCAAGGAGGCGGGCATCCTGAGCGACTGGTTCCTCTACTGCGACACGGCCTTCCGCATCTCGCCGCCGCTGACCATCTCCGAAGAGGAGGTGCGCGAGAGCGCCGCGCTCGTCCGCGAATGTCTCGACCGGCTGTAACGGGCCGGTACGGATGTCCGTGCAGAACATCTGTCCGCAAAAAAACCGTCGGAGCGACTCCGACGGTTTTTTTGTTTTTCTGCCGATCCCGGACGGGCCTACGCCTCCCCGGCAAAGGCCTTCAGGCGGGCGATCTCCTCGGCCCAGCGGCTCTCGTCGGGCGTTTCGAGGATCAGCGGAATGCCGTCGAAGCGCGGATCGCGCGCGATGTAGCGGAAACACTCCAGGCCGATCATCCCGTCGCCCAGCGGCGTGTGGCGGTCGACGCGGCTGCCGAGAATCTTCAGCGCATCGTTCAGGTGCATGCCCTTCAGGTAGCGGAAGCCCACGACGCGCTCCAGCTCGGCGAAGGTCTTCTCGCACGCCTCAGCCGTGCGCAGGTCGTAACCCGCGGCAAAGGCGTGGCAGGTGTCGATGCAGACCCCCACGCGCGACTTGTCCTCGACGCGGTCGATCAGGTAGGCGAGGTGCTCGAAGCGGAAGCCGAGGTTCGAGCCCTGCCCCGCGGTGTTCTCGATGACGGCCGTCACGCCGTGCGTGGCTTCGAGCGCGAGGTTGATCGACGCGGCGATGCGGTCGAGGCTCTCCTCCTCGGTGATCTGCTTCAGGTGGCTCCCGGGGTGGAAGTTCAGGCGGTCGAGCCCCAGCTGCTCGCAGCGCTTCATCTCCTCGATGAAGGCCTCGCGCGACTTGGCCAGCCCCTCGGCGTCGGGGTGCCCGAGGTTGATCAGGTACGAGTCGTGCGGCAGGATTTGCGCCGGCGTGTAGCCGTACTCGTCGCAGGCGCGGCGGAAGGCGTCGATCTCGGCGGCCGTGAGGGGTTTGGCGACCCACTGCCGCTGGTTCTTCGTGAAGAGCGCGAAGGCCGTGGCTCCGATTTTGTGTGCGTTGGCGGGGGCGTTCTCCGTGCCGCCCGCGGCGCTGACGTGTGCTCCGAAATACTTCATAGGGGTGAAAGCGGATTTATCTTCGGACAAAGTTAACGATTTTGTAAATAAATTCATAAATTTGTGGCTGCCGTGATTCATCGTCAATCGTAAACTCTTCGCAATGAAACGATTTTATGCGCTCCTCGTCCTGATCTCCGCCCTGGCGGCCACGCTGCCCGCCGCCGCGCAGATCTCCATCGACGAGGTCGAGGCGCCGCAGGAGAGCATCCACTTCCGCGACCGGATGAAATCCACGCCGGTCGATGTCGACTACTTCAGCCTGGCACGCTACCGGGCCGAGCGGGCCGCCATCCGCCGCGAGCGCAACTACCTCGAGATCGGCGGCGGGCTCCAGGGTTCGCTCTCCTCGCACAACGATCCGTGGATCAAGGTCTCGGGCGGTGACAATGCCATTGCGCTGATGGCGACTTTCAACCTGCGGCACGTCTTCACGAAGAACCTCTTTTCGGTCGAGACCAAGGTCAGCGCCTCGTTTGGCTACAACCGCATGAAGGTCGAGACCACGACGACCGACGACGAGGGCAGGACGCATACCGAGAGCAACGGCGTGTGGTTCAAGAACCAGGACGAGTTCGTCATTTCGGTGGCTCCGTCGTTCAAGATGTCGAAGAACTGGTCCTACGGTTCGATCATCAACTTCCGCAGCCAGTTCGTCAACGGCTACATCTCGCGCACGCAGCAGACCGAGACCGACCGCAAGAGTTCGTTCATGGCGCCGGGTTATCTCGACGCGTCGTTCGGTATCACCTACAAGTGCCCCAGGGAGAAGCTGCCGCTGTCGGTCAACCTCTCGCCGATCGCCCTGAGCGCCGTCTTCGTCGAGGACCGCCTCGTGCGTGAGAACGTCTGGGACGACAAGCCCGGCTGGCAGGCCTACGGCCTGGCATCGGAAAACGAGACCTCGAAATATGAGGGCGGCTCCTCCATACAGGTCGACTTCGACCGCTCGTTCGGCAAGAACGGGTTCCTGCGCTACCGCACGAGCCTCTACTCGTTCCTCGGCTGGATCACGAACATCGGGCTGAAAAACAAGGTCAGCGACTACTCGGAGTACAAGAAGCAGCTCGACGCCTACAACAACTGGACGGCCGACTCGGGGACGGTGCGGCCTCCGAAGCCGAATCTTCCGGTGCACCCGACGGTCCGCTGGTCGAATACGATCGACATCAAGGCAACAAAATACATCTCGACGACGTTGAGTTTCGAGCTCTACTACAACCGGGCGCAGAACGTCGACGTGCAGACCCGCACGCTGCTCAGCGTCGGGCTTTCGTATACCTTCAAGAACAAGTGATGTACAGAAATTCCAAACACACGGTGCTTTTTCCCCTGCTGCTGGCCGCGGGCGTGGTCGCCGGCCTGCTGCTGGGACAGTATCTGGGCCGCAACAGCACGACATCGCAGCTCAAGAGCATGATCAGCCGTCTGACGCTGCCGACGAACAAACTGACCTATACGCTTTCGCTCATCGAGAACCAGTACGTCGACTCCGTGTCGATGGACTCGCTCGCCGAGCATGTCATTCCGCTGCTGGTCAAGGAGCTTGACCCCCATTCGGTCTATATCCCCGCCTCGGAGATGCAGGCGCTGAACGAACCCCTCGAAGGAGAGTTCGACGGCATCGGCGTGGTCTTCAACATGGCCACCGATACGGTCATCGTGCTCAACGTCATCCCGCAGGGCCCGAGCGACAAGGCCGGCATCAAGGCCGGGGACCGCATCATCGAGATCGACGACTCGCTCGTGGCGGGCCGCCGCATTCCGCAGAACGAGATCGTCAAGCGGCTGCGCGGACCGCGCGGATCGACCGTGCGGCTGGGCCTCGGGCGGCAGCACATCCCCGATCTGGTCGAGGTGGAGGTCGTGCGCGGCGTCATTCCGATCCGCAGCATCGAGTCGGCCTTCCGCATCAGCGGCACGACGGGCTACATCAAGCTGGGACAGTTCGCGCGGACGACCCACCAGGAGCTGTTGCAGGCCCTGGCGAAGCTGCGGGCCGAGGGGGTCGACCGGCTGATCTTCGACCTGCGCGGCAACTCGGGCGGCTACCTCGACCAGGCGATCCTCGTGGCCAACGAGTTTCTGCATGAGGGGCAGCTGATCGTCTACACCGAGGACCGCCACCACAAGCAGGTGCGCGAATATGCCGACGGCCGCGGCACGGCGCAGGAGATGGACGTGGCGGTACTCATCGACGAGGGCAGCGCCTCGTCGAGCGAGATTCTGGCCGGTGCCCTGCAGGACAACGACCGCGGCACGATCGTCGGCCGCCGCTCCTTCGGCAAGGGGCTCGTGCAGCGTCAGATCCCCTACAGCGACGGATCGGCCCTGCGGCTGACGACGGCGCGCTACTATACCCCCACGGGCCGTTCGATCCAGAAGCCCTATACGATCGGTGACGAGGAGAGTTACGAGGAGGACCTCTGGCACCGCTACGAGAACAACGAGTGGTTCACGGCCGACAGCATCCATTTCGCCGATTCGCTCAAGCGCGTGACGCCCGGCGGCAAGGTGGTCTACGGCGGGGGCGGCATCATGCCCGACCTCTTCGTCCCGGTCGACACGACCGACGTGACGAAGTATTTTGTCGAGGTGGCGGGCCGCAACATCCTCTACCGCTATACGATCGAGTATGCCGATGCGCACCGCGATGCGCTGAATGCCGTGCGGACGATCGACGATCTGCAGCGGCTGCTCGACAGCGACCGCACGCTTGTCGATGATTTCGTGCGCTACGCCGCCCGCAAGGGGGTGGCGCCGCGCTACGGCGACATCGCCCGCTCGCGCAAGCTCATCGAGGCGCAGCTGCGCGCCTACATCGGCCGCAACACGGTGCTCGAGGACGACGGTTTCTATGCCAATATCTATCCGGTGGACAACGTGGTGATGCGGGCCATCGAACTCTTGAACGCTTCAGACTCTTCAGACACTTCAGACAATGATTAAAAAGATTTTCGGCATGCTTCTGGCTGCGGCGATCCTCGCCCTGCTGGTGCTGACGCTGCTCCATCACGACAACTACCGTTCGATGATCCGGGACGGGGCGGACTTCGGTCCGGCCGCGGCCGTTGCGGAGCCGGTCGCCGCGTCGGAAAACACCGGTCCGGGCCCGGACCGGCAGTCCGGTGTCGCGCCGGTACAGCCTGCGGAGAGCCTCTCCGTCGAACCGGCCGGTTTGGCCGGAGAGGGCGTGCCTGCGGCCGACTCGCTTCGGGTAAAGGAGTAGTCTCCGCAAGTACGGTTTTGTGGCCGTTTCAGCCTGGCTGTTCCGCACGAAAAAGCGCCCTCCGCAAGGAGGGCGCTTCGTTTTGCCTTTCGACTGCCCGGGAGCTTCCGCTTTTGTGCCGGCCCGAGCTGACGGGAATCAATAGTATTTGACCGGATGGCCTTCGATGGTCGAGAGGATGTTGTTTGCCGCCGACGAGGCGCCGATGCGGAAGAGGTCCGTCGTGAGCCACTCCTTGCCGAGAATCTCCTCGACGATCGTGTAGTAGAGCGCCGCCTCCTCGGCCGTGCGAACACCGCCTGCGGCCTTGAATCCCACCTTGCGGCCCGTCTTTTCGTAGTAGTCGCGGATGGCCTGGCACATTACCACGGCCGCTTCGGGCGTGGCGGCGACGTCGATCTTGCCCGTCGAGGTCTTCACGAAGTCGGCACCGGCGAGCATCGAGAGCAGCGAGGCCTTGCGGATCAGCTCCGGGGTCTTCAGGGCGCCCGACTCGATGATGACCTTCAGCACCACGTCCTCGTCCATCTCCGTGCGGATCACCTCGACCTCGTTGGCCGCCTCGTCGTACTCGCCCGTGAGCATGCGGCCCACGTTGAGGACGATGTCCACCTCGTCGGCTCCGTTCTCCACGGCCATGGCCACCTCGAGCGCCTTCACTTCGAGGTAGGTCTGCGAGGCGGGGAATCCTCCGGCCACCGACGTGATGCGCATGGGCGTGCCGTCGACGGCCAGCCCTACGGTCTCGACGAAGGCGGGGTAGACGCAGATCGACGCCACGTTGGGAATCTGCGGGTATTTCTCGTAGAATTCGGCCGCCTTGCGGGCGAACTCCGTGACGGAGGTGACCGAGTCGTTGCACGACAGGGTCGTCAGGTCGATGGCCGAATAGCAGAATTTGTAGACCTCGTTGTTGTGGTTGCGCTCCTGGGCAACCCGGCGGATACGTGCGACCTCCTCGTCGACACGCTCTTCGCTCCAAGCCGGAGCGTACTCGTTCAGATGATTGGCGTATTCCATAACTTCAAACGGCTGTTTTTACAAAAGTAGGAAAAATATTCGTTTTCGCATGCCGCTTCGGCTTTTTTTGCCCTCTCCGGGCAAAAAAAAAGACCTGACCGGCAGGGTCAGGCCTTTTTTCTCTCCGCAGGGCGAATTACTTTGCCAGGGCCTTCAGGTTGACGTCCTTGGCAGCCTTCTCGGCCAGTGCGGGATTCTTCGACACGGCGCTCTTGAGCTGGGCGTCGGCGGTCTTCAGGTCACCCTCCTTGGCGGCGATCACGGCGCGCAGGTAGTCGGCCTCGGCCGAGTTGTCCTTGGCAATGGCCTTCTTGGCGGCAGCCAGGTCGTTGTTCATCACGTCGACGATGGCGGCGTTGTAGCCCTCCAGACCGTTTGCAGCGGCCTTGTAGTTGCCCTCGGCGGCAGCCATGGCGGCCTTGGCCTCGGCGTCGGCTACCTGGGCATACTTCTTGGCCTCGGCGGTGTTGCCGTTGGCGAGGTTGGCAAGAATCAGGTTCTTGTTGAGCTCCTTCGACGAATCGCTCTTGGCAGCCATCTCGAACGACTTGAGTGCGGCGGCCTTGTCACCGACCTTCGTCTGGGCAACGCCGAGGTTGTTCCATACGCGGGCGTCGTTGTAGTGCTTCGAGGCGGCGGTCAGGATACCAACCTGCTCCTCGGCGCCGTCAGCCAGCGTCTCGGCGGCATAGAGGTACTCCTCGACGGTCAGCTCACCGCCGTTGCGGTAGGCGGCCATGATCTCCTCGTCGGTCTTGCCCTGGATGTCGGTCGTGTTGATGATCTGGGCGCGGCGCAGGGCGGGCAGGATATCCTTCTTCAGCTCCTCGAATACCGAAGCCATGTTCTTGATCTCCTTTTCACGCTCGGCGGGCGAGTTGTAGCGGCTCAGCACCTGGAGAATGACGTTCTTGTTCTGGATGTCGGACTTCTCGACCAGCTCCTTGAAGCCTTCCCAGTCCTCACCGTAGGCTGCGGCGTCGATCTCCAGACCGGCCTCCTTGAGCAGCTTGGCAACGACCTTCTGGCTCGACTCGCTGCGGGCCTTCGAGAGCTTGTCGTTGAACTTCTCCGGACCGTCGGGCGAAGCGTAGCCCTTCACGGCGATGTTCTGCGTGGCGCGCTCGTTCGAGAGGTTGGCGTCCACGTTCTGCTTGAAGGCGCCCAGGTCGGCGTTCTTCTCGTTGGCCTTCGTCACGCGCGACGAGTTGATCGCGTAGAGCAGCTCGGTCTTGTCGATCTCGGTGGTTACCTTCTTGTAGTTGTTGGGCAGCTCCTCCATCAGGTCGCCGTACTTGAGGTCCTTCTGGAGCGTGTTCACGCCGTAGGCGATCGTCAGACCGAACTCGCGGGCGAGAGCGGCCTTTGCCTCGGCATCGTCACCGGCCAGCACGGCAGCCTCCTCCTTGGTCGGAACGGCACCCGTGTTGAGGTTCACGAGCGTGAACTCCTTGCACTTGCCCGACGGGCACTTGATCTCGGCACGCAGCTGCAGCTCGCTCTTGTCCATGCGCGAATCGTAGGGGAACTCCACGTGCTGCGTGAAGTTGCCGCCGTTCTTGGCGTCAACGACCGTATAGTTGTCATCCACCTTGGAACCCTGATAGTATTTGGTCGTACCGGCAACCTCGCCGCCCTCGAATACGATGACGGGCGTCACCTTGATGACGGCCTTTGCATTGAAGTACTCGACGGGGAAGGTGACGTTGATGTCGGCGGCCACGATGCCGTTGTTCAGCGTCAGAATCTCGGGAGTAACGCTCAGCTTCACATCCTCACGCTCCTTGGCCATCTTCTTGAAGCAATTGCAACTCGAGAATGCCAGGGCGGCAGCTACGAGCACCATGCTCAATTTCATGAAATTTTTCATAGGTTTGTTTTTAAGTGTTTATTTGTTGTTTGCCTTTGTTTCCTAAACGCCTCGTGTTCGTTCGGTTCCGCGGGGCCTGCACCCCCGCCCGGAACGTCGCAAATATAGAAAACTCTTGCTAATTGTGCAAAATTCCGGGCGGAATTTCGTAGCCTTTTCCGCCCGAAAATTGCACACAGACAGCCGGTTTACTCCTCCTTGCGATCGTGACGCTCGCGACGTTCGCGGCGCTCGCCCCGTTCGGGACGCGGACGGCGTTCACGCTCCACGTAGCCTTCGGGTTTGGGCAGCAGCGCCTTGCGCGACAGCTTGAGCTTGTTGGTCTTGGGGTCGACGCCGATGAGCTTGACATCGATCTCGTCACCCTCCTTCAGGCCGGTCTCCTCCATGGTCTCGAAGCGCTTGTAGTCGATCTCCGAGATGTGGAGCAGGGCGTCCTTGCCGGGCATGATCTCCACGAAGGCGCCGAAGGCGACGATCGAGCGGATCTTGCCGTGGTAGGTCTCCCCGACCTCCGGGATGGCGACGATGGCCTTGATGCGGCTCAACGCACCGTCGAGCGCGGCCTTGTCGACGCCGAAGATGTCGACGATACCCTTGTTCTCGACCTCCGTGATGGTGATGGTCGTGTTGGTGGTCTTCTGAATATCCTGGATGACCTTGCCGCCCGGGCCGATCACGGCGCCGATCATGTCCTGCGGAATGGTGATCTGGACGATGCGCGGCACGAAGGGCTTGTAGTCGGCGCGCGGCTCGGCGATGCACTCGGTGAGCTTGTCGAGGATGTAGAGACGTCCCTTGCGGGCCTGCTCGAGGGCGGCGGCCAGCACCTCGTAGGAGAGTCCGTCGACCTTGATATCCATCTGCGTGGCGGTGATGCCGTCGCGCGTACCCGTCACCTTGAAGTCCATGTCGCCGAGGTGGTCCTCATCGCCGAGGATGTCCGACAGCACGGCCCACTTGCCGCTCTCGGAGTCGGAGATCAGACCCATGGCGATACCCGACACGGGCTTCTTGATCTTCACGCCGGCGTCCATCAGGGCGAGGGTTCCGGCGCAGACCGTGGCCATCGACGACGAGCCGTTCGACTCGAGGATATCCGACACGACGCGCACGGCGTAGGGGTTCTCCTCGCCCAGCGGGATCATCGGCTTCAGGGCGCGCCATGCGAGGTGGCCGTGGCCGATTTCGCGGCGCGAGAGGCCGCGTGCGGCCTTGGCCTCGCCCGTCGAGAAGGGCGGGAAGTTGTAGTGGAGCACGAACTGCTCGGTACCCTGCACGAGCACCTCGTCCTTGACCTTCTCGTCGAGCTTCGTACCGAGGGTCACGGTGGCCAGCGCCTGCGTTTCGCCGCGCGTGAAGATGGCCGAGCCGTGGGCGGCGGGCAGGTAGCCCACCTCGCACCAGATCGGACGGATCTCGTCCGTGCGGCGGCCGTCCAGACGCTTGCCCTCGTCGAGGATCATGCGGCGCATGGCCTTCTTCTGCACGTCGTCGTGGAAATACTTGTGGATGAGCGGGGCCTTTTCGACGAGCTCCTCCTCCGTGTAGCGGGAGGCGAACTCGGCCTCGAGGGCGTTGAACAGATCCTCGCGCTCGTGCTTCATCGTGCCGCTCGTGGCGATGGCGTAGGCCTTGTCGTAGAGCTCGCGGATGATCGTCTGGCGCAGCTCCTCGTCGTTGACCTCGTGGCAGTAGGTGCGCTTGACATCCTTGCCCAGCTCCTTCGAGAGCTCGATCTGTACGGCGCAGTGCTTCTTGATCTCCTCGTGCGCGAACTTGATGGCGCCGAGCATCACCTCCTCGGATACCTCCTTCATCTCACCCTCGACCATGAGGATGTTGTCGATCGTACCGCCGACCATGATGTCCAGGTCGCACTCGGCCATCTCCGAGAAGGCGGGGTTGATGACGTACTCGCCGTTGCGGCGGGCGACGCGCACCTCCGAGATCGGGCCGCCGAAGGGGATGTCCGATACGGCGAGGGCCGCCGAGGCGGCCAGACCGGCCAGGGCGTCGGGCTGAATATCCTTGTCGGCCGAGATGAGCGTCACGGTGACGTAGACCTCGGCGTGGTAGTCTGCGGGGAACAGGGGGCGCAGGGCGCGGTCGATCAGGCGGGCAACGAGAATCTCCGAGTCGTTGGCCTTGCCTTCGCGCTTCATGAAGCCTCCGGGGTAGCGTCCGCAGGCGGCATACTTCTCCTTGTACTCCACCTGCAGGGGCATGAAGTCGGTGTCGGGTTTTGCATCCTTGGCGGCCACGACGGTACCGAGCAGCATCGTGTCGCCCATCTTGACGACGACCGAGCCGTCGGCCTGCTTGGCCAGTTTGCCCGTTTCGATCTCGATCTGGCGACCGTCGGCCAGCGTGATGATCTTGCGGACTGCGTTGTACAGCTTCTTTTCTTCCATAAAAATCTTAAACCTATAGTGTGTTCCAATTGTGATCATTTTAGAAAATGAAGGCAATCCCTCGCGGGAATTGCCCTCATCTCTTCCTCGCGGACTACTTGCGGAGGTTCAGCGTCTTGATGATCGCGCGGTAGCGCTCGATGTCGACCTCCTTGAGGTACTCCAGCAACTGGCGGCGCTTACCTACCAGGCGCAGCAGGGCGCGCTGGGTTCCGAAGTCGTGCTTGTTGCTCTTGAGGTGTTCAGTAAGGTGGTTGATACGGTAGGAAAACAGGGCAATCTGGCTCTCGGGAGAACCCGTATCCGTGTTAGACTTGCCGTACTTACCGAAAAGCTCCTGCTTTTTCTCAGCTGTTAAATAAGCCATTGTGTGTTAAGTTTATTTAAGTTCCACTCTACGACGCATTCCCCTTACCGTGAATAACGCCAGAGCGTTCGGCAAAGTTACGAATATAATTCATATGAAGCATGAAAAACCGAAAAATTATTTGCATTTTGCGCCGAAAAGTACCGGATGCGGAGGAAAAATCGTATTTTTGTGCCTAAACAAGTGAAAACGATGGAAATGAAAAGGCTTTTGCGCGGCCTGGCCGCCGGGTTGTTCGGGGTGCTTGCGGCCGGCTGCGCCGGGCGCGGGGAGTACGTGACCGTCGACGGCGCGATGCTGGGCACGACGATGCACGTCGTGGCCGACGTGAAGGGAACCTCCGCGCAGCAGCTCTACGCCGCCGCCATGGAGCTCGACCGCGAGGCCAAGGCGTCGATGTCGATCTTCGACCCGGCGTCGCTGCTGAGCCGCCTGAACCGCAACGAGACCGATTCGGTCGACCGCCATATCGCCTTCAACCTCCGCCTGGCGGACAGCATCGGCGCCCTGAGCGACGGCCGCTACGACGTGACGGTCAAGCCGCTGGTCGAGGCGTGGGGCTTCGCCGGGAAGGCGCCCGCACAGCATCCGAACATCGACTCGATCCTGTGCTTCGTCGGGCGTGAGAAGGTGCGGATCGAGCACGGCCGCCTCGTTAAGGCGGACCCGCGCGTGCAGCTGGACTTCAACTCCGTGGCCAAGGGCTACACGGTGGACCTGCTGGCGGCGCTCGTCGAGCGCTTCGGCGCCCGGAACTACATCGTCGACATCGGCGGCGAGGTGCGCTGCCGCGGCGTCAACCGCGAGGGGCAGCCCTGGCGCATCGGCATCGAAACCCCCTTCGACGGCAACATGAGCGACGGGGCCTACCTCCAGCGGCGCATCCGCATGAATGCGGGCGGGCTGGCCACGTCGGGCAACTACCGCCGCTTCTACCTCGACGAGTCGGGCCGCAAGGTGGCCCACACGATCGACCCCCGCACGGGGCGCAGC
>ERZ779896.2813-NODE-2813-length-11444-cov-2.517868_pt1 | contig 11444 bp, 9 predicted proteins | sample MGYA00511067_ERZ779896 | MGnify/ENA primary metagenome ERZ779896 (study PRJEB29588, sample SAMEA2161597) | human gut metagenome | biome: human gut; feature: human-associated habitat; material: faeces | place: Denmark | collected 2008/2010 ...
GGCGCCTGCCGTGAATCGCATAGCGCGTATAATTCATCAACTGCCGGAAATTCTCCTTGCCGCCGTTCCCCATATAGGCGGCTACATTCTTCGTCTGCGCCTCCGTCAGAGTATTGAGACGCGTCTCGGCACGCGTTGACGCCGTCACATAAACAGGCACGCCCCGCTTGATGAGTGCGTCAAGCTGTTCCTGCTGCTTCCCGGAAAACTGAAGCCCCATGCCGAAGAAATAGAGCACGTCATATTTGCGCAGCTCGTCGGGACTCGTCTTATCGCTCCACTTGACCGGAGTGATACGCACCATCGGATTGATTTTCTGGTCCATGTTTTCCGCGAGCATGTATTCCGGGTAATTGATCATGCCCACATGCGCCGGGGAACCGAAACGGTAAAGACCGAATGCAGCCGCCGCAGCCGCGATCACAAGAACGGCATAAAACATGATCTTTTTCTTTTTGTCATCGACACTCATTTTTCATTTCCTTCCGGGACATAAATCACCTCTCCGCTCTCCAGACGGTATGCGATGCCGACTCTCTGCCCCCTGCCAGAACCGGTCGTCTTTTCCGCCTTGTAACGGGATACCTTGTTTTCCTTCTTGACAATGATTTCCATATCCGGTCTGCCCGCGTTTTTTACGAAAGTCACATCTTCGGAAGTCAAAAACTCCGTCATGCGGCTTTGAATGACAAACGCCACCATCAGCCCGACGGCAAAGACCATCGCCGCGTCAAAAAGATTGAGCAGCCCGGTCAGCGGATCACAGTCTTCGTCATTGTCAAACGCTTTATAACGCGGCGCTCTTGCCATTTTCCGACTCCTTTCTCAAATGAATGTCCAGTGCATAACGCAGGCTCGCGATCTCATCGGCAAACCAGTGCTTCTTCACGGAGTAGAGAAGCAGTCCCACGCCGGCGACGAAAATGCCGACAACCGTTGTTCCGAACGCGACCTGCATGTTATATGCCATTGAGGCAATGTCGCCCGATGCAAGCCCGGCAAGCGCGGGGCCGAGCGGAATCAGAGTCCCCATCAGCCCCAGCATCGGTCCGATCTTCATCATGAACCTGGCGCGTTCAAGTTCATGCTCATAGTTCTGCGAAAAGTCGAAAATCAGCTTCTCGCAATGGATTTCGTCCCAATTCATCGCGGCGAGCTCCTGCAGATGGCGTGCAAACACCCCCTGTCCCAGCATACCAGGTTCGATTCGCTGGTCCCTGCGCAGAAGTTCCATGATCGCCTCACGCTTTCTCCTGTGCCGGAGCAGTGTCAGCCATGTGGAGCAGAACCCGCCCAGTTCAATCAGTGCGAAGACCATTGCCGCAAGCAGCAGTACAATATCGGGAAGCATGAAACTGCCCGACACCCAGTTCAGAATTTCCGTCACATAACGCATTTTTTCTTTCTATCCTTTTTTTCTTTCAGTTTTCTGTAACAATGAATCACGCACCCCGCGACAGCCACACATGCGGCAAGCACCCCAAGGATGCAGAAATCCCTGATCGGATCCCACTGCGCTCCGTGCTCCGCCTGTGCGGAAAATTGTCCGTCCGCGGCAGCCGGCAGAAATACCGCCAGCAGGACAAGGATCCAGGTGGCGTTCAGCGCCGAGGAGATTTTTTCCATGAGTCCCCTGCCGGTAATGAACGGAAGAAGCTCACAGAAAAGCACACTTACGCAAACCAGTCCCAGCGCCGTCACCCACATGATCGTGTTGAAATCATAACGGATCAGGGTATTGAATGCAACCGCCTCCACATACATCGCCCCGGCGGGAAGCAGAAGCGACGGCAGAAGAGCGGCATATTTCCAGAATTTGTTCCGCCGCCCCAGTTCACGGTTCTTCAACAGGGAAAAACCGAGAAGCAGCGCAAGAAGCTCCTGGATTACAATCAGGGCACAGAAATCCTTCAAGTTCGTGCTGTCGGCAAGAAAAGCGCCGAGCGACTGGAAACTGCACGCAGCCAGCCGGTCTTTGAAGAAAAAAACCGGAAGAACCGCCAGAATCAGGATGCCCCACCGGAACAGACGCGGCACCAGAGTCAGCTTCAACATGCTCTGAAGCCACGCCGCAAATAAAATCATCAGGATAAATAGATCCAATTTCGTCTCCCTGTCACCTTAAAACAAATGCCAATTCAATTAGACATAGCTAACTCAAAAATCAATGATCAACGATATCGCTTCATCTTTTGAAAACTCCTTCCGGGCAGTTCCCGCTGAATGCGGAAACAGAATTAATTTTGCATTGTCCGAATAAATTTGCAGAAAATATACTTTCATCCATTTAAAAATCAAGCAATAAAATTAGAAAAGGCTAATATTTTTCTTTCCTTGTACAATATACAATCGCATCAGTCTCTCCACAGACATCCGGAACAAGACAGACAGCATCCGACAGGAAAGCGCAGGATGAATGAACCAGACTCTTTCTCTTTCCTGTTTCGATTCCTATTCCGGATTTCCGGCAGTATCGCCCAAACATGCGAATTTCCTTTGCAATACAAGCCGGAAGTCCTTTTATTTGCAGGAATCCGTTTGACTTTTCAAAAAGCAGTATTATCTTAACTGGTAATGACAACATAACCACTGAAAAGAATATCACAATATGCCTTTGAACAGAGAAACACCGGTACCGCTTTACTTTCAACTGATCGAGGAACTGCGCGAAAAGCTCCTGAAAAAGCTCGATCCGGGCGCAATGATCCCGTCGGAACGGGAACTCTGCGAACGGTTCCGGGTCAGCCGGATTACAGTCAGGAAAGCAATTGAGGAACTGACCGTCAACGGAGAACTCTACAAACTTCACGGCAAAGGCACGTTCAAGACAAGGAACACGGCAAGTTCAATCCGCGAACTGACCTACGTCATTTATGATATCGGCATGGCGGCTTATCCGGGACGGGAACGCTCCATTCAGGCGATGGCGGAAGTCGCGGAAAAACGAGGCTATCATTTCGTGATCCGCGGCTTCAACACCTCCGCAGGAAAGACAGGATTCCGCGATTTCGCATTCAGGGACGTCAGCGGCGGTTATATCATCAGTGTTCAGGAACTGACGCCGGAAGACATTGCGGAAATCAGGCGGAAACGCATTCCGTGCGTCTTCATGAACCAGTCGGAAGGGTATTCCGTCCGCGCCTCGCTTGCCGATGCGGGAGTTCTTGCGGCAAAATGGGTCAACAGGCAGAAAATCAGGCGGATCGCCCTGCTGGTTCCTCCGCTCGCCCTGCCCGACAACCGGGATTTTCTCGACGGATTTCAAAAGACACTTGCCGGAAGACATCAGACAGAAATCCGCGAAGTTCCCTATGACCGGCGGAAATCATCCGCCGCCCTGCAACAACTGCTGAATGACGGTTTCATACCGGAAGCGGTGGTCTGCGCGGACGATCTGATTGCGGCTGGCGCGGCAGATGTTCTTGACCGGAAAAAACTGCGGGGAAAAGTGTCTCTGTGCGGACTCAACAATACGTATCTGGCGGCGGAACTCAACTTTTCCAGCGTCGATCTGCATACGGATCAACGTTCCCGCACCGCTGCGGAACTTCTCGCCGACATTCTGGAGGGCAAAGCGCCCCCGCCACCGTATTCGATCTTCATCAAACCTGAATTCATAGAAAGGAAACAGAAATGAAAGTCGGTCTCTTTTATCAGTCGGAGCAGTATGATTCGCTGGAACACAGCGGAAATTACGGCAAACTCGCGGTCAAGGTCCCCGGTCACAGCGGCATCATGCAGATGCGCTTTTCCGTGCCGATCCTCGACATGCACGGATACTGGGTGCCGGAAAGCCGTACGCCGTCCACAAAAATCGTATGGGTGATCGAAAGCAAAAGCGCCGGGCAGCGTGCCTTCCCGTTCATCGCGTTCTTCAATTCCAGACAGATCAACCGTCTCTCCGCCGGTCTGACGAATCTCACGGACGATGCAAGGATTCTTGCAAAGATGAATCAGGAAAAATGCACCTACGACATCACGATTGAAGTGGCGCTCGGCAAAGACTCGCAGGATTTCGAGCTCGTCATCGACCAGCGCCCGCAGGTCTGGACCGACTCTCTGGCGGACTGGCGCAAAGCTCTTCCCCTGCCTCTGCCGGAATTTCCGGAGGGCGCGTGGGAACCGGTTTTCTGCACATGGTATGCGGTTCATGCGGCAGTCACACAGGACTGGGTGGAGAAAAATGCGGAAGTCGCTTCCAGGCTCGGCTTCCGCACGCTGATCATCGACGACGGCTGGTGTTTCGACGTCATGAAGCGCGTCTCGCCGGAGACGATCTCCACATGGTATGAGATGATCGGCGACTGGTTCCTTTCGGAAAAGAAATTCCCCGATTTCGAAAACCACAGAAAACGCGTTCAGGCGATGGGCATGAAATACCTGCTCTGGGTGGCGCCGTTCCTCATCGGGGCGAAAAGCGAACTTTACAAACAGCTTGCCGACATTGTCAAGCCGGAATATCATGAGGGTTGCTACACGTTCGACAGCAGCCGCAAAGAAGCGGCGAAGCTCCTGCTCGGCAAAATGAAACATGTCATTCAGGATTATGGGCTGGACGGCCTGAAGGTCGATTTCCTCGATTATATTTTCCCGAACATGGAGGAGCCGCGCGGCGAAGACACCACGCACTTCATTCAGGAGCTCGCCAGAACCATCCGCGAAGTGAAGAAAGACGCCCTGATCGAGTTCCGCCAGGCGTATGCAACCCCCGGAATGCTCGCATACGGAACCCAGTTCCGCGCCGGAGACGTTCCGTTCGATTTCATCGACAACTTCCATCGTCTCGCACAGATCCGCATCAGCGTCGGAGACGGTGTTCCGGTGCATGCGGACCCCGCCTACTGGCATCCGCAGGAATCGCCGGAAAACATCTCGCGCCACATGATCGCCTCCCTTGCAGGCGTCCCGATGCTCTCAATGGACCTGCTTGCAATCTCCGAAACAGAACAGAAGATCATCCGTCACTGGCTCGGTTTTTATCAGGCGCACCGCGAAACTTTCAATTACGGGAAATGGGATGTCACCTATCATCAGAGCGGCACAGCTTATGCAATGGTCTCGAATGAAAAGGAGAGCATCATCATTCTCCATGACAGCGTACGAATCGGGGAAGCGCTCGCGAAAGCTGCGAAACATGTCTTCGTCCTGAATCTTTCTCCCGACGAGCTTCCGCTTGCAGGGGCAAAAACTGCGGATTATGAGGGTAAAGCATCCGCTGACGGCATCATCCCTCTCGGCGGACTCGGTGAAAAAGAATAAACTCTCCCGATGCGGAAACGCCGGAAAGCCGGGTTTCCGTGCAATGCACAACCAGCATACCGGACTGCGACAAGGGCAAATCCCCAAATCGCATGGTGCAGCCGAATCCAACTGCATAAGTGAGGCGCCACAGGCAAAATCCTCATCCCGGTGATCCTACCCGCTCAAGACAGGAAGCGAAGCTTCGAGAGCCGTCGGCAACGCTTGACATCAGGGAAGCGCCCGGAACTCTCGCGCTTCGCACAACCTGCGGTTCGCCGCCGGATCGCGACAAGGGCAGAAACCTTGACTCAAAAGGAATGCTCGCGCATTCTTCCGTTTCAAAGCCGGTCAAAAAGTCGGAGGATAAAACACAACGGAATAAAAAAATCAAATTTTTTCTTCTCCACCCCTTGTTTTATCAACCGATTGATATATAATTAAAAGAAGACGGAAAGCGGAGAACTATGGAATATCATACGAAAAGACTGACAATGCAGAATATCGCAGACATGGCGGGAGTCGACAAGGCGGTTGTATCCAAAGTGGTAAACAATGCCAGAATGATTCCCGCCAGCAGCGAGAAGGTGGAGCGTGTCCGTGAAATCATCCGCAAGTATCACTATACCCCGCTCAGCGCGGCACAGTCACTTGCCACAAGGCGCACCCGCCAGATTGCTTTTCTGCTGTCGGAGGCGAGCGAAGCGCTTTTTGCGAATCCGGCATTCTCCCTGATGCTGACCGGCGCCGTCCGGGCATGTCAGGAGTTCCACTATCAATGCCAGGCGGACATCTGCGACTTCATGAATATTCATGATTTCATCGTTCCGGAAAATCTGCGGAACCGCAGTATCGACGGCTGTATTCTTGCAGGTGCGATGTATGACGACGCATTGGCGAAGATCGCGGAAATACGGATGCCGGTCGTTGTCCTCGGGGGCAAACACATCCGTCAGCAGGTGCCGATCATCAGCCGCGACAGCCTGAAGGAATTCGGTATTTTCCTTGACTATGCGGAAGAACGGGGACATACGAAAATATGGGTTGCGGAAGATTCCTACAACGCGAGGCATGATTTCGGCATTTTATTGAAGAACCGCCCTCAGTTCGAGCTCCGCCTGCTGGACGGCCCGCACACGGATGAGATCGTTTACGCTTACCACTGGGCAAAACGTTTTCTCGCGCTGCCTCAATCGGAGCGTCCTACCCTGATCTTCGGCGCCGATCAATTCTGCTGTGTCATGGCGCGTGAACTGGCACGGAACGGAGTGCCCTGCCCGGAACAGATCAGTTTCATGTGTTTCAGCGATACGGAGATGGCGGCGTGCTACAATCCGGCGCTGACCGTCTACGCATGCCAGCACTTCAACGAGGGATATCAGGGAGCGAAACTACTGATTGAAACTCTGGAAAAAAATCTTTCTCCGGAAGAATCAATCCGCCTCGCAAACAGCATCACCATGACCAGTGTATTCATAGAACGCGAATCCGTCAGAAACCTGAAAAAAAGAAAAGGGAGAAAATAAGATGAGGCGCATCAAAAGATCATTTCACGGGAAAACAAGCAGATTCACATTAATAGAATTGCTGATCGTCATATCAATTATTGCGGTTCTGGCGGCAATGCTTCTGCCGGCATTGAACAAAGCCAGAGAAAGCGCACGGAAAATCACCTGTCTCTCGCAGGAAAAGCAGCTCGGCCTTGCATCGCAGATGTATTCAGATGCCAACAATGAGTATTTTGTCATGGGGCAAAAGGAGCCGTGGTGGCAGAAACTGCTTTATGAAGGCAAATTCCTGCCGGGGCCGGAAGGCGAAAACATCTGGTATGATATCGGCAAGGCAAAATCCGCCCTGCTCTGCCCGAATGCAACCAAAGAAAATACGGCGGCATGGAAAAAAAGGAACGTCCCATACCCCTGCTGGCTCTCCACATCCTACGCGGCGAATAAAGCCGCGTCCTATTATCTGATGTCCGATGGAAGCACCAGACGGTATTTCAAACGCAGCAGCCTGAAAAATGTTTCAACGGTCATCCAGTTTATAGAACTCTATGATTCCTACGTCACATGCTATGCCTACTCGGAAAACGGCGCAGGCGACTCCTACGGTGCATCATCCGGTCAGATGGCACGCCCTCCGTTCCACAACGGTTCCCGGAATATTCTTTTTACGGACGGACATGCCGGTTCGGTGAAAAACTCCGAAATCCCATTCGGCTACTCCATGGGCAATGCAAAAGCCAGGCAATGGTGGGCTCCCGACGGAATGAGCTCATTCTGATTTTCACATAATCAACAAATGAAAGGAATGGAAATCATGTATCAGTATTGTTTTTCCCTGCTTGCCGCCGCATGTGTGCTCGGACTCTCCGCACAGGAGAAGAATGTTCCGGAGAAAACGTTTGAGACGCCTCTCTATCAGGCAAAGCTGTCAGAACCCTATTACTGGAAAACCAGCGGAGTCTTCGATCTGAGATTCAATGGAAAAAAACTCGGCGGAGGATACCTGATCCTTGCGGATGGAATCAAAGACGGAAAAAACCATATCCGCATCGCCACCCTGCCGAATCTGGAATACACGACAACGCGAAAGGATGATGAACTGGTTTTGAAAAACAGGCGGCAAATGGCACCCAAAGACAGAAAAGACGAAATATGGGCTGTGATGGAGGAAACCATTACGCTGAAACCACAAGCCATTCAGTTCGCTGTCACTGTTACCGCGGACCGTGACATTCAGTTCAACCGTTTCCGCAATATTCTTTTCGAGGTACACAATGTCGTTCCGGTAAAAGACATCGAGAACGCCACCATGGAAGGAAGCAAGGCAGACGGCACATCCGACATGGCGATGGTCGAACCGAAAGAAAAATTCGATAAAACAAAATGGCCGGTCAAAGGCAATTATCAATCCGTCAGAATTGCCGGGGAAAAAGACATCATCACATTCCGCGCAGGAAAAAATGCAGTAATCCGCGTCGTTCATTACGGCGGTAGCGGCATTGAAATTTACGGTGCGTATCACCGTGCAAATCCGGACAGACGTTCGTTCATTCTGAAAAAAGGCGAAAAACTCGAATGGGATTATTCCATTGAGTTCGAAAAACTCTGAGGAGACTCCACACATGAAAACAGCATATCTTCTGTTGCTGATGTTCTGCGGAACGGCATATTCCGGCAATCCTCTTGCCGTTTACAACGAGGACAATCTGATCCGCTCCGATTATTTCCGGCCGCTGGTGTCGTTTTACAATACAAAGACCCTCTGGCAGCCTCACAAAAAACAGAAATTCGAGATCCTTGACCATACCCTCGTCATGAAAGCCGGGGGAAAAAGCAATTCAGCCGGGCTTCCGGTTCCGATTGCTTATTCGACGGCGGAAGCATTCGATGTCTCCTTTGCTTACAAGGCGGACGGCAGATGCTCCTTCGCCATGACATTCGGGCACATGGAAAAATATACACCGAAAAGCGTCAGCCGCAGCTTGCCGCCGTCATCGAAATGGAAGGACTTCAAAATACGGATTCCCAAAAGCCCCCGTGCCATGAGCGCCGCCCTGACATTCTACTGCAGCGGGGAAAATGCGGCATTCTCACTGAAAGACCTGGTTGTCAGAGAGGTGGAGCCGGTTTCAGAATCGGGCAGGAAACTGTATCTGAACGGCAAAGAATGCGAGGCGATCTACTGGGCGCGGGGCGATACGGCAAACAGCTATTATGACCGGAAAGCGGCTCAAATGCTCCGGTTCGCCCTGTTCCGGACTGGCGGAAAACTCATCCCCGTAAAGAAAGCCGTAACGGAATCGGATTACAGAACAAATGCTGTCTTCATCGGAACTGCGGCTGAGAAGTGCGGACTTCTGGCAAAAAAAGAAATTTCTTCCGTCAAAGAGGGCGGCTATGTCATGAAATTGACCGGAAATAAACTCGCAATAGCGGGAAAACGTCCCGGCGGAGTCTTTCTCGGAGTGGTCGATCTGCTGGAACGCATGGGCATTTCCTATCTGGCAACCGACCTTTTCACAAAGCCTCACGGAAACACTCTTGCGTTAAAGGAATTTGTACAGTCCAGAAATCCGGCGGTGCCGATGCGTCTTCAGGACACTCTGCGCTATCTGCGCCCGGAACTGCGCGGATATTCTCCCCATGAGGAATTCGCAAACTATCGCATCATCAACTCTTTTGAAGGAGCATGCCACAGCGTGACCAGCCTGCTTTCCATTGCGGAATTCGGAAAAACAAAACCGGAATTTTTCGCACTTCAGGCGGACGGCAGACGCATGCCGCCCGATACGAACGCCGCAGTCGTCCAATACTGCATGAGCAATACGGAACTGACCAGCCTGCTGGCGGAACGTCTGATCGAAGTCATGAAAGCAGACCCTTACTCGACTTATTACCCGTTTCAGCCGGGCGACGGCGCTGGAAGATTCTGTCGCTGCCAAGAGTGCGAAAAAATGGGAAGCGCCACGGATCGGCTGCTGGCATGGACAAACCGCGTAGCGGAGAAAACCTCCAGAGTCTTTCCTGAAAAGAAACTGCTGACATTCTCCTATGTTGACACTTACGAGCCGCCGGTCAAGGTACTGCCGCATAAAAACGTCTATGTGGAATACTGCCCCTATCATCCGGAAGTCTGGGGCAGCCAGATCTATTACGGTCATGAATACAATAAAACCGGAAAAGAATATATGAGCGCATGGGAAAAACGGATTCCGGATCAGATGGCGGCATTCACTTATCCGGTCAACTATGCGGAAATCCAGAATGTCTGGCCCGCATTCCATGCAAATTGCGAATTCAGCAAGCGTTATGCGCGCAATCGTTACCGGGTCGTGGAACACTGTTTCTTTGTCCCGACTTTCGGCAACGGTACCGTCCTCGGAAGCCACAGTTTCGCCGATCTGAGCATTTACGTGCAGGCACGTCTGCTGATTGACCCGGAAACGGATATCGACTCAATGGTGCACCGCTTCATGAAACACTATTACGGTCCCGCCGCACCGGCGATGCGCAAGTATTTCGACCTGATTAATGCGGAACCGGAAAAACGGAAATGGAGTCAGAACTGCGAGATGGCACGCAGAGGTTTCGTTACACCGGAACTTGCGGCAGAATGTCTGAAATACCTTCATGAAGCAGAGGCAGAAGCCGGACAGACCATGTACCGGAGATATGTCCTGAAAGAGAAACTGCCGTTGCTCTGGAGCGATCTTACGGACAACTGCCGCGGTACGGGAAAAATTGCAATCCATAACTTCAAAACCTACGCCGCGCGGCTCGCGGAATACTGCAAGACATCCAGAGAACTGGGTGTCACCTATGTCAAACCGCAAATTGAACAATGGTTCTGGAACACTGCCGTCTACAAGATCGGTAAGACGAAACCGTGGTATGATGATCCCGCAGTCGTCCGCCTGATGGAAAATCCGGAAAAAGCGCTCGGTGCAATGATTCCGAACTGCCAGGAGGCAATTTCCGGCGGATGCCGCATTCCGGTCAGGAACAACGCTCCAACTGGTTCCGGCAGGAAGTCGCACTGTCGAAATGCCTGCGCCGCCCGACCTCCGGTTTCGGTACCGTACAGGCGGTTCTGAGACTTGAAAAATCTCCCGGAGACAAAGTCCTGCTGCGCATCAGGGGCATCGACAACGAGAAAAAAGAAAAGGCGCTGATGGAGCTTCTGGTAAATGGTAAAAATATTTACCGCGGCATTGTCCCGTGGGGAAAACGAGCATGGACCGCGGAGGAATTCACTATTCCCGCAGGGCTGCTCAGAAAAGGGGAAAACGACATCGTGATCCGCAATATCACGCAGGATACGGAAGTTGACGGACTCGGAGGCGTCAACTTCGCGGCAAAACGGAATTATTTCTGGGGATGGTTCATGATTGACCGGCTCGATTTCATCATCCGGTAGAATCTATCTGACAGCCGTTCCGTTCGCATGGACAGCCGCGGCAAGCTGTTCATGCGCCTTGTGGAGTTTGATCACGGCATCGGCAAGCGCCATATTGCTGTGGACAAGATTCGTCTGCGCCTCATTGAGACGCGTCACTTCGATCTCGCCGGCAAGATATTCTTTCATGACAAGCTCGCGCTGTTCCGCCATGAGTTTCTGATTTTCGCGGCAGATTTCCATGATTCTCCGGCTGTATTCGCAATTCGCATAGGCGCTGCGGACATCGTTCACGACTTTCAGCC
>ERZ779896.2820-NODE-2820-length-11427-cov-3.082483_pt1 | contig 11427 bp, 11 predicted proteins | sample MGYA00511067_ERZ779896 | MGnify/ENA primary metagenome ERZ779896 (study PRJEB29588, sample SAMEA2161597) | human gut metagenome | biome: human gut; feature: human-associated habitat; material: faeces | place: Denmark | collected 2008/2010 ...
GTTGTAGATGCCGGCAAGTTCGGTGATTTTGTATTTGCGGATGATCTCACGGTTTTCGAGCTGAAGCTCCTCCGCCAGAGCCTTCAGTCCCTTGATTTCCTTAAGACGATTCATATTCCTCCTGTGTTTTGTACTCCGCCACGATGGTCGGAGTTGCATCCCGGAATCCTTTATTCGACGGTTTGCCATTCCAGCGGCGGAACGAACACCCCATCGTCCTTGAGTTCGGCGAGATTCCCGCTTTCAGCGGAGACATACCCGGACATCCCGTGTTTTGAACAGTTCAGAAGAACCAGCGTGGAATTCCTGCCCCCGGGCGCGCAGGGGCGATGGCAATACCGAGAAGAATGCTTCCCCTGGAATCCGCGCGGGAGTGTTCCTCATCCCAGTAGACATTTGCTCCGGCTTTGATAGCAGTGTCGGGATTTTTCGTAAACTCGAATATTCCAGTGAGTGCGATGCTTCCTGTCGTTCCCGCAGGAACAGGAATCCGCGTGATGCCGACCAATGGCCCGAGCTGGACAATTTCCCCCGCGGCAAGGTTTTGAGCCGGTGTGATGTCAACAGCGTCGCCGCTTTGAATGTAACGCGCTTTCATGAGTGAATTCTCCATATCCGGTTAAATTTTTCCAGTGCAATCCTGTCCGTCTCCTGTTTTATGATCTTTTCGGCCTTTTCCGCCACAGCGGATGCGTCTTTTTCCAGAGTGAGATTCCGCAGAACGGGGAGTGCCAGAACGGCGTAGATCAACAGTCCGAGTTTCCTGCGCTGATAGAGATGACGCAGTTCATGGACAGCGCTCGGAGCAATCAGAGCCCCCCAGATTTCCGGATCCCATTTTCCGGAAGCGGCCCAGGAATCAGTCGCTTCATTCTGCAGATAAACATCCCCGGAGAAGGAAGATGCCGCACCGAGCACATCGCTTTGCGCCATGGCATCCGACCAGTAGAAACGGCATTCCCGCCAGGGGAATTTTCCGAGCCAGCTCCCGCCATGGCTTTCATAATGGGAAATCCATTTGAAGAGAATATTCTTCTGCACCGGCATAAGCGGATACCGGGTGATTTTTGCGTGAAATATGGTAAACATAAGCACTTCTTTCATCGCGGGAAGCGGATCCCGTAGAACACGTTTTCCCCGACCTGAACGATTTCCAGCAGATACACACCCGGACGAGAAGTGACGTCAGCGGAGCCGATCCATGTCGGAAAACCGTGATTTTCCCGGACCGGGCGGAAAAGAAAAAACACAGGACAATGAGGGGAGTGCCGATATTTCTCTTCTGGAAAAATTGTTTATCCCCCTTGCAAAATTTCCAATATCGTCTATATTATATCCCTCAACGGTGGGTGCGGTTCTTTTTTATACATAATGATAAATACAGATAGTCTGTTTTGCGAAAATGGGGCCTTTTATCTTAAAATCAGTGCTGGCTTTGCAGATATTTGTTTTATGTGTATCTGTGTATGCAGAAAAGATTTCCGTACATGAATTTTCGGTGCCGCCGGAAATGGCTGCCCGCGGGCAGACCGGCTGGTGGGCCGCGGAATATATGGAAAGCCTTCTCTCCCGGAATCCCCGTTTTGAAGTCATTACCCGTGCACGCATCGGGCAGGTGATCCGTGAACAGAATCTGAACGCCGGAGCCGTTGTAAAGAATGAGCCGCTCCGGATTGCCAAAGCCGATCTGGTCGTTTCCGGCCGTTTTGTCTCGAACGTGCGCGATCTGACGATCACACTTTCGGTCATCCGCTCGGACAGCGGGGCCGTTTACCGCTCGTTCCAGCTCTCCAGTCCGAATGTCTCCGGCCTGGAGACGGAAACACTGCAGCGCCTTCTGGAAGACGCCGCGGCGTTTCTGGCTATGAGCCCGGGCGCAATGCTGGAAAAGGCCCTGGAATACAAGACAGACGGCAATTTCCGGCGAACGCAGGAGATCATGACATTCCTGACGCTGAATTTTCCATTGAACTCCTTGGATGCGGAAAATCCTCCGGAAGGAGATCCGTCGCTCTCCGGGAAAAGTATCGCCGAACTGTTCAACACGGGAATCGAACTCTGGCGGAAAGGCGAGCGGAACAAGGCGCGTCTTTACCTCCATGCGGCACGCGCCCGAACCGGAGTGCGCCATTTTTCCGACCTGCTCAACGAAGTGAAAAATGCATTGAAGAAGCATGATCAGGAGTTCGGAGAGCTTCTGGCTTCCGCCCGGAAGGAATATGAGGCGCTGGTGCAGAAAGGCAAAAGCCGCGACGCGCTTGCCGCCTGCGAAAATGAAATGCGCAAGCTGCGCGACTACATCCGGCATTCCGATGTGAAACTGCTCCGGAATGAACTGCGTCTTCTGGAAGAGGAGATCCAGCGCTTCCAAACCTTCCGGAGCAAAATCTTCGCGGGTCCCAGTTCCGTCTCCGCCTGGATGCTCCCGGAACTGGGAATCCGGTTGATTCCGGTCTCCCCGGGAGAGTTCAAGCCGGACTGTCATGAGGAAACGGGGAAATCCCGCCGCGTCCGGATTTCCCGTCCCTACTGGATCTCGGAAAAGGAGATCTCCGTCGGAGAATACGTTGTTTTTCTGAACAGTGCAACGGTGGATCTGAGTAAAAGCGAGCGCTACCGTTATGACCGGGAAATCCGCTACCTGGATACCCATTGTCCGATCGACCGCACGTTCGGCCTCCGCCGCGGACATGCGCCGGACGATCCCATGTCCTGTGTCTCCTGGCGCGGCGCAAAACTCTATACGGACTGGCTGAACGAACGGGAACGCAAGGCGGGGCGTCTTCCGCCGGGCTATGAATACCGTCTCCCGACAGAAGGCGAATGGGACTGGGCGGCCCGCGGAGGGGAAGCCGGAAAAGGAAAATGCCTCTACTGCTCGGAGGCGGCGATGAAAAAGATTGCCGTTACAAGGGAAACTGCCGGAGGGGAGATGCGGAAAACAGGCTCCAGAGAACCGAACGCGCTGGGATTGTATGATATGTACGGCAATCTCTGGGAGTGGTGCAATGACTGGTATGCGGAAACCTCCTCGCTGAAAACGGAGACAGATCCGATCGGGCCGGAGAACAATGCGGACGACTGCAAGGTCATACGCGGCGGCTCCTTCCTGAGCAGCGCGCCGGGTCTGAACTGCGGGACGCGCCGTGAGGCGGACTACCGGGCCGGACGGTCCAACATCGGGTTCCGCATCGTCTGCGCGCCGATCTTATGACACGGGAATCAAACAGGAACATTTTATTTTCATAATCAAACCCAAAGAAGGAGAAAAAATGAAACCGTTCACCCAGTTCGTCTGTGCGGCACTGCTTTTCGTTTCCGCCGCGGCCTTTGCCCAAAAGGAACTCACCCCGGAAATGAAGCGCCTGAAATCAATCAACTCCGCGAAAATCCTTGCTGAACGCAGCATTGTCGAAACTGTCTATGGCGTGAATGTCAGTTTCCTGGAGGAGATCACGGACATGGATGCCGGCGCTCTGTTCGGCGTGACCGAAACCAATACGGATGCCAAACAGATCAAGGGGATCCTGTTCGCCACGAAATATGATCCGAAAACCGATATTGCCCAGGTGACGGCCGAACTGGATCTGAGCAAGATTTCCGATCTGACGGGCAAAGATGCCCATAAGCAGGGAATGATCCGCCGTGTTGCATTCGCCTCGTCCACCCGGGAAAGCCGCAAGAAACTTGCCGCGCTCCGCGGCGCCGAACTGGATGCCTACAAGAATCTTTACAAACAGGTCAAAGGGTTCACCCTCGAAAGCAAGAGCAAACTGGAAAACTTCATGCTGACCTCCGACAAGGTGCGCGCCTCCGTGATCGGTTCCCTGCTCGGCGCGGAAATGACCTCCTTCTCCTGGGAAGGCACTGGAGACAATGCGACAGCGTCCGTGGTCCTGACGCTGAATGTCCGCAATCTGGAAAAGGTGATCGGGCAGAAACTCGCCGGCGTGACGGACGACATCATCCAGGTGACCGGCCGTGCGGCACCGAGCGATTTCCAGAAAAACCAGGTGAAAAAAGTCAAGAAAGCCAGAACCCTTTCGATTCAGACGGAACCGGAAGTCGTAGACGGCCCGCTCAATATTCTCTGACGGCGTTCAGCCGACGACAGGAGCCGTAAATGTTGAAGCGAGTCATGATAATTCTCATGTCCGCGGTGCTTCCGCTGTGTGCCGTGGAGGTAACGGTCTCCGGCATCGGCGCCGGAGATCTGGCCGTGGCGCGGGAAACGGCTTTGGCGGACGCACTGCGCAATGCCGTGCGGCAGGGCGCGGGCGTCAATATCGTCAGCGAGAGCAAGGTGAAAAATTTCCAGCTGGAATACGACCGGGTCTTTTCTCATTCCCTCGGATATGTGAAAAAATATTCCGTGCTGGAACAGACCTATGACACGGCGAAGAAGGTTTACCAGGTCCGGATCCGGGCGGAGGTGGATAAAAACGTCCCCCCTGCGGACGATTTTGCCGCGCTGAAAATGCTTCAGCACCGCATGGTGTCCCCGCGCGTGATGATCGAATGCAGCGAGGCGGTTTCCGGAATGCCCGCATCGAGGAAACCGCTTTCTGAAACCATTCTGCAGGAGCTCTGCCGCGCCGTGGAAATCCAGGTGGTTGACCGCGCGGTGAGACAGACGGTCCGGGAGGGCGATGTCAAGCGCGCCCTTCTGTTCAACGAAAAGGCGGATGCGGATGCCGCTCAGCAGCTCTCCGCCGGAGACTGCGATTTCAAGCTCATCGCGGAAATCAGCGGCGAACTTTCCCCGCTCACCGAACCGTATCCCGGCGTCAAGGTCCGCGATGCCAGTTTTGAGATCGATCTGCGCGCCGTCTGGGCGGACACTGGCGAGCTGATCGCGGCGGAAACGCTTCCCGTTGCCTTCTTCAAAGGGGAGCGCATGCCGAATCTGCCGCATCAGATGCCCCGTCAGCTTGTCCGGAACTATCTGGGCATGATGCTCAAGGGAGAAGGAGAGTTCAAGGAGAAAAATGCCGCTTCGCTGTTGCGGAAAATGCTCGTGACATGGGCGGTTCAGCTTGACCTCGGCAGCAACATCCGGATTGAGTTCCGGCGGATTCCGCGCCCTGCTCTGGACGCCGTAATGCGGAAACTTGCCGCCATGGACGGGGTCTCCCAGGTCCGTCTGCGGAATTACGATGCGCGTCTTGTGTCCGCCATCGAGGCGGAGACTCGGAATGATCCCGTCCGTCTGGCGGAAATGATCCGGAATCTGGACCCGAAACATCTGCAGCTCGACACCTCCACGATGCGCAGACTGTGCTTCCTCTATCAATAAGTGAAAACATCAATCAGGAAACAAGGTGTTATATGAAAATGACTGTTTTACTGGCGCCGCTTCTGGCACTGTGTCTGAGCGGATGCTGGACCGATCCCGGCACACTGGCCGCCTCCACGATTCCCATCACGAATGATGACAGCTACACGGTGCTTGCAAAGGAAGTCACCGGAACGGATTACGGTTTCCTCCTGCTCACATTTCCGCTCTGGACGGCAAGCACGTATGATGCGATTCAAGCCGCAAAGGAATTTTCCGGAGCGGATGGTCTCATCAATGTCACGGCGGAAAACCACAACTGCTGCCTGTTTCTCTTCACGATCCAGCAGCGGGCTGTAACCGGTGACGCAATCAAATTCAAAATGCTCGGAAAAAGTCTGAATTACTGAGGGAGGGCGCTGCTATGCTGAAACATTTCTTCTGTCCGCCGGTTCTGGCTTTCGTCTGCCTGCTTCTCGCCGGATGCAGTTCCACGGTGGCAATCGCGCCTTCGACGACGCCGCTGACCGCCGGAGATGTGTTTACGAAAATCGGACGCACTTCCGGATCTTCGACTTCCGGATTCATCCTTTTCATTCCGATCGGTTCTTCTTCGCCGGTACGCACCGCATTGAAAGAAGCAATGGAAACGACCGATGCGGACGGACTTGTCGAAGTCACTGTGGACAAAACGGTATTCAATTTCCTCTTTCTGTTCGGTACGACAACCACGACAGTGGAGGGAACTGCGGTAAAAATTGAACGGGAAGGGAAAAGCCTTTAAATGAAAACGTATCTTTCCATCCTCGGCGCATCCATCCTGCTTCTGGCAGGCGGATGCAATTCCGTTTACAATCTCAAGATGAACCCGGAAAAAACGGATTTTGCGCAGAATCAGACGATGCGCCTGGAATCGCGCCATTTCCGGATTCCCTGCCGCATCGTCGTGCAGTGTCCGGAGACCATGATCGGGATCCGTGACTCTCTTTTCTTCACGGACACCTATCGCTATCCGCTGGAAATGATCCTGGACTATACGTTCAAGAGCATCGCCTTCCAGGTGTTTGACGCTCCCGGCAATGAGGTTGTGGATGCGTTTACCATGACAGTGACCGTTCCGGAATCCATTCTGGATGTGGCCTGGGGCGAAGGCAATTACTCACTGACCGCGATCGTCCGCTTCGACGACCCGCGGGAAAAGCGCCTGATCGGATTCACTGTCACCAAACAGGTCACAGTGGCGATGCCCGAGGATAAGAACCGGGTTCCCTCCTGCATTTACACCGCCTGCAAGGAGGTGGCATTCGACGCGATGAAAACGATTGTCAAGGATCCGCGTGTCCTGAAAACAATCCGCCGCTACGAGGAACGCTGATTTTCCCTGCCCCCGTGAGCGGATTGCGAACGGGGGTTTTCTCTGTACTGATCTCTTCCGCATCATAAGCCGAATCGGCCAAGTCATACAGAATGGTTGCACGCTCCGAAGCCATTTGCATCAAAGGAATTGCGGCTTGACTGTCGTGCATGGACGCCGAACTCAAAAGCGCCGCCAATGGAACTCCGCCGTCTCCCAGCGATAAATGCAACTTGTATCCGCACCAAAAGCTTGTTTTCCCCTTGCTGTCCCGTTTACCTCCCCAATCACAGCCTTGCGTCAAATCGCCGACGTTTTCAGCAAGCGTCCGATTCGGTTGGAGTTCAAGACGCCGGGTTTGGGTTTCGGAAAGTTCCTGTTCCGCCAGTGCCGCTTTTTCCGCTTTGCTTTTCCGGCCCCGCTTCTTTTTGAGCTTGATCTTCGGCGTATTCTTGCGGCAAGCCTTTTCTCTTCCGACGATTGCCGTGGAATCGATGCTTGCGTGTCCGACCAGCTTTCCCGTGTAGTTTTCCTTCACAATCATCGCGTGAACGGCATCCGGAACTTTTTCCTCTGCAAAAACTTTGAACGCTCGGGAAAATGTCGCTTCTGACGGAACCTCACAACGAGATTCCCAGCCGCAAAGCCGTCGCAAACTCGGATTCGTCTTCAGATTTTCAATCAGCGCCTTCGTCGTCGGAAAGTCGTATACCGCTTTCAGAAAAAACGCCCGAAGCATTTTCTCGCGGTCCTTCATCGGTCGGCCCAAGCCGCACCAGCGTAGCGCACTGGTGATGAACCGGGACGGCCGAACCACTTCGACAATCCGCAAAAATTCCCTCATCTTCGCGGTTAATTCGCCAAATTCTTCTTCCAGCATCATGATGTTCTTGTTGAACTTGCTGCACGGACTCAACTGCCGCAAAGAGTTATTTCCGACATTTTCCGGGAGAACTTTTGGACACAAGTTACTCCTGCAGAATTTACCAGGATGGCACAACTGATTTTGGACAAGGTCACGCTTTTTGAAGATCACATCGAACTGGACATTAAAAGCAGCGGCATGGAAAGCATTATGGAGGAATTTACAGAAAATGATGCCTGAAATATTACCCAACGGAAACATCCGGATTTCTATTCCAGTAACTATTAAAACGCAAGGCGGTCGCAAGCGGATTGTGGCACAAGACGTTTCCCGTTTGACTGGTTGCGAGTCACCGTTGCTTTTGAATCTCGCCAGAGGATTTCATTGGCAGGAATTGATTGATGAAGGAGCATATCCAAACATCAAAGAACTGGCAAAAGCCATCGGCATTGATTCCGGAGTGGTGGCAAAAGCAATACGGTTAACATGGCTTTCCCCGAAAATCATTCATAAACTCATTATCGGAGAAGCGGATATTTCAATGCAAACTTTGCGGAAGAGTTTTCCCATCGTATGGCGTAAGCAGGAAGAGGAACTGCTCTAACAAAATCCTCGCTCCTTTCGTTACAGGCGGCATCGGTTTTCGGTGTCGCCTTTTCTTTGCCGGAAAGTGGCGTGTCGCGGCAGTTGTTCTCTTGATTGGCTCATTGTTCGGCGCTGTTCCTGACTGCCGCCGTCTTGCGTTGTTTTGCGACAGTTCAACTCCGTTTTCGGCAAATAATATTCCCTTTAACCAAACGACCTCGGATTTTGAGGCAAGAGGTCTTTCGCAGAAGTCATCGGGTGGGATATAGCGTTAAGTGGAATTTTTGCATATTGAATTAACTGCGGTATTATGACTTGCAGAAAATGTGGCTTTGAGCAGAAAACTATATTTTTCAGAGGTCGGGAAGTGGGGGATAATTTTATTTGAAAAATTCGGTCTGCAAGAGGTCAGAGAATTTTTTTAATTTTATTTACCCCCTTGATAACATTCCGACCTACCAAATGTCCTCCGTTTTTGAGGGTGGAGGTCATTATTCTCCGTTTTGGGGTAAGAGGTCATAAAGATGCAGTGTGTTTCAAGTGCTTTTCTTTCTCTGGCAGAGGTCGCGTGACCTCCTGCAGCGGAGAATTTAGGGAGATTTTATGCGGATTTTGTCAGCAAACAGCCCTCTCTCCATTCTCTACAGAGAAAATTCAGCAGAAGCAGAAAAGTTGCAAATCCCTTTGACACAAGGGGTTTTACGCAAGAAATAAAAAAGTCCGAATCAGAGGTCTGACCCGGACGGAGAAATCGTAATGGGGTGGTAGGCCGGACTTGAACCGGTGACCTCCTGGGCCACAACCAGGCGCTCTAACCAACTGAGCTACAACCACCATGTGTTGGAGCCAATACAATAGCATCTTTCCCTGCATTGTCAAGCAGAGAAATCATTTTTCTCTGAAAAATCAGCCGCCGGAGGAAAATTTATGAGATTTTTCTGTTTTTGTTGCCTCTTTCCTCTGGAAAAAGAAATGATTCCGATATATGATACCAGCTGTAATAACACCACGACTTTCTAATATGTTTCAGGGCGCATTTTTTTTGCGTCGATATGAGGAGAATCATGCCAAAAGAATTTGTTCATCTGCATCTGCATACCGATTACAGTCTGCTTGACGGCGCATGCCCGATTTCATGGGCGAAACTCAAGGATTCCGAGGGAAAACTCGATCTGGTCACGGCTGTCCAGAACGCCGGGATGAAAGCGTGCGCCATTACCGATCACGGCGTCATGGGCGGATGCCTTGAGTTTCATAACTCCATGAAAAAAGCCGGGCTCAAACCCATTATCGGCTGCGAAACTTATGTGGCTCCCAACAGCAATGAGCAGCGGGACAGTTCCGTTTCACACATCAAAGGCTATCATCTGATCCTGCTTGCAAAGAATGATGTCGGCTATCATAATCTCTGTCATATCATTTCCGATGCGCATACCCGCGGATTTTACTATAAGCCCAGAACGGACAAGGCATTTCTCGCGGCTCACTCCGAGGGGTTGATCGCTTCGAGCGCCTGCCTTGCGGGAGAGATCGACTGCGCCATCCGCGACTTCGGTATGGAAGCCGCTAAAAAAGTGCTTTACGAATATCTTGATATCTTCGGAAAAGAAAACTTCTATATCGAACTGATGTATCACCATCTTGAGGAGCAGAAAGAGGTCAACAAAGGATTGATTGCGCTCGCAAAAGAGACCGGTGTGCCTGTCATTGCGACCAATGACGTGCATTATCTGAGGCGCGAGGACGCCAAAGCCCACGAGGTCATGCTCTGCATCCAGACCCGCACAACCATGGCGGATGAACGGCGCATGAAGATGGAGACGGACGAGTTTTATTTCAAGAACGGCGACGAGATGTTCGAGATTTTCGGCAATGAAATCCCCGAAGCCCTGAGCAATACGCTCGAAGTCGCGGAACGCTGTGATGTCAATATCGGGTATGAAAACCATTATCCGGAGTATGAACCGCCCGCGGAATTCGTGGCGACTCTCGACATGGACTCAATCCGCAGGGAAGCGGAGGACGCCGCCGTTGCCGAACTGAAAAAGCAGAAAGAGAAGAGCGGCGACACGGAAGCGCCGACTGCGGAGGAGATCAGGTATCTGACCGAGCGTGAAATCATTCTGCGCAAGACGGGCGCATATCTGCGAAAAATCTGCCTTTACGGAACCGGCGAAAACTCGGTCTGCGGATACCTGAAAAAATACGGTTATGATCCTTTCAATCCTCCCGAGGACATGAAAGCGGACGCGGAACTCAAATTGAAACGTCTGGACTATGAACTGAGCATCATCATGCGCACGAAATATCCGAGTTACTTCCTGTGCGTATGGGACTTCATCAACTGGGCGAAGGAGCACGGCATTCCGGTAGGCGCCGGGCGCGGTTCCGGAGCCGGTTCGCTGGTGGCTTACCTTTCGGGAATCACCGATATCGACCCGATCAAGTACGACCTGCTCTTTGAACGGTTCCTGAACCCGGACCGCGTATCGCCGCCGGACTTTGATACGGACTTCTGCGAACGCCGCCGCCAGGAAGTGATCGACTATGTCATCGGCAAATACGGAGAGGATTCCGTATCGCAGATCGGAACCTACGGGCAGTTGAAGGCAAAGGCGGTGCTCAAAGACGTTGCGCGCGCCCTGAGCCGTTCTCCCGCAGACGGCAACATGATCACCAAAACCGTGCCGGACGACCCCAAAATGACGCTTTCCAAAGCGATCAAGGAATCTCCGGACCTGAAGCAGCTTCTGGAGCACGAGCAGTGGGTTCAGGAGGTGTTCGGATATGCGAAGCCCCTGGAAATGCTGAACCGCCAGATGGGAATTCATGCTTGCGGCGTCATCATTTCCAACCAGCCGCTTGCGAACCTGCTTCCGCTGGGACGGGGAGCGCATGATGAGGTGATCACACAATATACCGCGCCGCTCTGCGAGTCTGTCGGTCTGCTGAAAATGGACTTTCTCGGGCTGCGCACGCTGACGCTGATTCAGGATGCGCTTGACAATATCAAAAAATCGCGGGGAATCGATCTGGATCTCGACAGGATATCGCTTGAGGATCAGGCGACATTCGATCTGCTGAACAGAGGCGACACGGTCGCGGTGTTCCAGTTGGAGTCCGGCGGTATGCAGAATCTCTGCCGTCAATTCAAGGTGGAAAGCATCAAACACATCATCGCTCTGCTGGCGATCTACCGTCCCGGCCCGATGCAGTTCATCCCCCTGTTCGTCGGACGCAAGCTCGGCACGCTGCCCGTCGAATACGATCACCCGCTGATGGAGCAGTATCTCAAGGAAACTTACGGGATCATGCTTTATCAGGAGCAGATCATGCAGGTCGTGCAGG
>ERZ779896.2823-NODE-2823-length-11412-cov-2.979748_pt1 | contig 11412 bp, 6 predicted proteins | sample MGYA00511067_ERZ779896 | MGnify/ENA primary metagenome ERZ779896 (study PRJEB29588, sample SAMEA2161597) | human gut metagenome | biome: human gut; feature: human-associated habitat; material: faeces | place: Denmark | collected 2008/2010 ...
GGAATCCGCAGTGAGGAATACTGTTATTACACGACGGACTTTCAGGAATATCCATCGCTTGCCGCCATGATTTCCGCACGCGCTCCTCTGGATGAGAAAAAGACTCTGCCGATTATTTTTTCGATCATTGAAATTCTTGACGACGCCAACCAGCAGAGTATCTTTCACGGCAATTTGAAGCCGTCTAAAATTCTTTATTCCCAAAAAGGGTCTCTCATGATCGGATATGGGCTTGCGGCGTGGCTCCGGGCGCCTCTGAAAAACAACTTCAAACAGCGTCCCGAATGGTACGCCAGCCCCGAATGGTTCGCGGGACAGGAACTGACATGGAAGTCGGACATGTATTCGTTGGGCATCATCTTCTATCAGATATTGACCGGAGTCCTGCCGTTCCGCGCGGAAACTGAGCAGGAGCTTGCCCGAATGCATGCCGAAGACCCGCTGCCGTTCATCAAAGACCGCAATGAAAACGCGAAGGTCACAAGTGTCACGGAAGGCATCATACGCCGGATGACGATGAAGAACCCGAAAAACCGTTATTCTTCCTGGAACGAGGTTCTGTTCCAACTGAAGAAAGCGAATTCTCTGCTTGAAGAACAGGAAAAACAATCATAATATACAAGACAGGAAACGTAAAATGAGCAACATCCAGCATCTCAACATTCCCCCCGAAAATCATGTAAAGGTCCTTGACGGGCAGGGATGGGTCGGACTGATCGACCATCTCGGTTCGGAGGCAACCATCGTCAACGCCGCGAGAGTGTCTTTCGGCAAGCTCAAAAAAGAGATCGACGAACGCGATGTCACACTGCTTCACTATCTGATCGACAACAAACACACCAGTCCGCTGGAACATCTGGTGTTTACTTTCAGCATTCACTGCCCGCTGTTCATCCGCGGACAGTGGCACCGCCACCGCACGTGGTCTTATAATGAAATTTCACGCAGATACACGGAAGTCGATCTGGAGTTCTATACCCCGCCGAAACTCCGCAAACAGGCGGAAACGAACCGTCAGGCGTCTGTGGACAGCCCCGATTTCGACGATACGGAGCTCCGGCAGTTGATCCGCGAGCATAATCAGAACTCTCTTGCGCTTTATAACAGGTTATTTGATGCGGGCGTCTGCCGCGAACAGGCGCGCGGGGTTCTGCCGCAGAATATGATGGTGACTTTCTGGGGAACGGTCGACCTCAGCAACCTGCTCCATTTCCTTGAGCTGCGCGACAGTGAACATGCGCAGTGGGAGATCCGCGAATATGCAAAAGCGATCAAACAGCTCATCAAGCCGATCATCCCGAACGTGGCGTCCTATTTTGAAAAACACGGGCAGGCATGGTGATGAAACATTTCGACGGACTGAAGGAAACCGTGGCGGAGATTTCGGATCTTCATGCAGCAATGGCTCTGCTGGAATGGGATCAGCAGACGTATATGCCGTCGAATTCCGCAGCCGACCGTTCCGGGCAGATCGGGACTCTGGCAAAGCTCGCGCATGAGAAGGCATCCTCCGCGGAATTCGGCAGATTGATTGACGCCGCCTCCAGAGAGACCGCATCCATGCCGGCGGATTCCATGGAAGTGTGTCTCTGCCGCAAACTCCGGCGGAATTTTGAAAAAACTTCGCGGGTTCCTTCTTCTCTTGTCGCAAGAACCGCCGGTACCGCCGCGAAAGCCCATCATGCGTGGGCGGAAGCGAAAGAGAAGTCCGATTTCTCGATCTTTCAGCCTTATCTGGCGTCCCTGATCGACCTGCGGCGCGAATATGCGGAACTGTTCCGCCCGTATCAGAACATCTATGATCCCCTGCTCGACAATTTCGAGGGGGGATATACGGTGGCGAAAGTGGACCCCGTCTTTGCGGCGCTCCGCGAAAAACAGGTCGCCCTGCTGAAAAAGATTGCTTCCTGCAAACAGGTTGACGACTCTTTTCTCCATGCGGAATATGATGAAAAGAAACAGCTTGAGTTTGTGAACGGCGTCATTGCCCGGATGGGATACGATTTCACGCGCGGAAGGCAGGATATGAGTGCGCATCCGTTTACAACGAGCTTCGGGTTGAACGATGTCCGCATCACGACGAAAGTGTTCAGGAAATTGCCGGTATCCTGCCTCCTGAGCAGTGTCCACGAGTGCGGGCACGCCCTCTATGAACTCGGAATCGACAAGGCGTTGAACCGCACTCCGCTGGGCGAGGGGGCTTCGTTCGGTTTCCACGAATCCCAGTCGCGCCTCTGGGAGAACCTCGTGGCGCGTTCCCATGACTTCTGGGTGTTCTTTTACCCGGAGTTCCGGAAGGCTTTCCCGGAACATCTGGCGAATGTATCGCTGGAGGAGTTTTACCGCGCGGTCAATAAAGTCGAACCGTCCTTCATCCGCACGGAAGCGGACGAGGCGACCTACAATCTGCATATCATGCTCCGTTACGAGATGGAAAAGGATATGCTGAACGGCGTGATCGAGGTCGGGGATATTCCGGAGGCATGGAACCGCAAGTCTCAGGATTACCTCGGAATCACGCCGGAGAACGATGCGCAGGGTGTTCTTCAGGATATCCACTGGTCGATGGGCGAGTTCGGTTATTTCCCGACTTATGCGCTCGGCAATCTGATTGCGGCGCAGATCTGGGCACGTGCGGAGCAGGAGCTGCCGTCGCTCGGAGAATCCATCCGCAAAGGCGATCTTTCATCCCTTCTGGGATTTCTCCGCAGGGATCTGCATATCTATGGGGCGAAGTTTACTCCGGAGGAGACACTGCGTCTTTCCACCGGAAGCGACCGGATTGATCCGGACTGTTTCATCGGTCTTCTGGAAAAGAAATATTCCGCGATTTACGGATTCTGACCTCCGGAAGTTTCAGGGAAAAGCAGGAAGCCGGGTTGAACTCAGTTTCTTTCCGGCTTCCTGTCTGCCTTTTGCCCTGTCCTGCATTTTTTCCGAAAAAAATCCTTTTTTTTGCAGTTTACCCTATTGACAATATCAGGATTTTGTTATATAATTAATATAAGTTAATCGAGTAAATTAAAATTTAACAGGAATGATTATGGCAACGATTTATGATATTGCGCGGACGGCGAATGTCAGCCATGCGACTGTCAGTATGGCATTGCGCGGAATCGGCAAGATCAGGCCGGAAACCCGCGAGCGCATCATGGCGATTGCCCGTGATATCGGCTACCGTCCGAACACCAATGCCGTTGCCTTGAAATCCGGCGTGAACCGGATGATCACCATGCTTCATACACCGCACCCGTTCAGCAAGATTGCCGTGGAACTGCGCAACTGCGTCCGGAATGACGGCTATGAATTGAATATGATTGAGCTGGAGCTGGAACCGTCCCGTCAGCGCCGCAGTTTCGAGCTTCTGCTGGAATCCAACTGCGCGGCGGCAATCTGTCAGATGACCTGGCTGAAACCGCTGGAGGATCTGGTGGAAAAATTCCTTGCTCAGCGGAAACCGCTGGTGGTGCTCGGCCCTCCGCAGGACTGGCACCCCATGCCGGGGCTTTACGGGATTACAATGGAGAATCTGAATGCGGTCGGAGAGTGCATCGACCTGCTTCTCAAACTCGGGCACCGCCACATTGCCCACACGGTATATTCCAGCGGGATATCCGATGTCCACCGGTTTCTTACCGAAAAACTGAAAGCCGCCGGGATCCATGACTGGGATCCTGCATTTCACTGTGAGCTGCATGAAAATCTGAATATCTTCGAGCAGGGATATCTGGCGGGAGGAAAGCTCCTGGAGGAGAAGCCGGGTGTCACGGCGATCCAGTGTTTCAGCGACCGTTTTGCAATGGGAATCATGCGCCGTTTTTATGAAATGGGAGTTTCCGTTCCCGGAGATATTTCAGTGATCGGCTCGGAGAATGACCTTTTTGCCGAATACAATACCATTTCGCTTTCCACGATTGACACCGGCGGCGACCTCATGGGACGGCGCGCTTGGGAGTTGCTCTGCCGTCATCTCAACGAACCGGCGCTTCCGCTGGAAAGTTTTATCGAGACCGTGCATGCGCGTTTCATCCCGCGGGAATCCATCGGCATGGTTTCGGAAAAAAGCGTATTTTTCAAGTTGCGTGAAAATATAAAACAAAGAGGAGCGGCGGCAAAGAGATGAAAACAGCGGCGGATTGTAACTTTTCAGCGGAGAATGCACTGAAGAGAAAGGAAAACAGCTTATGAATTCATGGGGCAAGTGTCAGGAGGAAAATTCCATGCGGAAGAAGAAAAGGGGAATCCTCGAAAGATTCTCGTTAACGGGATGCAGGACTGCTTTGCGGCGGGGTGCTTTCTGCGATCCGGCAAACTCTCTTTCCATCAGGAAAAAACAGGCATTCACTTTGATAGAGCTCTTTATAAGGAAAAGTTGTAAAAAGGATATTTCATTCCGGCGGTGTCAATTCGCGCCTTGCTTTACTTTTCCTTTCTTCCTTCAATCATTCAAATGTTTTTCCGTTCCTTCTTCCTTCAGAATTCCCTGTTCGATATTCTTTCTTCGCAGGGTGAAGATACGGATTTTCACCCTGATAGAGCTCCTGGTCGTAATAGCGATCATCGCGGTTCTTGCAGGAATGCTTCTGCCGGCATTGAACAAGGCGAGAGAACGCGCCCGGGCAATCGCCTGCAACAGCAACCTGCGGCAGTGTGGCCTTGCAATGCATTCCTATGCAGATGATTATGCCGGAAGACTGCCGGAGCTTCAACCGCAGGGAACCGACACTCAATATAACGAAAACTGGGTCAGAGTTCTGGCACGTCTGGGTTATGTAAGGCCCAAAATATATTTCTGTGACTCCATTGTCAGTTATACGAAATCTGTGTATTCCCAGCCCTCTTATGCTGCCACGCTGCAGGAACACGACAGCTTAAACAATACAGGAAATGGCTGGATGTATCTTTACATTTCCTACGGTTACAACCGGCGCATGGGGGGATACGATTACTGGGGAGGACATGTAGGTTCGGCACAAGTCAGCAACATCAAGAGTCCTACGCACAAAGTTCTGTTAACAGATTCATTTAATTATGACGGACTTACTGGCATCTTCAATGTTTTCATGTACTACACCCTGTATGGACAGATTCACGAACGTCATTCAGGGGCGGCAAATATTGTCTGGGCGGACGGCCACACGGAAAGCCTTGTAAAACCGATCCGCGAACTTCAGGCATACTACCCGAATCCCGGCGGTCCCACGAACAGGATTGAATATTACTTCAATCCCGATTACAACGGCAATATCAACGACTGAAAAAGGAGACCATATCCATTATGAAAAAGGTTTGTGTTATGTTCGGGATTCTGCTGCTTGGAACCCTCAGCGTTTTCGGAGCCAGATTCAATGTAAAGTCGTTCGGTGCGGCGGGAGACGGCGTGGCGGACGATACAGTCGCGATTCAGAAAGCGTTGTTGAACGCGTCATATTCCGAGACCTTCGCTTTAATCAGCACGATGGGCGGCAGTTTCGGATGCGGCTGGGGCGGGGAAGGGGCGTTCAATGAAGTTTATTTCCCGGCAGGCACCTATAAAATCACACGTCCGCTGGTTTACCCGGGACCGGACTCACTGAGCCGTAAAATCAGTTTACGCGGGGAAAAAGGCGCCGTTATCGTTCAAAGCGATCCGAAAGCGGACCTGTTTTTTCTCAATGGCGTATTCCGCCTGATGGTTCGCTCCCTCGTTCTCCGCGGCGGGAAAACACAACTTCAGGTATGGACAGCGAATTCCGATACGGCGATGGTTCACCTGGACGGATGCCGCTTCGAGGGTTCCTCGGACACTGCGATCGTCTGCCGTATTCCCGTGGAAAACAAAGTGCTGAAAGCGCCATATCAGGTGAGCTGGATTTCACAGGCTGTTCCCAAACTGATGCCCGTTCCCGCAGAACCGGGGCGTTCGGAGTTCTGGAATTCCACACTGTTCGACATCGAGAACTGCGATTTTTCAAACTGCGCCCGTGTCATGGATCTCTCATGCGATCTGGCGGTCATCCGCAATTCACGGATTGCGACGCCGAAAGCGCAGAAAGGTCCGGTATTCCTGCTGATGAACCAGGTCTACTTCCGAAATGTGAAAGGCATGGGTTCCGGAAGCAAAACGGATTCTCCGTATTGGATCGATATTTCGGCAACAGTGGAAAACAAAGCGCTTCTTTACGTCGACGAATGTGAATTCGATGTCAAAGGCGCAGACGGCTGGTGTCTTGTAAAATCAAATCTCAAGCCCGGTTATATCAGCACGGCGATCCGGGTGGCGGATTCCAGAATCAGGAGCGCGGGCTGCCCCGAAGGGGGAATTGTTTCCCTTGCGGCGGGAACATCGCCCAATCTGATCGCAATCCGCAATGTGACGGACCCGAGCGGATGCGCAGTGCGCGCGGTAAGTTATGGGAAACCTTTGTCGAAAGACGATTTTCTCAACCGGCTTTGCTATTATCAGGATCGTGACCGCAATCTCTCATTCAGCTTCTGCGTTTCAGGATGCAGTGACAACATTGATCCCGAACTGACGCCCGGAGCCGATGATTTTCTGAATCCTCCGCTGCCGGAGAAGATTGCCGCGTCCGCAAAAGTGAAACCGGTTGAATTTTCATTTGACCCCGATGCAGTCTTTGCAAAACGGATTGATGCAGGAAAATACGGGGTGACGGGAAAAGGCAAGGATGAAAGCGCCGCCGTGGAAGCTGCTCTTGCCGCCGCCGCAAAAGAGGCTCCCGCGACTCTGGTGTTCCCTTCCGCCAACATTCAGATCGGACGGACACTCTCCATCCCGGACAATATCAGGCTGTCTTCATATGGCAATTCCCTGTTTCTTGCGCCGAAAGATTTTCCGGGACCGCTTTTCCGCGTTCAGGGAAACCGCCGGAATGTCTGGGAAGGCATCGGATTTGCCGGCGGGCGCAATGCCGTGGAGATCAAAGCCGCGCCGGACGGGGAATACCTTTTCGATTTTTGCCTTTTCACGGATCAGTCCTCTGCCTCGGTTCTTGCGCGCGCCGCAAAAAAAGGAGATGAAAGCAAACTCAAAATCGGGCGCAGCCGTTTCCTCGGCACCATGTGCGCGTTCGACGCCGATCTGACACGGAAAGAAATCGAAAAGAACTGGTGCATGAACGACGGGAGAATGCATGACGCGGGACTTTTCGTGAACCGCGGCGGCGAACTGCTGTTTCAATACAACCTGCTGGTGCCGATTCTTCCGAAAACCAAAATCGGGAACGGACGCGAGGACATAGGAAAATTCCAGGAGAAACAGTGGGGCGTAAATGCCCGCTGGATTGACAACCACGGCAGGATTTACTGTCTCGGCAACCGTTTCGGCGGCGAATTCATGGGCATGACGACACTCTGCAATTTCTCCTCGGACGCCTCGATCATGATCTCGGAGGGATTTTCCCAATATGCCAACCGTTACTGCCGTCTGGCGTTTCTCCATGCGGCAGCCTTGCCGAAAATGCTGGTTCTGGAAGATTTCGTATGCGGAGGTGAAGGACTGGCTTTCGGCAACCGTTCCGGCATTTCACGGCGCGACTCCAAAGGCAAAGAGGTGTATGGCTATATGCGTGTTTTCGCCTCCAATGTCATATTGCAGGCTCCTGAAGAATAACGAGGTTCAAATGCCTGAAATCGTGCCGTGACGCAAAAGCTCCGGCACACCGGAATTAAAAAAAGAAGCGGAAAAAGCCGGATATTGAGATCCTGAACTCAGTCCGGCTTTTCCTGTTTTGTTCTGAACGTTTCATTTTCTCCTGTCCGATCTCCGGCAGGTTGATCCGGGGAGTCCCTCCGGCAGAAATAACTTCTCTTTTTCCTGCGCGGGAATGGAAAAAAAAAGTTTCTGTGATATCTTATTGCGTTATCAAGCAACCGGAAAAATGAATTTTTGTTAAAGTAAGGAACCCTGATGTCTCACCACAATCGAAAACGCGATTTCATGAATTACTGGCGTCTGCTGGGATATGCAAAACCCTATAAATGGCGTCTCACGATAGGAATTCTGGCAGGTTTCATCGCCAGCAGTTCGCTGTTCGGCGGATTGCTCATGATCCCTTACCTGATGAAAGGGGTCGATCCCAACAGACCGGAAAATGTTGCGGCGGTTGAAAAGACGGCGACGCAGATCGTTCAGGTCATGGAGCGGGAAACGGAACCTCAGGAGAAAGTCAAAGGAGTCAGCAATATTCTTGCGGGCCCCCAGAAGCAAATGGCGGAACGCATCGTCCAGAGCACAAATAAACAGGGTGCCACGGAACAGGAAAAAATCAAAACGGTCGCCTCGATCCTGCTGACTCCCGACAACCGGGGAGAGCTGGAGAAGAAGCTGCTCAAAGCGGACGAACAGCTCAACAATATTGTGCCCGCCTCGTGGAATATGCATATTTCCTACCGGAACGGCGATATCGTGTTTACGGTCGGGAATACGACTCTTTTGGACCTGCCGGCGGAAACGGCATCGGGGAGCATGACATGGCAGTTCTTTTCGATTTTCGTCGCCGGGTTCGTGTTCCTCTGGGTGATCCGCAATCTCTTCATCTTCATCAACAACTACTACACGCGCTGGGTCGGGACAAAAGTTTCGACGGATATGCGCGACGAAGCGTTCCGGAAGATGATGAACCAGTCCATGCGCTTCTACGGACAGATCGACGTCGGGCAGCTTATCAGCCGTTCGACCAATGACACGGGAGCGCTGGAGGCGGCAATTACGAACTCCATTGCGGACGCCACGCGCTGCCCGCTGGAGATCCTCGCCTGTTTTGCCGCGATTCTTCTCGCCAGTTTCAAATACAACAACTGGCTGCTTGCCGTCATTCTTTTCATCGGGCTTCCGCTCTGCGTGCTTCCGATCATGATCATCGCAAGAAAAATCCGCAAGATTTACAGGCGTTCGTTTTCCCAGATCGCGGATGTCGTGACGCGGATGCACGAGGTGCTTTCCGGCATCATCGTCGTGAAGGCATACCATGCGGAAAACCGGGAGGTCCGGCGTTTCGAGGAGACCAATGCCAGATATTTCAACTCCGTGAACCGGGCGTTGAAAATGCAGCTTTTCATGGCGCCTCTGATGGAAACCGTCGCCGTCGGCTCCACGCTGGTGTTTTTCGTATTCAGCTACAGCCAGGGAGTCACCCTGACCGAACTGGCACAGCTCCTGACGCCCTGTTTCCTCGCATACGCCCCGATCAAGGCGCTGGCGAAGATTTCCGCGCAGTTCCAGCGGAGCATGGCTGCCGCAGACCGCTACTTCCAACTGATCGATATTGACACGAGTCTGCATGAGAAGGAAAATCCCGTAGCAATCAGGGAATTCAAAAATGAAATCCGTTTTACCGATGTGGTTTTCGCTTACGATCAGAAGAAAATCCTCGACGGCATCAATCTGGCGATTCCGAAAGGACATGTGGTTGCGGTCGTCGGGGAAACGGGTTCCGGCAAAACCACGATCGCGAACCTGATTGCGCGTTTTTATGATGTGAACAGCGGAAAAGTGACGATCGACGGCATCGACCTGCGGGATGTGAAGACCGATTCCCTGCGCGACCTGATCGGAATTGTGTCGCAGGATGCGGTTCTGTTCAACGACACCATTGCAAACAACATTGCCTACGGCGTTCCCGATGCGTCGCGGGAGGAGATCATTCAGGCGGCGAAGCAGGCAAACGCGGACCGCTTCATTACGGATGGGCGCCACAAGGACGGCTATGACACCATTGTCGGAGAGAAAGGGTTCCTGCTGAGCGGCGGAGAGAAACAGCGTGTTTCCATTGCCCGCGCAATCCTCAAGAATCCGCCGATCCTGATTCTTGACGAAGCCACCAGTGCGCTTGACACCGTCACGGAGAAACTGGTGCAGGATGCGCTGAATAAAGTCATGGCAAACCGTACCGTGTTCGCCATCGCACACCGTCTGAGCACCATTAAGAACGCAAACATGATCATTGTTCTCGACAAGGGGCATATCGTGGAAGCCGGCACCCATGAAGAACTGCTTCGTCTCGGCGGCAGATACAAGAAGCTTCATGATACGCAGTTCGGCAGGCTGGCGGAAGCCTGAAATTCCGAAGCAGGGCAGGAGAACGGGCTTCCGTATCCGTTTTGCCCTGCGAAGCCCGTCTCCGGCGGTTCCGCACTTTGATCCGTGCTGTTTCCTTTTCGGGTTCATTTTGCTTTTTCAGTACATAAAATAGGTGGTTTTATTCATAAAAAAATCATTGATTTTCTATTGAAAACACTTATCTTAAAATAAAAAAAGAGCAAATCAAGCCATGAAAAAGGAGGCTTCTCATGAAAGAACTTCGATTCCGCCAGGTTCATCTGGATTTTCACACCTCGCCCCATATTCCGTCAATCGGCGCGAAATTCGACAAAAAACAGTGGCAGGACACGCTGAAAAAGGCGCATGTCGATTCGATCACCTGCTTTTCTTCATGCCATCATGGCTGGAGTTATCATCCGACACAAGTCGGGAAAATGCATCCCGGACTCAATTTCAATCTGCTCCGCGCGCAAATGGATGCCTGCCATGAGATCAACGTCAATGTCCCGATCTATCTGACGGGCGGAGTGAACAACCTTGCCGCGGAAGAACACCCGGAATGGCGGGAGATTACAGCCGAAGGCAAGCTGGCAGGCTGGGTCAGCAGCCCGCTTGAACCGGGATTCAGAAAACTCTGCTTCAACACTCCTTATCTGGACTATCTCTGCCGCATGATTGAGGAGGCGGTGCATCTCTTCCCCGATGCAAACGGCGTTTTCATTGATATTATCAGCCAGTCTCCCTGCTGCTGCAAATGGTGCATGGAGGATATGGCGAAAGAGGGATACGATCCACTCAATCCGGAAGACCGCAAACAGTTTTCCAGACGGACTTTGCTGAAATATTATCAGCGCACGACTGCCGCCGCGCGTTCTCTCGACCCGGATATGCCGGTTTTCCATAACAGCGGCAATGTGACCGCCGGAAATCGTGACATCCTGCCTTATTTCAGCCATCTGGAGCTGGAATCCCTGCCGACCGGCGGCTGGGGCTATGACCATTATCCGATGTCTGCCGCCTATTGCCGGAAACTTGATCTCGATTTCCTCGGCATGACCGGAAAGTTCCATACCACGTGGGGTGAATTCGGCGGATTCAAGCATCCGAATGCGCTCCGTTACGAGTGCGCCGCAATGCTGGCTCAGGGGTCGAAATGCAGCATCGGCGACCAGCTTCATCCCTCCGGCAATCTTGACGAGAGCACCTATGAGCTGATCGGAGCGGCCTACTCGGAGGTGGAGCAGAAAGAACCCTGGTGCGGACACGTCAGAAGCGCCGCCAATGTCGCGATCCTTTCCAATACGGCGTTCAATCCCGGCTCGACTCCCGAAGGCGCCTGGGCTCCCTACGGGGGAGTCGGCGCCTCCCGG
>ERZ779896.2827-NODE-2827-length-11384-cov-6.451938_pt1 | contig 11384 bp, 13 predicted proteins | sample MGYA00511067_ERZ779896 | MGnify/ENA primary metagenome ERZ779896 (study PRJEB29588, sample SAMEA2161597) | human gut metagenome | biome: human gut; feature: human-associated habitat; material: faeces | place: Denmark | collected 2008/2010 ...
GTGACGTTTTTCATCAGGAAGATCGACGCGTCGATGGCCTTCTCTGTCTTCTCATTGCCCGCATTGACAGTCTGATTCAGCGCGAGCTGCACCGCATTCGCGACCTCGGCACTCCCCTCTTTTTTGCCGTAAAACACCTGCGCGCCGTGCGTCCGCTTGGATGACGGAAGACTGTTCTGGTGGATGCTGACAAGGATAGCGCCTTGCGTGCTGTTGACCAGTCCCACGCGGTTTTCGAGGTCGGAGCGCTTCTTTTCCCGCAGCGTGGACGCACTGGCATCGTGGATGGAGATATCCTCTGTGCGCGTCATGCGCGTCTCCTCGCCGAGAAAAACGAGCAGCGCGTCGAGCCGCCGCGCGATGGCGAGGTTCATGTCGCTTTCCTTGCTGCCGTCGGCGGCGACGGCCCCGCCGTCCTCCCCACCGTGCCCCGCGTCGATGACCCAGACGGTCTTCCCTGCCGGCGCCGACACGCTCGTCTCCACCGCCTCCGGCGGCAGAAGCATGCTGACGGTCGCCGCCGTCAGCACGAGCAGCAGCGCGAATATGGCGTAAAACGCCTTTTTTCCGAAAACAATAAACAAAATACCCCTCACCCCGGAACAATGTATGCCCCGCGGCGCGGCCTTATGTGCTTTTCATTATACAGGACTTTGAACAAAAAGAAAAGCCCCGCTTCCCTTTTTCCTCCCGCTGCATAGGATGGTGTGGGCGGATGCCCGATTTCTTTGCAAGGAGGAGACTTCTTTGGACGACAACAGAGCCATGCGCGCCGAGTCCGGCGTGGGCACACTGCCGAACGGCTGCTGCGCGCCGCTGGCTTTTCCCTATGTCCCCGTGCAGAAAAACGACCCCGAGCGCTATTCCCAACAGGACGCGCTCAAGGCCGGTACGCTGTTTCCGGGGCTGAACCTACCCTTTCACGCGCAGATGAAGACGAAGTTCCCCGCCGTCAACACGGCGCTCTCAGAGCTGATGGCGCTCGATTTTGCCATCGACGAGCTGGGGCTTTATCTCACCACACACCCAGAGGACACCGAGGTTCTGAACCTCTACTGGTCGTATATCAAGCTCGGCCGCGAGGGGCGCGAAGCCTATGAAAAGCAGTACGGCCCGATTTTGCAGACGGACGTGACGCCCGGCAACTTCAAGTGGCTGAATGATCCGTGGCCGTGGGATCTGGAGGGAGAAAAGTAATGTTTGTATATGAGAAAAAGTTACAGTACCCCGTCAAGATCAAGAACCCGAATCCACGGCTTGCCGCGGCGATCATCTCGCAGTACGGCGGCCCGGACGGCGAGCTCGGCGCGTCGCTGCGCTACCTCTCCCAGCGCTACTCCATGCCCTACCCCGAGCTCAAGGGCCTGCTGACCGACATCGGCACAGAGGAAGCGTCATGGCCCCCTATTTTTGCCCGGTATTTTTCCAGTCCGTCCAGCACATAGACCCATTTGGCGGGCAGCAGATTGAGCGCCACCTCTATCCTGCCGTCCCGGTACACGGTCATCTGTTGGAGGAGATGCCCGTAAAAGTCATCGTCCGCCGTGCGTCCGCTGACGATGCCTGTGATGGCGGCGCGGATGTCCGGCTTTAGGGTCTGCGTGTCGGTGTTCAGCGTCTGCCGCTGTTTGATCGCGGCGATTTTCTCCTGCACCCGGTTCATTTCACTTTCACAGCGGGCTTTGGCGCGCTGATAGTCAGCCTTGGTGATGCTCTCGTCGAAAAAGCGGTCATGGATGGTGTCGTTGCGGGCTTGCAGCTTTTCAAGCTCCAGCTCCAGCCGCCGCAGCTCCTGCTCGCCGCTGTCCTCGCCGGACGCAAGAACGCTTTCCACAATGCGGGCGAGATTCGATATGATCGCTTTCTTATCCAGCGTCACGGCGCTCACGGAGCGCCGCAGAATATCCATGGCGATGTCGTCTCGGATCTGCCGCCCAACGCTGCATCCGATGCTATTTCCCGCGCCGTCTGTGCGCCGCAAGCCCTCGTTGGTGGCGGTGAAGCAGCACCAGCGGTAATAGGAGCTGCCGTCCTGCCGCTTTTTGGTGCGGTGGGAGAAGCTCTTGCCGCACTCGCCGCAGCGAATTTTGCCGGAGAGCGGATAGCGGTTGCCGTGTCCGCCGCAGCCTGTCGCGCGGTTGCGGCGGGATAGCTCCCGCTGCACCGCCTGCCATGTTTCCCGGTCAATGATGGCCTCATGGTGGTCTTTCAGTTCTACCAGCGGTTCCTTGCCGTGGTTGTACTTCTTTTCATGGGTCAGAAAATCCGGTGTGTAGGTTTTTTTCTGGATCAGGTCGCCGCAGTATTTTTCATTCTTCAGGATCTTTGTCACAGTGGCCGATGACCAAAGACAGTTGCCCTTGCTGCTGAGGATTCCGGCCTCCCGCAGCTCCCGCGCGATGGTGCTGCACCCTTTGCGCTCTTGCAGGTACTTATGGAAGATGAGCCGCACAACTTCCGCGCCCTCCGGGTTGACGGTCATTTTGCCGCCGATCACGTCATAGCCCAGCAGCGAGCCGCCAAAGACGACGCCCTTTTCCATGCTGCGCGTCTGCCCCCATTTGGAGCGTTCTGAGGTCTTTCGGCTCTCGTCCTGCGCAACGGAGCTCATGATCGTCAATCGAAGCTCCCCATCGTTGGTGCGGGTATCCAGGCTGTCATTGAGGAATAGCACGCCTACACCCCGCCGCCGCAGCTCGCGGGTGATTTGCAGCGCGTCCACCGTGTTGCGGGTGAAACGGCTGACCTCCTTGGTCACGATCAGGTCGATCTGTCCCAGCTCCGCCGCGTGGAGCATTTTGTTGAACTCCACGCGCTTGCGGGTCGATGTGCCGGAGATGCCCTCGTCGGCATAGATGCCTTGCAGGACCCAATCCGGCTGACGCTCGATGTAATCACGGAAATATCGCTGTTGGGCCTCAAACGAGTTCGCCTGATCCTCCTTATCCGTGGATACGCGGCAGTACGCCGCTACTTGTAACATAAAACCGCCTCCTTTGCGGGTATCATACGGCGAATCTCATGCCTCTACAACTGTGCGGATACTGAAAGGCGATATTGCTTTACAGAACTTGATTTATCTTATCTTTTTGCTTGTTTTTCTAATTTCTGTACGCAGTCCTTGTACTGCACTTCGTTGAGGAAGCCTTGCCGCTGCAAGACGAGCAGGACGGCTTGCTGGTATGCGAGAAGAAAGTCCTGCCCGATCTCGTCTGCCGCCTGATTATGCAGCAACTCCGGTTTGCTTGCCATCCTGCTCCCCCCTTTCCTTGAAACTATGCGGAGAGACCGGTGAACTTGTTGCCGTTTTCCCGGAAGCGGTTTCCTGCCTGACGGAAACTCGATTTCTGCTCCTTGGCACGCTTGCGTCATCAGACGGTCATGGCCTGCTTCCCCGGAAGAGAAACGCTCCGGCGGTCATTCAATTTTGTCTTTCCTCCTTTCGTATCTATCCCGATTCGGAAAGGTACTTTTGGCAACATTTTCTTTACATTTTTCATTTGTTCACAAAACGTTAACATTTAAGGCTCCAGACACTCCGAATTTCAGAGCAACTGGAGCCACAATTCTTGTACTACAAGTTGAAGGGACGAAAAATAGACGAAGAAAACACGAAATATTTGCGTATTTTTTTTGTCCTTTGCGTATACTGTGATATAATAAAGGCGAGGTGATGAGCGTGACCTTAAAAGAATTGCGTATTTCAAAAGGGCTGAATCAGGCCCAATGTGCGAAATACCTCGGTATGTCCACACGCAACTATCAGAATTACGAAAACGATGCCTCAAAAGCAAACACAGCCAGATACCATGCGATTTATCAAAAGCTGGAAAGCTATGGTCAGCCTGTTGTCACAGCCGCTGTACCCTCGCAAACAACAGAGTTTCATACGAATGTTGTCACGGGTGCGGGCTTGCAGGCGTTGGCAAACAGCGTGGCAAAATACGGCAAGCGGGACTGCTTCAGCACCTTACAGAAGTTTGTGAACGGCTCCTATGATGGGAAGATCTGTATTTTATACGGTCTCCGCCGGACCGGAAAGACAACACTTCTGTTTCAAATGCTTTCCGAACTGCCCATAGAAAAAACGGCCTACATCAAGGTGCAGACCACCGATGATATGTCACGGTTGACAAAGGACTTGAAAGTTCTGTTTGAACTGGGCTATCGGTATGTGTTTATTGATGAAATTACGCTCCTGAGCGACTTCATCGACACCGCTGCCGTGCTTTCCGATGTGTTCAGTATGATGGGCATGAAAATCGTTGTTTCCGGTACGGACTCTCTTGGTTTCGCTATGGCAAACCGCAATGAACTGTACGACAGAAGCGTGACGATTCGCACCTCCTTTATTCCCTTTCGGGAGTACGCGCGGCTCCTGAACATCCGTTCTGTCGATTCCTATATTGAATACGGCGGAACACTGAAAATGAAAAATATGAGCTTTGAAGATCCGGATGCCGCCTTTGACGAGGTCGCGTTTCGGGACGATGAAAGTACCCGGAAGTATATTGATACCGCCATCAGCCGCAACATTCAGCATACACTGAAAAATGACCATTACGGCGAATACTTCAATCAACTGCGGGAACTTTACGAAAAAGGTGAGCTGACCAACGTCATCAACCGCATTGTGCAGCACATGAACCACCGGTTTGTGTTGCGTGTAGTAGAGGACAAATTTAAGTCCCATGACTTTGGCTCCGCAAAGGAGCTGCTTCTGCATGATCTCCCTGCGGAACGGGCAACTGTTCTCTACGATGTTGATGAAAAGCAAATATTGGAGCGATTAAAGGCCATCATTGAGGTCAAGGAAAAGAGTGAAACAACCGTCCCGATCACGCAGGAGCATATCGACAAGGTGAAAAAGTATTTGCTTATGCTGGATCTGATCGTCAACTGTCCGGAACGGTACGAAAGCGGTAAGCAGGCGGAGCATATCGTCTTTTCCCAGCCCGGTATGCGCTATGCCATCGCAAAGGCTTTGGTCTACTCCCTGATGCAGGATGCCTATTTTGCATCGATCCCCGAAGCGGATAAGGCATATATCACAGGAAAGATTCTGGACGATGTAAAGGGCCGGATGCTGGAGGACATTGTTCTGCTGGAAGTCTGTAAGGCGGCACCCAGTACGATGGAAGCGTTCAAATTCAAGTTCGATGCCGGCGGCGAGTTTGACATGGTGATTTACGATAAAGTAGGTCAAAATTGCCGCATCTATGAAATCAAGCACAGCACCGAGGTCAACGAAAAGCAGACACTTCATCTGCGTGATGCAGAGAAATGCCAAATCGTTGAAAAACGCTTTGGCCCGATCAGCGGTAAATTCGTTCTTTATCGCGGAAAAGATGCGTTTGCCGAGGGCGTTCAGTATTTGAATGTAGAAAATTTCCTGTGTGGCCTGAAGTAACTTTTTGATATCAGTTCCACGATCTGCGGTACGCCTTCGCCGCACTGTCCCTGAAAAACAGGGGTGGACGTAAAACCGTTATTTTGGGGTGCCGGGCCACTATTCGGATGGATCCACCCTTCGCTCCTACACCCATACCACACCCTAAACGAAGCAGGGCACTGGGCGCGCCATCGGCCAGCAGATATGGTAAAAACCGCAGGCCCAGCATTTGCCGGTCCTGCGGTTTGTCTGTGTTCAGATTTGCCGGTCTCACTTTTTTCAAAACCGTTTTCAGCGCAAGACTTCCACCCGCTCCACGCCGTACCGCCGGAACAGCTCCAGCGCTTCCGGACCAATTCGCTCACCGGACACCGCAATGGGGATCGCAGGCGGACACCCCACGGTAGGGGCGCCGCAGACCCGCCCCAACGACTGCGCCGCCGGTATGGTCTCCCGTGGGGCAAACAGTGCCTCTCGCGCGGAACATACCCGTTCTCCACGAGCCAACGGCAGCGACGGCTGCGGCGCATAAGCGGCGTCGTTTGTTCCTATGGCATACACAAGCCGCTCGATATCCGCCTCACTATTCTCCGGCGTCAGCATCAGCACCAGAAAGTCCGAATCGGCATATTCACATTCCACGCCGTTCTCCCGCAGACGGTCTGCCAGCGCTCCGCCGGTCATCCCGGCTGGAGACTTGACGGTCAAACGAAGCGGGTCCGACGGCTCTATCTGCCACCCGGCAGCCGTCAGCATTTTCCGTGCCTCGTCCAGATGCCCGCACATCTCCCGCAGGTGGTCCCGGTACCCATCCGTCAGATAGCGGTTGCACAGATCCAGCGACGCCAGCGTCAGGTAGGACGGACTGGTGGAACCAAACATGGCCATCGCTGTTTTTGCGCTTTCCCGGAGAGATGCCGGCGCTACGCGGCCAATGTGCAGGTACGCGCCGCCGGTCAGCACCGGCAGCGTCTTATGCGCCGAATCACAGCACAGGTCCGCGCCCAAATCCAGCGGGTGGCGGGATGGTTCCAGAAACCGCAGATAGGCGCCGTGGGCGTTGTCCACCGCCAGCAGCGTACCGTGTTTCCGGCACACCTCTGCCAGAGTGGAAATATCCGCCATATCGCCCAGATAGTCCGGGCTGGTAAGATAGACCGCCGCCGGCGGCGCAGTCAGCTCCTCCAGCGTCCGCTCCAATGTGTCCGGCGATACCGGGCAGCCGCAGAGAGATGTGCTGCGCTCCGGCCACAGCCAGACGATCTCAAAATCCAACAGGGCCGCCGCATATACAAACGCCCGGTGTACGTTTCGGGCCGCCACCACCGTCCGGGACCCGTTTCCGCAGGTCAGCGCCAGATACAGCATCGCCCGGATGCACTGGCTGGACCCCTCTGTGGAGTACACCGTCCGGCCAGAGCCGAACAGCTCCCCGGCATAGGACTCACTGCGCCGGATGATGCCGTCCGCTTCATATAGGCTGTCCGCCCCCCGGATCTCGGTGATATCCAGTGCCTCGCACCCCAGAAAGGGCTTCCCCTTGTGGCCGGGCATATGCGCCCGGACCATCCCGGAATTCGCGTACCGCCGGACAAAATCAGCAATGGGCGTTTCCATCAGCCGTTGGCCTTGGCAGAATCTTCCGCCACCTTCATCATGATGGCACATTCAATACGCTTGCGGAACAATTCGCAGCCTGCCTCGTAAACGCCGCGGATAGAGCCCGTGGCGTGGAAGGCGTGGGCCGCGCAGCCGCCGGAGCAGTAGAATCTCACCCAGCAGTCATTGCACTCAGGCCGGGCGTAGGCGTTGCAGGAGCGGAATTCCTCCCGCAGGGCCGTATTGGTCACGCCGTTCCAGATGTCGCCCAGCTTATAGGCTTCCTCACCCACGAACTGATGGCAGGGATACAGGTCTCCCCAAGGGGTCACAGCCATATACTCCGTGCCGGAGCCGCAGCCGGAGATTCGCTTGTAAATGCAGGGGCCGCCCGTCAGGTCCAGCATGTAGTGATAGAAGGTGATGGGCTTGCCTTCTTTTTCCCGGCGCAGCATATCCTTGGCCAGCAGCTCGTACTGGTCCTTCACGATCTCCAGATCCTCCGCCGTCAGCGCGGCGGGGTCCTCCGGCGCGCACACCACAGGCTCCATGCTCAACTCCGTGAAGCCCAGATCCGCCATGTGGAACAGGTCCTTCGTAAAGTCCGGATTGGCATGGGTAAAGGTGCCGCGCATATAATAGTTCTTGTTGCCCCTGGCCTCTACCAGCTTCTGGAACCTAGGCACAATGCGCTCATAGCTGCCGTTGCCTGCATAGTCCACCCGCAGCCGGTCATGAATTTCCTTGCGGCCATCCAGCGACAGCACCACATTGCTCATTTCCCGGTTGGCGAAGTCGATCACGTCATCGTCGATGAGCATACCGTTTGTGGTCAGCGTAAAGCGGAAATTTTTGCCCCGCTCCTTTTCCACACTGCGGGCATACTCCACCAACTGCTTCACCACGTCCCAGTTCATCAGCGGCTCACCGCCGAAGAAGTCCACCTCCAGATTGGTGCGGCTGCCGGAGTGATCCATCAGAAAGTCCAGAGCCTGCTTGCCAACCTCAAAGCTCATCAGCGCACGGTCTCCATGGTATTTTCCCTGGCTGGCGAAGCAGTAGGAGCAGTTCAGGTTGCAGGTGTGCGCCACATGCAGGCACAGCGCCTTCACCACATCGCCGGAACGCTCCTTGAACGTACCGGCCATGTCTGCGAAGGTGTCGGGGGTATAGAGCTTCCCGGCCTGCTTCAGCGCCTCCACGTCATCAATGCAGTTCCGCAGATCCTGCTCCGTCACATCCTCGCGCTCGCCGTATTTTTCCATCATCGCCGTTACGATCTCATCCGCCGTGTAATCCGGGTAAAGCGCAATGATGTCATAGGCTACCTCATCCACTACATGAATGGCACCGGAGCAGGTATCCAGCACGATGTTGTAGCCGTTCAGTTGATACTGATGTACCATTCTTCCGTTCTCCTCGTACAGAAAAAGTGCCGCCTGAACAGGCGGCAGCTTTTTGAAAATTGCGATTGATTACTTGTTGGTGTTCTCGCACTTCTGGTTTGCCACGCCGCAGCTGGTCTTGCAGGCAGACTGGCAGGAAGTCTGGCACTCACCGCAGCCGCCGTTCTTGGCGCTGTCGCACAGGCTACGAGTCTCGAGAGTCTTGATTCTTTCCATAATATGCATCTCCGATCTGTTAAATTCTAATGGATTTCCCGGCAGACCACCCGCAGACAGTCACCTAAAAACCGGAAAAATTTTAGCATATCATCCGTATAAAGTCAAGATATTCCAGCAATTTGGCTATTGGGGATCTGTAGGACTACAATACATCTTGGACAAGTGAAAAAAGATATGAGGGACATAGTCTCATGGGTTATAGTTAAGTTACCACACCAAACCAGCCCGAAAGGAGACCATATCCCTCATGAGCAAAAGTATAACACAAGACATGGCCTATCGGCAATCCCTAATGAAGCACACAGAGAAATACGGCGTGAGCCGCGCCAGCCGGAAGTACAATAAGAGCCGGTCGTATATCTATTTCTGGAAGCAGCGCTGGGATGGAAGTGTGGTATCCCTGACCTGCCAGTCCAGACGCCCCCACAGCCATCCAAACCAGCACACGGAGGCCGAGCTGAAACTCATTCGCGACATGCGCCGCCGGAATCCCCAACTGGGCATGATCGAGCTGTGGCCCCGGCTGCGGCAGCGGGGCTACACCCGCTGTCCGGAGAGCCTGTTCCGTATTATGCGTAAAATGGGTATGTTTCCGCCAGAAAAGCCAAAAAAAGCGTACAAACTAAAGTCTTACGAGCAGATGACCTACCCCGGTCAGCGCGTTCAGGTGGATGTGAAGGTGGTTCCCAGAGCCTGTATCGCAGATCCGGAGCTTCGCCTGTTCCAATACACCGCCATCGACGAGTTCACCCGCCTGCGGTTCCTGGCGGCCTACCCGGAGCAGTCCACCTACTCTTCAGCAGATTTCCTTCGCAAACTGACGGCGTGGTATGCACGCCGCGGCATCAAGGCGGAGTGTGTTCAGACAGACAACGGTTTTGAGTTTACCAACCGTTTTTCGGCCAGCAAGCGTAATTTGCCGACGCTATTTGAAAAAACGGCCGCCGAACTGAATATCCGGCATAAACTGATCCGTCCTTACACACCGCGCCACAACGGAAAGGTCGAGCGCAGCCACCGCGAGGATCAGAAACGCTTCTACTCTTGCCACTCGTTCTATTCCTTGGATGACTTTGCAAAGCAGCTTGCCGTCCACAACCGCTGCTCCAACAACTTGCCCATGAGGCCCCTCCGCTGGATGGCTCCCGCTGAGGTCACTGTCCAATATGTTTGACAAACCTACATTCCAGCAATTTGGCTATTGGGGATCCAGTGTGTACGGAGGAAACCTGCGCGGATTTCCCACGCGCGATTCGATCACCCGCAGGCACTCTCCGTTCCACTGTTTCCGTCCCGCCTTTTCTGTTCGTGGGTCACGGCGTGGGTCAACCGGAGCTCTACGCCGAGAAAAGCAGATCGGCTCCCGATGGAGAACTTCAACAGCGGCAAAGAGAAGATCGACACTGCATTGGTGCAGACCCTACCGGAAAAACAAGCCATTAAGACCGTGCCCCTCACCGAATCGAAGGGAGCAGCACAAGCCAGATGGATGACACCACCCAGGTCGAATGGAGCTTTGTCGGTATTGAATCACCCTATTGCCAAGGCAGACACAGCACAGAGAGAACCACCATCTATGCCTACAATATTGTATCGGTTTCTCCCGCGTTCTGCAATGACATTTGCGCGCCCTGTGCGCTCCTGCACCTTGACGCCGCCGCTTTCCTGTAATAAAATATTTTACAGGAAGCATTAGCGCGCTGTGGCGCTTTGGGCGTAACCTGCGGGGAGATTTTCTCCATGTTCAGGACTGTGCCGGTGCTTCCTTTTTTGTGCTCTATGTGCCCCTCGTGGGCGCGACTTCCCGCTGCCGCAAAAATTACAATATGTTTGGGCATTTCAATCCTCACGCTCCATACGGAGTGCTTGACATTTTCGCCAGAACCAGATACACTGCTGTCATCAAGTTCAACCTTTGCCCGCAGCGCCAGAGACTTTAATATCTGGTTGCCAGGCAGCATTTGGTTGAGCTTGGTTTCGTTTTTTACGAAAACGGTTGCATCATTGCTAAGCTTTTCGCTACCTTCGCCAAAGGAAATGATTCCATTGACATCTCTATCAGAGAGTGTTACTCTGCTAATAGAACCATAGTTGGCAAGGCTCGACGGCAATTGGAGCCTGAGAAGTCCAAGCCAACTATCGGTTCTTTTTATTTGGATCAACATACAGAATATCCGACTTATCCAGCAGTTGCCGCGCCACTTCCTCGTTGAACGCGCTGTACTTGACATCACCCTTGCTCTGTGATAAAATCGCGTCCGTAAGGTCAGCAGCGTATGCCACCGGCTCGGGATATTGTTTCCCGACATCTCGGAGTAACGCCGTGGCCTTATTTTCTTCGCTCATGATCTGCCGCCTGATCTCATCGTCCAGTGTCGGCGACTTGACATTTTCGCTTTCATCTGCTATTCTCTTTTCGGAGAAATTGCGTGATGTTGAGCGAGCCCCTCCGGTAACGGCTGAGGGCACGCCGCCGCCGGTAATTTCTCCGGCTTTTGCCTTGGATTGAGCGCCACAAGAATAGCGGTGTATAGACAGATTTTATAAAGTTAAGAGAGAACAGCGTGGCGGAAGTCGCGCTGTTCTGCTTTTTACTGCGTGAGCAGCATTACGACCATAATGTTACCCATTGTGAAACCGGTTTTGTTTTGCTACAATGAATTTAAATAATGATTGCGCAGAGGTGAGTATCATGCCCCTTATCATTGTTCGCAATGACATCACGAAAATGAGCGTGGACGCCATCGTCAACGCGGCGAAGGAATCTC
>ERZ779896.2829-NODE-2829-length-11377-cov-3.477301_pt1 | contig 11377 bp, 10 predicted proteins | sample MGYA00511067_ERZ779896 | MGnify/ENA primary metagenome ERZ779896 (study PRJEB29588, sample SAMEA2161597) | human gut metagenome | biome: human gut; feature: human-associated habitat; material: faeces | place: Denmark | collected 2008/2010 ...
CAACGAGTGCTTCGATCCGGCAAAGCCCGACACCTATTTCGAACCGGTAGAATAATAATTCACTTTATTAGATGCTCTTTACCTCTTTTGCGTTCCTGCTGTTTTTTCCGACAGTCTGTGTACTTTATTACCTGATTCCATACTGTTACCGCTGGGTATTTCTTTTATTGACCAGTTATTATTTTTATATCAATTGGCAACCGGTTTACACGCTTCTTTTGGTCGCAACTACAGGCATCACCTATGTCTGCGCACAAGGAATTGCACGGGAAGGTGTGTCTGGGAAAGCAAAAAAGCAGCTGCTTGCATTGGGCTGTGTCGTTCCGCTGGCGTTTCTTTTTATTTTTAAATATTACAATTTTCTAAACGGTACCGTTTTCGCGGCTTTGGATAGCGTCGGACTGCGCTGGCCTCTACCTGAATTGAAATTGCTGCTTCCAATTGGAATATCTTTTTATACGTTTATGGCTGTGGGATATCTGATCGATGTGTACCGGGGCGTAGTAAAGGCAGAGCGGAATTTCGGGCTTTATGCACTCTTTATCGCGTTTTTCCCTCAAGTTACCTCCGGGCCGATCGGCCGGGCTGCGGCGTTGCTTCCCCAATTAAAAAAACCGGAACATCTTTGTCATTACAATGTAATGGAAGGGTTAAAGCAAATGGTTTGGGGGTATTTCATGAAGTTATGTGTTGCAGACCGATTGGCAATCTATGTGGATGTTGCATACGGAAATTTCGAGCACCACAACGGTACAACGCTATTATTGGCCTCTTTCTTTTATTCGATTCAGATCTATTGCGATTTCGCAGGTTACTCACTTATAGCCATCGGTGCCGCGCGTATTATGGGTATTCAGCTGATGGAAAATTTTCGAAGACCTTATTTCGCTCACAATATCAAGGAGTTCTGGAGTCGCTGGCATATTTCTCTATCTACCTGGTTTAGGGACTATATTTATATTCCGTTGGGCGGCAATCGGGTTTCTCAGTTCCGGTATATGAGTAATCTGTTAATCACTTTTCTAGTCAGCGGTTTGTGGCATGGGGCAAGTTGGACCTTTATCGTTTGGGGCGGTCTGCATGGTCTTTTTCAGATCGTGGAGAACTTTTGGCGTAAATTCGTTTCCGCCCGCATGCAGGATAAGTTGCGCATGTCCGGCTTCGGTCAAATTCTGCTAACCTTTGTCATTGTCAATTTTGCCTGGATTTTCTTCCGTGCTCCAGATATTGAGACCGCGGTTTCCATTATTGGCCGGATTTTTACTTCATCAGGAATGCCGTTTGTCGATTTTCCCGTCTTTTCAATGGGCTTGCTATCTCTGTCCCTGTTATTTATTAAGGACGTGCAAGATGAATTGGGGCGAGGGATTCGGTTACTACACTCCCGCTGTTGGCTCATCAGTCACTTGTCTGTCGTAGCAATGGTTGTATTCATTTTGTTGTTCGGCGTATTCGACGGTGGACAATTTATTTATTTCCAATTCTGAAATAATGAATCGGCAAATTCAAAGCGTTATTGTAAGCCTTGGATTCCTCTTGTTGGCACTGTTCGTTATTGATCGGTGTGTTGGGTGGGGGATGGACCGACTCTATTTCTCCAGATCCCATAAGAAAGCGTATGCTTTAAAAGGAGTGCATGAAGAGTTGCTCGTAATGGGATATTCCCGAGCAGAGAACCATTACATTCCGACGATTTTGGAAGACAGTACGAATCTGACTTGCTTCAATTTTGGATCGGGAGGGCAGAATATTTATTATCAATACGCCTTGTTGAATACGATCCTGTTGCATCATACGCCGCGTGCAGTATTACTGGAATTGGGGAGCATCGACTACCTGAAGACCTCTTCCGCCTCCGACAAGGACAAGTTATCACAATTGTCTCCGCTTTACGCACATTGCGCAGCTATCAGGGAAGTACTGGATAGCAGGGGGATATATGAGCCATGGAAATTTTTGTTCCGGTCGTTCGCTTTCAACTCTACACCTTCAGACATTCTGTATACGAGTCTCGTGAAAGGGAACAATCCGTCGATGAAGATGCAGGGATATATTCCGATCATTGGAATTTACAATGAACCTCTTGTGCCGGAACAGATTGAATACGAAGAATTAGACCCCGAAAAAATCGCGTGTCTGAACCGATTCGTACGTTTGTGTAAGGATAATGAAATTCGGCTTGTCGTTGCAATCTCTCCTGCTTTTCAAATTGCCGAACGTAAATTCAGACCGAAGATCATCGGCAGATTGCGGAATTGCGGTGTCCCGGTTGTGGACTATTCCGGATTGCTGGCCGAACCGCAGTTCCGGTCTTATTTCAAGGATGTACTTCATTTAAATTATACAGGAGCAGAGTATTATACGCCGATTATTGGGGCAAAGTTAAAAGTTATATTAAACGATATTGGATATGAAAAAAATGAAGGTATTGACGGTCGTCGGAACCCGTCCTGAAATTATTCGCTTAGCTTGTGTGCTTCAGAAACTGGATACTTCTCCGGCCATCAACCATGTTCTAGTACACACGGGACAGAATTACGATTATGAACTGAACGAAGTCTTTTTCGAAGATCTAGAGCTTCGGAAACCCGACTATTTTCTGAATGCTGCCGCCGGCAATGCCACGACCACCGCCGGACAAATCTTGATCAACATCGACCCTATTTTGGAGCAGGAAAAGCCCGATGCATTCCTCGTACTAGGAGACACGAATTCCTGCCTATGCGCTATTGCCGCGAAAAAACGCCATATCCCCATTTTCCACATGGAAGCAGGTAATCGCTGTTTCGACCAGCGTGTTCCCGAAGAGTCGAACCGTAAGATTGTAGATCACACGTCGGATATAAATCTCTGCTACTCGGACATTGCACGAGAATATCTGCTAGCCGAAGGACTGCGTCCGGATCGGGTTATCAAAACAGGAAGTCCGATGTACGAAGTCCTGATGCAGTACTTGCCGAAAATCGAAAAATCCGATATTCTCGAAAAACTAGGGTTGGAACGGGATAAATATTTCGTGGTTTCGGCACATCGCGAGGAAAATATCGCTTCGGAGCGAAATTTTCTGAATCTGGTGACGGTTCTCAATACTGTTGCCGAAACTTACGGTTGTCCCCTGATTTTTTCGTGTCATCCCCGAACACGAAAGATGATCGAAAAGAAAGGCATTGAATTCAATGCACTGGTTCGTTTGATGAAGCCGATGGGTTTGAGCGATTACAATCGGCTTCAAATGAATGCTAATGCCGTGTTGTCAGACAGCGGTACGATCTCCGAGGAGTCGTCGATCCTCAATTTCCGCGCCTTGAATATCCGCGAGGCACACGAACGGCCGGAAGCCATGGAAGAAGCGAGCGTTATGATGGTCGGACTGAATCCCGAACGAGTGATGCAAGGTCTTGCTGAACTCCAGAACCAGACATTGGCTCCGAAACCCAGGAATTTCCGTTTGGTGGCAGACTATTCGATGCCCAATGTCTCGGACAAAGTCGTTCGTATCATTCTTTCATATACGGACTATATCAAACGGGTTGTTTGGAATGAGTAAAAAACTTCTGATAATCAACAACGGACTCTCTGGCGGCGGTATCGAACGGGCATCCTCCTCAATGGCGAACGCCTTCGATGCCAAGGGGTATCAGGTGAGTGTCGTTGCATTGTACCGCAGGGAACATTTCTTTACACTGAACCCGGACGTGGAGTTTATAGAACCGTCCTTCAGCTCTTCGAACCGGTATGTGTATGCACTCCAGATGATGTGTTATCTGCGACGCTGCGTAGCACGGATTTGCCCCGATGTGATTCTGGCCTATGGAGAGTGGACAAACCCCTATGTGATTCTCGCCACTCGATTTATGAGAATTCCTGTTTTTTTGTCGGATCGAATGAGTCCCGCCCTGCGAATGGGTGCTGTGCAGCGTTTAATGAAGCGATTGCTGTACAGATATGCACAAGGCGTTATTGCACAGACGAGTTTTGCACGGGATGTGATCCGCCGGGAGACCGGAAATAACCGCATTGAGGTAATTCCGAATCCAGTAAATGTAATCGAACGGATCGCGTGCGAACCCAGAAACCAAATCATATCGATTGGCCGTTTGACCCGGGAAAAGGGACACCGGATTCTGGTTGAAGCTTTTTCAAAGTTGAAAAACAAGGAGTGGCAGCTCATGATCGTCGGTGACGGAGGAGAACGGCCTTCGCTTGAGACGTTGGCGCAAAGCCTGCATGTGGCAGACCGGGTTATATTCGCCGGACACCAGAAACAACTTGCACCATATCTGTCTGCAGCACAAATATTCGTATTACCCTCCTTATTGGAAGGGTATCCGAATGCTTTGATTGAAGCTATGAGTTTGCCAATGGCGTGCGTTAGCAGTGATTGCATGGCCGGTCCGAGTGATATTATCTCCGACGGTATAAACGGCCTATTGGTTGAGCCTGGCAATTCTGAAGCGATGGCAGTTGCTTTGGATCGGCTAATCGAGAATGAAGAGTTACGTTGCAGGCTTGCCACCAATGCATCCGAGGTTCGTCAAACGTTGAATTTCGAGAAAATAACCATGCGTTATTTGAATTTTATCTTGCAGGAATGATTATAGAGGCATCAAATACGTATTTTGGAGGCGGATACGTACTATTGGAGGAGTTGTTAAGGAATCTGGAGCAACAAGATGATGAAACTCTCGTCTATGTGGGGTACAAAAATGTGTACGAAGCACTTCAGAAAAAGAACTACCAACATATAACTTTTATTAAGACCGGAGAGTTACAGACGCTGTTCCGTTATCTGACGCGGCGAAAAAGAACATTGTTTTTTTGTAGCCTACCGCCTTTCGTCCACAATGAACGGTCTGTGGTTTATGCGCACAATCCTCATTTTATTGAATGTCCAAAGAAGATCAGCAAGTATCTGGTCTATTATTATTGGGTTCGATTGTTTCGGAATAAAGTCGATTTTTTTGCTTGTCAGACGAACGAGGTTGCCAAACACCTGAAAGCATTGGGCTGTCAAGTTCAGTTGATGCCATTCTATGTCAGGCCCGCAAGAGTCGATTTACCTAAAAAATACGATTTCTGTTATATCAGTACGGTAGCTCCGCACAAAAATCATCAGTGTTTATTTGAAGCTGTGGAACAACTTGTCAATCAAGGGCGTCGATTCTCTCTGGCCGTGACGGTCCGTGACAGCAAACGGAATGCCGAGTTAATCGCACAAATCCGTCGGATTAATGAAAAAGCCGGAATGCAGATTATCGTCAACCGAGGATTTGTTTCCAAGTCCGAAATGGCTGAGGTACTTAATCTTTCGAAAACGGTTGTATTTCCGTCCCTAAAAGAAACGTTCGGATTGCCTATTGCCGAAGCATTATCCTGCGGTCTTCGTATTCTCTCTTCCGACAGACCCTATACTTATGATCTGCTCGACCATCCGATCGTCTTCGATCCCAAGGACAGCAGATCCATTGCTGGAGTAATGGCCGATGACCTAGACGGTCGGTTTACCGGAATCGTTCAGCAGTTAAAAATTCAGGATTCTCTGAAGGAATTGCTTACTTATCTAAACAAGTGAGGTTATGTGGAAAAGACATCTGGCTAATCTGATCGGCAAGACTACCGACAGACATCTGCTGGCGTTTTTCGTAGATGATTACGGTGCGATAATCAATGATTCGGTGTCTGCACAACAGCATATCGCCCGTGGCGGATTCAATGTGGAAAGAAGCCGTTTTACCCGCTTTGATGCGTTTGACGACATGGATGCTTTGTTCGGGGTTCTCACCTCTTTTAGGGATATTCGGGGTAACCATGTCGCTTGGACCCCATTGGCCGTGGCGGTTAATCCGGATTTCGGGAAAATCCGGGAATCGGGCTATTCCGAATATTATTACGAGTTGCTAACTGAAACTTTGCATAGACTTTCCGGTTACGATCAGGTCAGTCAATACATTGAGGAGGGTATACGGTCGAATATTTTCGTTCCGCAGTTCCATGGCCGGGAACACCTAAATGTGAAATTTTTGATGAATTCGCTCCGGAACGAGAACAAGGACGCGCGTGTACCTTTTGATAATAATTCGTTATATACATTCCGAGGGCCGAATGGGGTGTCGTCGAATGCGGCTTTCCGTTTCGACGACGAAAAGGAGTTAGAACAGCATGCCGCGATTTTGACCGATGGACTAGAGCGTTTCGAGGAGGTGTACGGATACCGGGCCATCCACTTCAATGCTCCAGGAGAGCGGGAAAGTCGGAAACTGCATGACGCGCTGAAGGCAAGCGGCATTCGTTATATCGAGACAGATCGGGTAAAACAGGAACCTTTGGGATACGGCCAATTTGCAAAGCACTTCCAACGAAACGGAGCGCGAAATACGAACGGTCAACGGTATATTATCCGTAACTGCGTTTTCGAACCGACGGCTCCTTTGGCCGGCGATTGGATCGAATATACGTTCGGTCAGATCGATATTGCCTTCAAATGGCGGAAACCGGCTATCGTGAGTGCACACCGGGTGAATTTCGCTGGACATATCTCGGAAGAGAATCGTCGGGCTGGATTGCGGGCATTGGCTGCCCTGATCAGTAAAGTACAACGAAAATATCCGGATGTGGAGTTTGTCTCATCCCGTGACTTATTTAAAGCAATGTATGAATAATCGTCTTACAACGAGTAGGATACCGTCAGAAAAGGGGCGATGCCTGTTCCTAATGTTACAATATCCCGACATGGAGCGTTCCCGTTGCTTATATACGGATTTGGTAGAGGAGTTCAAACGGCGCGGGCACAAAGTTTCCGTCGTAGCGCCAGCAACTCCAGGACAGAAGACAGGATGCTATTCGGAAAGGGGGTACAACATTGTGCGAGTCGCTACTCCGCCGTTGTTCTCATCATCCAAATACATGAAAGGGCTGGCCAACGTACTATTGCCATATCTCTATCTGCGGGCCGTGAAGTATTATCTGACATCTTATTGTTTCGATCATATCGTGATCGCTACTCCACCGATCACTCTGTACAGTCTGGTGGTGCGATTGAAACGGCGTTATGGTGCTAAAGTCTATTTAATCCTGCGGGATATATTTCCGCAGAATGCCGTGGATTTAGGTTTTATAAAGAAAGGCGGTTTTTTGCATCGTTATTTTTCCAGCGTTGAGCATCGGCTCTATCAAGTCAGCAACGCGATCGGATGCATGTCTCCCGCCAATATCGGTTTCGTGGAACGCATGTACCCCAAAGAGTTTTCCCAAAAACTCCATTTGTTGCCGAATTGGCAGAAGTGCTTACCTTATCAGACTCCGTCAGACGGAGTGCTTGCGAAATACGGTCTAAAGGGAAAATTCGTAGCATTGTTCGGTGGGAACTTGGGACCTGCGCAGCAGATCGAAAACATTCTAGATCTTGCGCGGATTCATCGAGACAAGGAGGACGTCGTATTTCTGATCATTGGAAAAGGTTCTGACCGGGAGCGGATTATCGCAGCTCGAGACAAGGCCGGCCTTACCAATGTCCAAATCATGAAACATATCCCGAAAACCGAATACAAGGAATTGGCAGCATGCTGCAAATTAGGAATAGTATCACTGAATGGACATTTTACCATCCCGAATATCCCTTCTCGTACATTGGGATATTGGAGCGTGAAGTTGCCCGTGTTGGCTATCGTGGATAAGTATACGGACATTGGTCCGGAATTTCTAAATCGGCATCATGCTGGGGATTGGTGCATAGTCGGTGATTTTGATGCGTATAAACGGAAGTTTGATCGTTTTTACAACGATGCCGTATTGCGGCGAACGGCCGGAGAAAACGGGTATCGGGCCTTGTGTTCTGTCTATACGGTCGAAAGTACATATGAGACGATCATAAAGATGCTGGAGGTATAAAAAACGAAGTAATGAATATCAGAGAAACGATATTTTGGATAGCAGATGCGTTACGGGGCGGACAGGTCCGTAAACATTATCTCGACATTCGGCAATGGTATGATGCCAGCCTGGATTCGGGAGAACGCGACAGCCAAGTGCAGGCGAAGATAGACGACTTGTTGGAGTATGCGGCAATGCATACAAATTTTTACCGCCGGTATGCGGGACTACCGTTCAAACTATGGCCAGTCGTTGATAAAGATACGATTCGCCAGAATCTGGATGATTTTCTGTCATCGGAGTTCCGCCGAGACACCTTGCATACCTCCTCAACGAGTGGATCTACAGGTACGCCGTTCGTCGCTTACTGGGATCGGGAGAAGAAAGCCCGTAATGATGCGGATACACTCTATTTCTGGCGTAGAATCGGGTATGTTGTCGGTAATCCGCTGGTGTATTGTCGTATCTGGAATGCACATAATCGGAAGAGTCTGTTGGCTGCCTATGCCAAGAATATCCGTATGCTGGATGTTTCCGATGTTTCCGACACCGGTTTAAAGAAAATGCTTGATGAGTTGGGCCGAGTTTCCGGATCGGTTACGGTCATGTGCTACGGCTCCATTGTCGAACTGCTTGCTTCCTATTGTCAGCGAACCGGACGATCACTCTCCGATTCAGGCATTCATGTGATTCTCTCTATTTCGGAGGCGTTGAGTGATGAGGCTCGACTGTATTTTAAAAATGAGCAGAATGTCGATATAGTGCGTCGCTATTCAGATCAGGAGTGCGGAATTCTTGCACAAGAGTTTAAAAATACGAACGTCTATTTCATAAACGATGCCAGTTATCATATCGAAATATTGAACTTTGACGACGATTCTCCGGTTTCTCCTGGAGAATGCGGTCGTATCGTTCTGACAGATTTGTATAACCGGGCAATGCCCTTTATTCGCTATGATACTGGAGATGTGGGTGCTGCGGGTGATGTTTCCGGTCGGACACTAACTCGTATCGAGGGCCGAAAGAGGGATTTGATCCGGAACACGCAGGGAGAGGTGGTCTATCCTGGCGTTATCAGTATTCTGTTCTGGCAATATCGGGATATTATTCAATATCAGTTCATCCAACGCGGAGCAAAACAATATCGGATACGGATTAATTGCGGATCGGATCGCTATGCCCGAGAAGATGCAATTTGTCGAGATGTACGACACTATATGGGAGAAGATGCCGAAATTGAGTTCGAATATACGACAGAGATCCCGGTATTGGCATCGGGAAAACGAAAGACGATTGAAAACCTGTGGAATAAATAGATTGAGGATGTACAGAGTTGTACAATTTATAAAATACCGGTTACCTTTTCTGTGGCTTTTCATTGATTGGATTAACGACGTGCTTTTCGGCATGCGGTATGGCAAGCGTTGCAGGACAATTCCGGTAGCGTTACAGTCTTGTCAGGCTCCATATCGCATAGAGTTGTTGAGTGGAGATCAGATTTCAGGGTTGGTTCGATTTTTTGAAGAACAACCTTCCGGAGCCTTCGAGTTTTTCCGGCCGCACGAGTTCGAAGCACGGAGTCTGGAGCGTTTGTCAAAACACCGGTCTTTCTTGATGTTCGTGGCTCTGGACGGGAATCGTATCGTCGGGTACTTTTTCCTGCGCTGTTTTGCCAACGGCAAGGCCTTTCGCGGAAAAATTGTGGATTATCGTTACCGTAACCGAGGAATTGCCAAGCAGATGGGAACTGTTACAACGCAGGTGGCAACCGTGATGGGATTGCGCATGTTCGGTACAATTTCCAGGCACAATTACGCTTCGATGCATTCGTCCGAGGCTGTCAATGAAATTCGGGTCATCCGGGAGCTCCCCGATGATTATCTATATATCGAATATCTTTCCAAGCACTGAAAAACATGCTCAAATACCTTTTCGACCGGACGGCTTCGCTCTTCGGTCTTTTGTTGTTGTGGCCGGCATTGCTGATCGTCGCCCTGCTGATCCGAATGAAAATGCCGGGAGGTCCGGTGATTTTCACCCAGCATCGCGTCGGGCGGGATGGGCGACTCTTTACGATGTACAAGTTCCGGTCGATGACCGTCTCGCCCTCCGGATCGTCCGTATCCGTAGCCGGCGAGAGCCGGATCACGCCTCTCGGGGCGAAATTACGCAAATATAAGCTCGATGAATTGCCTGAATTGTGGAACGTCCTAAAAGGTGATATGAGTTTTGTCGGACCACGTCCCGACGTGCCGGGATATGCGGATCGGCTTCAGGGGGAGGATCGGCTCATTTTGAAACTTCGCCCTGGAATCACGGGCCCAGCTTCGTTGAAATATGCCAATGAAGAGGAAATATTGGCTCAGGTTTCTGATCCGGTGAAATATAACGACGAGGTGATTTTTCCGGACAAAGTGCGGATCAACCTCGATTACTATCATAACCATACATTCCTGGGAGATATTCGATTGATTTTTCAAACGATATTCCGATCCTATGAATTAGCGGAAATACAAAAAGAAATACAAAAATAAATATGGAGAAAAACCGTATCTATCTCTGCCTGGCGCATATGTCGGGCAAGGAGCAACAATTTATCAAGGAGGCTTTCGACACGAACTGGGTGGTTCCCCTGGGGCCAAATGTCAATGCTTTCGAGGAAGACCTGAAACAATTCATTGGCGGAGGCAAAGAGGTCGTCGCGCTCGCGTCCGGCACAGCCGCCGTACATCTGGCCCTGCTGGCCTGCGGGGTAGGTCCAGGCGATGAGGTGCTCGTCCAAAGTTTTACCTTCTGCGCCTCTTCGCATCCCGTAACTTATCTCGGCGCCACGCCCGTCTTCGTCGATTCGGAGCCTGCAAGCTGGAACATGGACCCCGGACTGCTTGAAAAGACTATCGAAGAGCGTATCGCCAGGACGGGCCGGAAACCGAAGGCGATCGTCCCTGTTGCCTTATACGGCATGCCTTACAGAATCGACGAGATTATGTCGGTTGCCGATAAATACGGCATTCCGGTCATCGAAGATGCCGCCGAAGGCTTCGGTTCAAAGTTCGACGGGCGTGTGCTCGGGACGTTCGGCAAATACGGCGTTCTGTCGTTCAATGGCAATAAGATGATCACCACGTCGGGCGGCGGCGCGCTGATCTGTCCGGATGCCGAGGCAAAGAAGCAGATCATGTTCTACGCCACGCAAGCCCGTGAAGCCTATCCCTATTACCAGCACGAGCAGATCGGATACAATTACCGGATGTCGAACATATGCGCCGGAATCGGCCGTGGGCAGATGACCGTTGCCGACGAGCATATCGCTCACCACAAACATGTTTGCCGGCTCTACAAGGACCTGCTGTCCGGAATTCAGGGTATTGAGCTGCATGAAAACCCGTCGCCGCGTTACGACAGCAACTATTGGCTCTGTACGATCCTGCTTGATCCATCCTTGCACGTAAAAGGAGAAGAACACGCTTATGAAACAGCTGTCCAAGGTGCAGTTGGTGGGGCGGCC
>ERZ779896.2832-NODE-2832-length-11354-cov-2.099301_pt1 | contig 11354 bp, 9 predicted proteins | sample MGYA00511067_ERZ779896 | MGnify/ENA primary metagenome ERZ779896 (study PRJEB29588, sample SAMEA2161597) | human gut metagenome | biome: human gut; feature: human-associated habitat; material: faeces | place: Denmark | collected 2008/2010 ...
ATTGTAAGAGAAAGTGAACTGACTGCAGTTGGAATAACACTATCAGATACAGAAATATATTATATTCCGGTATCGGGCTTTGTTACAGAGAGTTATCTTGCAGACCGTCTGTCAGATGTTGTAAGCGTGGCTTCTAACAGAAATATAGCATCTGCCAATATTAAAGATTATCTTGATATATTTGAAAAAGACAAGATAAATGGCTATCCGCTTGTTTCAGAAAAAGCATTTATTGATACTGCAATTGCTGCATATCTGCTTCATCCAAGTAACGAAAGTTATGATTATGAAAGTCTTGGAAGAGAGTTTTTATCATTAACATATCCTTCAAAAACAGAACTTCTGGGTAAATTGTCAATTAATAAGGCAGTAAATGAAGCAGAAGACAATCTTATTAAGTATGCATGTCTTTCATCATATGCTTATTACAAATGTGCTGATAAAATTACAGAACAGTTAAAGAGTGAGAATATGTATGAGCTTTTTGAAACTATAGAAATGCCTCTTATATTTGTTCTTTTTGATATGCAGCAGCAGGGCATAAGTGTTGATAAAAAGGCACTTGTTGATTATTCTAAGGTACTTGGCACTAAGATTTTGGTTCTTGAGAAAGAGATATATGAAGCAGCAGGCGAAGAGTTCAATATCAATTCACCAAAGCAGCTTGGTGTAATACTTTTTGAAAAGCTTGGAATGCCTAACGGAAAGAAGACAAAGAGTGGCTATTCAACAGCCGCAGATGTACTTGAAAAGCTTGCACCTGATTATCCGGTTGTAAGTAAGATTCTTGAATACAGACAGTTATCAAAGCTTAAATCAACTTATGCTGACGGTCTTACACAGTATATATCAGAAGATGGAAGAATTCATGGTACATTTAACCAGACAATAACTGCTACTGGAAGAATAAGCAGTACAGATCCTAATCTTCAGAATATTCCTATAAGAATGGAGATGGGTAAGGCTATAAGAAAGGTATTTGTTCCAAAGAATGGCTTTGTATTCTTGGATGCCGACTACTCTCAGATAGAGTTAAGAATTCTTGCTCATATGTCAGGAGATGAAAAGCTCATTGAGGCGTATAATTCATCAGCAGATATCCACAGAGCAACGGCGGCACAGGTCTTTGGCGTACCGCTTGATGAGGTTACTGATGAACAGAGAAGAAATGCCAAGGCAGTTAATTTCGGCATTATCTATGGAATGAGTTCATTTGGATTAAGTCAGGATCTTAGTATTTCAAGAAAAGAAGCTAAAGAATATATTGAAAGATATTTTGCAAGCTATCCGACTATCAAGACATTTATTGACGGACTCGTAAGTGATGCCAAAGAAAAAGGATATTCACTTACAATGTACAATAGAAGAAGAGAAATTCCAGAGATTAAATCTTCTAATTTCATGCAGCGTTCTTTTGGAGAGAGAGTTGCCATGAATGCACCGATTCAGGGAACTGCAGCTGATATTATAAAGCTGGCAATGATTAATGTATATAATGCACTTAAGGAGCATAATCTCAGGTCAAGACTTATATTGCAGGTTCATGATGAGCTTCTTGTTGAGACGGCAGAGGATGAGGTTGAAACTGTAAAGCAGATTATGCTTGATGGAATGAAGAATGCAGTAAGCCTTAAAGTTCCTCTTGAGGTAGATTTAAAGGAAGGAAAAGACTGGCTGGAGGCACACTAATGAAAGTTATTGGAATCACAGGTGGTGTAGGAGCAGGAAAATCTTCTGTTCTTGCACTACTTAAAGAAATGTGTTCCTGCGACATTATACAGGCAGACCTTGTTGCAAGAAATATATACCACTCAGGTAATATTGGATTTAAAAAGGTCGTTGATATATTCGGGGAGCAGATTGTAGGAGAAGATGGAGAGATAAACAGACCTCTTCTCGCAGATATTATATTTAAGAACCCTAATAAGAGAATCGTTCTTAACAGCATAATTCATCCTCTTGTAAAACAAGAGATTATTAATCAGATTAATAATCATAAGATAGCAGGTGATGTTGATTACTGTTTTGTTGAGGCAGCACTGCTTATTGAAGATCACTATGATATATTCATGGATGAGATATGGTATATATATGTTTCGGAAGATGAGAGAAGAAAAAGACTTGCTGCTTCAAGGGGCTATTCTGATGAAAAGATATCAGACATATTTAAAAGCCAGCTATCTGATGCTGAGTTCAGAAAGCATGCAGATAAAGTGATTAATAATGGCGCAGATATTGAAAAAACACGCGCCCAGCTTGAGATTATACTTGGAATATGATACATTATACATAATTTGTTTATTCTAGAGGTAGGGTATGGATAATACACAGTCAAGAAATGAGACCCTTGTTTTTGGTCTTGATATAGGAACAAGAAGTATTGTCGGTGTTGTGGGATACATGGAAAGGAACCGTTTTAAGGTTATTGCAATGGCTGAGCAGAAGCATGAAACCAGAGCAATGCTTGATGGTCAGATTCATGATATCTATAAAGTTGGCGATACAATCAGAAAAGTTAAGAATTCTCTTGAGGATCAGCTAGAAAGGGAACTTTCAGATGTATGCATTGCTGCTGCCGGACGAGTTCTTAAAACTGTTAATTCGTCTGCTGAGTATGAATTTGAAGAAGAAACACGGGTTACACAGGAACATATCTATTCACTTAATCTTCTGGCAGTTGAGAATGCACATAATAAGATTAACGAAAAAGAAGATAAAGCAAGATTTTATTGTGTCGGAAACACCCCTATAAGATATCAGCTTAACGGCTATGATATTAATAATCTTGAGGGACATAAGGCTTCTAAGATTTCAGTTGAACTTATTGCTACATTTTTGCCGGAAGAGGTAGTTGATGGACTTTATGAAGCTGTTGAATATGCCGGACTTAATGTTGCAAGTCTTACATTAGAGCCTATAGCAGCCATGAATATAGCAATTCCTGAGCAGTACAGGCTCCTTAACATAGGGCTTGTTGATGTAGGTGCAGGAACATCAGATATCTGTCTTACAAAGGATGGCTGTATAATTGCTTATGGCATGATACCTTGTGCAGGTGATGAGATAACAGAGTGTATCGCAAAAACTTACCTTGTTGATTTTAATACTGCTGAAAAGATTAAAATGTCTGCAAGTACTAAGAAAAAAGGACTTGTAACATTTAAAGATATCATGGGTATTACGCAGAAGGTAGATGCACTTGAAATAAGAAATGCAGCAGCTGATGTTGTGAATGCGATTGCAAAGGATGTTGCGGAAAAGATTATTGAGCTTAATGGCGGTAAGCCTGTAAATGCTGTGTTTGTTGTCGGCGGTGGTGGCAAGATACCAGGTTATACAGAAAGAGTTGCCGATTGTCTTGGAATACCGCACCAGAGAGTTGCGGTAAGAGGTGAAGAGGTTCTAACTGCAGTTGATTTTCAGGTTGACAATTTCAAGAAGGATTCATTATATGTAACGCCTGTCGGTATATGCACTAATTATTATACGCAAAAGAACAATTTTGTATTTGTTACTGTTAATAAAGAACGAATAAAGCTCTATGATACAAGTAATCTTACAGTTGTAGATGCTGTCATGCAGATTGGCTTCCCTAATGAAAAGCTTTTCCCAAGAAGAGGGGCAGAGATTAACTTTACTGTTAATGGAAAGTCAAGACTTGTAAGGGGAAGTGCCGGGGAAGGCGCAGTTGTTACGCTTAATGGAAGACCGGCTAATCTTCATACTCCGATTGAACAGAATGATATAATAGTTGTAACGGAATCTACAGTAGGAGAACCGGCAAGCATAACAATAGGACAGCTTGAAGAGTTTAATTCCCAGATAACATTTATAGTAAATGATAAAACTATAGTCTGCCCAAGATTTGCATATGTTAATGGAGAATTAAAGTCAGAGTTCTATGATATTAATGACGGCGACAAAATCCGTATGGAGAACTTCTATACAGTTGCACAGCTTTTTGAGTTTCTTGACTTGGATTATAAGACACTCAATGTAACTGTTAATAATGAACCAGCAGATAAGAATACTAAAGTATATGAGAACTTTACGGTAAGAACTTCTTCATTAGAGGAATATAATGAGAATATTATGGCATCAGAAAAGCTGCAGGAATCAGAAGAAACTGATGATAAGGTAGCAGAAGAACCAGTTATACAACCGCAGGATATAACTATTACGGTTAATGGTCAGAGCGTTGTTTTATCAGGCAAGCCTGATTATATAGTTGTAGACCTGTTCCAGTTCTATCCATTTGATCTTACAATGGTAAGGGGGAATCTTGTATTCTTACATAACGGAAATGATGCTGATTATTCATCGCCACTTAATGATGGTGATGTTATAGAGCTTCGCTGGGAGGATAAATAATTATGAGAATGATGCCGATTGCCAGCGGAAGCAGTGGAAACTGCATCTACCTTGGTACGGAGGACACACATGTTCTTTTTGATGCCGGAATAAGCAGGAAAAGAATTGAAGAAGGACTTAATACGGCGGGTTTAAGTCTTAAAGATATTGATGCAATATTTATAACACATGAACATATTGACCATACAAAAGGGCTTGGTGTTATATCGAGAAAAGATGGGATTCCAATCTATTCAACGTCTGGTACAATAGAGGGGATAGAACAGATTTCATCACTTGGGAATATTCCGGATGGCATATTTAATAAGATAAATGCGGATGAAGATATTTCAATTGGAGATGTAACAGTCCACCCATTTCGTATATCACATGATGCTAACGAACCGGTTGCGTATACATTTACTCAAAAATGTGCAGATGGCATAAAAAAAGCATCGGTTGTAACTGATTTAGGGTATTTTGATGATTATGTGGTTGATAATCTGACAGAATCTGATATTATGCTTGTTGAGGCTAATCATGATATCAATATGTTACAGGTTGGTCCTTATCCTTTTTATCTTAAGAAAAGAATATTAGGTAATAAAGGACATCTCTCTAATGAGACATCTGGACAGCTTGTCAATTCCCTGCTTCATGATAAGCTTAAGAAAATATATCTTGGTCATTTAAGCAAAGAGAATAACTATGATAAACTTGCTTATGAGACGGTGAAGTTAGAAATTGATATGTCAGATAACTCATTCAAATCTTCGGATTTTGATATAGAGGTTGCAAAGCGTGATGTTTTATCAGGTATTTGCGAAATATAACAGGCGCTTACAAGGTGCAGAAAGAGGAAAGCTATGAAAAAATGTGTAATTACTGTTGTAGGAAAAGATACTGTTGGTATTATTGCCAGAGTATGTACTTATCTTGCTGATACAAAGGTTAATATCCTTGATATCTCACAGACTATTGTTTCAGGATATTTTAATATGATGATGATTGTTGATATGTCTGGTTCTACAAAGAATTTTGATAATGTTAATGAAGATCTTAATAAGCTTGGCGAAGATATTGGTGTTGTAATTAAATGCCAGCGTGAAGAAATATTTGACATGATGCACCGTATCTAAGAAAGTGAGGAGACTTAAATACTATGATTAATATTATGGAAGTTACAGAGACTAACAAAATGGTCGAGAAAGAGAACCTTGATGTAAGAACTATTACTATGGGTATTAATCTTCTTGACTGTGCTGGTCCTGATTTAGCTGAGGTAAATGAGAAAATATATAACAAAATCACAACTCTTGCTAAGGATTTAGTTTCAACCGGAGAAGAGATTGCAAAGGAATTCGGTGTTCCTATTGTTAATAAGAGAATATCAATTACACCTATTTCTCTTGTTGGTTCTTCTGCATGTAAGACACCTGAGGATTATGTTACTATTGCGAAAACTCTTGATAAAGCGGCTCATACTGTTGGTGTTAATTTCATTGGTGGTTATTCAGCAGTTGTATCAAAAGGTATGACTAAGAGTGATGAACTTTTAATAAGATCAATTCCACAGGCACTTGCACAGACAGAGCTTATATGCAGTTCTGTTAATGTCGGTTCAACAAAGACTGGTATTAACATGGATGCAGTAAGACTTATGGGCGAGATAGTTAAAGAGACAGCAGAACTTACTAAGGATAAAGATTCTTTAGGATGTGCCAAGCTTGTTGTGTTATGTAATGCCCCTGATGATAATCCTTTCATGGCTGGTGCATTCCACGGTGTGACAGAAGATGATGCAATTATAAATGTTGGTGTCAGTGGTCCTGGTGTTGTTAAATACGCACTTGAGAGTGTAAGAGGAAAGAGCTTTGAGGTCCTTTGCGAAACTATCAAGAAGACAGCATTTAAGATTACAAGAGTTGGACAGCTTGTTGCACAGGAGGCTTCTAAGAGACTCGGTGTACCTTTTGGCATTATTGACCTTTCACTTGCACCAACTCCTGCTGTTGGAGATTCAGTAGCAGAGATTCTTGAAGAAATCGGACTTGAGAGAGCAGGAGCACCTGGTACTACAGCTGCACTTGCAATGCTTAATGATCAGGTTAAGAAGGGCGGTGTTATGGCATCTTCTTATGTAGGCGGACTTAGTGGAGCATTCATCCCTGTATCAGAGGATCAGGGAATGATTGACGCGGTTAATGAAGGTTCACTTACAATTGAAAAGCTTGAAGCCATGACATGTGTATGCTCAGTTGGTCTTGATATGATAGCTATTCCAGGTGACACACCTGCAACAACAATTTCAGGAATTATTGCAGATGAAGCAGCTATCGGTATGGTAAATCAGAAGACAACAGCAGTAAGAGTTATTCCTGTTGTAGGAAAGGGTATTGGAGAGACAGTGGAATTCGGCGGACTCTTAGGTTATGCGCCTATTATGCCTGTTAATAAATTTGACTGTTCTGCATTCGTGAACAGAGTGGGAAGAATTCCTGCACCAATCCACAGCTTTAAGAACTAATTAAGAATTAATATAAAAAATGCACCGGTTGAATCAGATTAATGGTTCAGCCGGTGTATTTTTATATACGTATTATATTCTGTTGCAGTTCATTCTTCATTACATATCCATACTTTTCATATACAGCCTGTGCATATATGTCAGAACATGCAAGGTCAAATATAAGTTCTTTTTTATAATCAGCAGCCTTGGTAATGAAAGGCACATCAAGTTCTTTCTTGATGCTTCCAAGATACTGCTGTCCGGTTTTATTAAAACCTAATAATCTTATATATGGTATATTATTGTATGAATCGGACATGAATTTTCTTATTTCAAGAATTATATGCATAATGCAGCGGCATATTCTTGAATATACTATATTCTTTGATTTGACTTTCATTGCAAATTCTGTGATAGTGTCACTTCCTGTAAATGTACCTGCAAATCTGTTTGCGATGTCCGGACTGATATCTTCATATTCAGCAAGTCTGTCAGCAAAGTCAGTATTATTAATGTTACATATCTGCTTAATAAATAACATTTTATGATTAAATATATTACTGAAATCATCAAGAAATAAAGGACAGCTCTTAGAATTGCTTATTTCTTCATACATACCGGCAGTAAGGTATGTTTTTAATCTGTCATGTTCATCTGACATAAGCATTTTTCTTATTCCAAATGCACTTGCATACTCAGCGGTATCTGTGTCGTCATTGTAGCCAGCACCTTCACGAAGCACCGGATAATATGTCATGTTAAGGTTGTTGTAAAGAATTGCTTTTATATATTCAATTGCAAGAATGTTATTAGAACCTGTAATTATGTCTTTGCATTCAGGCAGATATTCCAGAAGAGCAGTCTGTCTTGCCGCAGGGTATGAGAGCCCCTCTGCAAGAGTTTTGTTAAGAATTGCCTTATATTCAGGCGATTCTGATATTATAGTACGGCTTATCTTTGCCAGACAATCTGCATTATCAGTTTCAGCACCAAAACAGATTGAAGCGGCTTTCATTGTATTAAGTGTAAGAACTGCACCTTTAGCAAAATTCTCTGCACTTGATAATGCGTAGTATACAGGTAGTTCAACAACAATATCAGCACCAGCTTTTAATGCAGCACTTGTTCTTGCATACTTATCAATTACTGCCGGTTCACCACGCTGCACAAAATTGCCGCTCATAACAACGATAATACAGTCACCCTGCGAAATCTGTCTTGCTTTATTCATCTGATATACATGTCCTGTGTGTAATGGGTTATATTCTGCAACAATTCCGCATGCTTTCATGTAGTGTCTCCTTTATGTTTTTATTATATTTTACTGAAATCGTACATTTATGTCAAAATTATTGCTGAATTTAGTCAATGTATCGTTTTTAAAACATTTTTAAGTGCCAGACGACCTTGTTTTCGACTAAAAATTGGTATATAATTTTTGTCAGAGTTCAGTATGTTTACTGAAAATTTACTTTTTTATAAGGAGGAGTCATTAATCATGGCATTTATTGACACAATTAAAGAAAGAGCAAAGGCAGACAAGAAGACTATCGTATTACCAGAGTCTATGGATAAGAGAACTTATGAAGCTGCTGAGAAGATTTTAAAGGAAGGCATTGCTAATTTAGTTATCATTGGTACTCCTGAAGAGATCGAGAAGTATGGTAAGGGCTATGACATTTCTGGCGCCACAATCGTAGATCCATTTAACGATCCTAATAAGCAGAAGTATATTGATAAATTCGTTGAGTTAAGAAGCAAGAAGGGTGTTACACCTGAGATGGCTAAGGAACAGATGGAGAAGGATTACATGTACTATGCATGCCTTATGTGTAAATGTGGAGATGCTGATGGAGCAGTATCTGGTGCATGCCACTCAACAGGTAACACAATCCGTCCAGCTCTTCAGTTATTAAAGACTAAGCCAGGTATCAGCTCAGTTTCAGGTTTCTTCCTTATGGAAGTTCCAGACTGCGAATTCGGTGAGAACGGTCTTTTTGTATTCGCTGACTGTGCTGTAAGCCCAGATTATGATTCAGAGAAGCTTGCTGAGGTTGCTAAGCTTTCTTCAGATTCATTCAAGAGCTTTGTAGGAAAGGACGCTAAGGTTGCTATGCTTAGCTTCTCTTCATACGGAAGTGCTAAGCATGACAGAGTAACTATGGTTGCTGATGCTGTTAAGATTGCAAAAGAGAAGTACCCAGATATCACTGTTGATGGTGAGCTTCAGTTAGATGCTGCTTTAGTTCCAGAAGTTGCTGCACTTAAGGCACCTGAGAGCCCGGTAGCTGGTAAGGCTAATACACTTGTATTCCCTAACCTTGAAGCTGGTAACATCGGTTATAAGCTTGTTCAGAGACTTGCTAAGGCTGGAGCTTATGGTCCTGTTCTTCAGGGACTTTCTATGCCAGTTAACGATCTTTCAAGAGGATGCTTCGCTGACGATATCGTTGGTGTAGTAGCTATGACAGCAGTTCAGGCTCAGAATGCATAATTAACATTTTTAAGGAGAATTTTTGTAATGAATATTTTAGTATTAAACTGTGGAAGCTCATCTCTTAAGTATCAGCTTATTAACATGGATGATGAGAGCGTAATCGCAAAAGGTCTTGTAGAGAGAATCGGTATTGAAGGTTCTGTTCTTACACACAAGCCAACAGGAAAGGATAAGTATGTTGTTGAAACACCTATGAAGGATCACAACATTGCAGTTAAGCTTGTTCTTGATGCTCTTCAGGATGCTGAGCACGGCGTAATCAAGTCTACAGATGAGATTGCAGCAGTAGGACACAGAGTACTTCACGCAGGTGAGAAGTATATCGAGTCTTGTCTTGTAACAGAAGATGTTAAGAAGGTTGTAAGAGAGTGCTTCGACCTTGGTCCTTTACATAACCCAGCTAACCTTATCGGTATTGAAGCCGTTGAGGCAGCTATGCCAGGCAAGCCAAATGTAGCTGTATGGGATACAGCATTTGGTGGAACAATGGAGCCAAAGGCTTATCTCTATGCTATTCCTCGTGAATATTATGAGAAGTACGGCGTAAGAAGATATGGTTTCCACGGAACAAGCCACAGCTTTGTTTCTAAAGAGACAATCAAGTTTGCTAACCTTGATCCTAAGACAGCTAAGGTTATCGTATGCCACCTTGGTAACGGTGCTTCAATCTCAGCTTCTGTTGGTGGTAAGTGTGTAGATACTTCTATGGGTCTTACTCCACTTGAAGGACTTATCATGGGAACACGTTCGGGTGACCTTGATCCGGCTATCTTAGAGTTCTTATGCAACCATGAGAACCTTACAATAAGCGAGATGCTCAATATCCTTAACAAGAAGTCTGGTGTTCTTGGTATTTCTGGTGTTTCCAGTGACTTCCGTGATGTTACAAAGGCTGAAAATGAAGGAAACGAGAGAGCAAAGGCAGCAAACGAGGCATTTATCTACCGTGTAATCAAGTACATCGGTGCATATGTTGCTGCTATGAACGGTGTAGATGCAATCACATTTACAGCCGGTGTTGGAGAGAATGCTCCGGACCTCAGAAAAGACATCTGTGATTACCTTGGATATCTTGGCGTAGAGCTCGACGAAGAAAAGAATGAGAATGTTCACGGAGAGACAACCGTAATTTCTACACCAGAATCAAAAGTAAAAGTAATTGTCCTTCCTACAAACGAAGAGTTAGCTATTGCTCGTGAAACAGCAAAATTAGTTTAAGACTAAATGACTAAAAGAATGTAAATTTCTGTTGACAAAATAATTTTACATGATATAATAGTCTAGTGTGTGAATAGGAGACGATACTATGATATTAAACCTATCCGACGTTCTGTCTGAGCAGCATAAAGCAATACATGAATCTGTTCCGATTGAAATGACTTGTTTCAAGTCTGAGATGGGAGATTATGCAATTACAGAGAAGACACCACTTGAATTGTCTGTAGAATATGCAGGTGACCGCAAGTTGGAAGTGACTGGTAAAGCTGAGATTACATCAGTTGCACCATGTGACAGATGTCTGGAAGAGGTTAGGACCAGGATTCCTTTTGAATTCAAGAGGAAACTTGACATGAAGCTTACGGATGAAGAACGTGTGAATGATCTGGATGAGAGCAGCTATCTCACCGGCTATGACCTGGATGTGGACCGTTTGGTCTATCTTGAGGTACTGATGAGCTGGCCTTTGAAAGTCTTATGTAAAGAAGACTGCAAAGGGATTTGCAGCAGATGCGGGAAGAATCTGAATGATGGTCCCTGCGGATGTGTCGAGGAGCCTAAGGATCCCCGTATGGCAGCTATCAGTGATATATTCAGTAAATTTAAGGAGGTGTAACCGAAATGTCCATCTGCCCAAAGAATAAATCTTCCAAAGCAAGACGCGATAAGAGAAGAGCAAACTGGAAAATGAGCGCTCCGAACCTTGTAAAATGCAGCAAATGCGGCGCACTTATGATGCCACACAGAGTTTGCAAGGCTTGCGGAAGCTATAACAAAAAA
>ERZ779896.2835-NODE-2835-length-11349-cov-2.640871_pt1 | contig 11349 bp, 10 predicted proteins | sample MGYA00511067_ERZ779896 | MGnify/ENA primary metagenome ERZ779896 (study PRJEB29588, sample SAMEA2161597) | human gut metagenome | biome: human gut; feature: human-associated habitat; material: faeces | place: Denmark | collected 2008/2010 ...
GTACATCGGGCGTTGTGCTGCCGCAAAAATATTTTATCGGGGATTCGATGAAAAGTCAACCCGAAAGGCAGCTTTACAACAGCTTTTCGTACAGGCTGAACCAAGGCAGGCCGTATTCCTTCGAAATAAATGTTGAATCAGCCTAAGGAAGCTTCAGCCCCGCTGAAAAAAAGTTTGGTTTCGGAATTTCAGTTCGAGCTCAAGCGTGCATTGTTGTAAGAAACAGCAAGGTGACTCGGCGCAAAAATCAATGCCGCAGCAGCGAGATACAGCCTGAAGTGATTGCAGCGTCTTTTTGCAGCAGAATTTTCCGACAGAAATATTGCGGCAACCCGACATTTACCCGTCCTGCTCAGTCAACCGTTTCGCCTGTTCCATCCAATAAGCCCGAATCATTTCTATCATTTTAATACAGTCGCTTTCAGCGGTGGAAGCATGATATTTTTTCATGTTGCTAAACGTATGCCCGCAAGGTTCAAGCGTAGTATCGCTCTCATAACCGCCGCTTACGCCGATAAGCCATGGACCGAGTAAGCTGGTTTTAAACTTGAAAAAATAGTATCTCATATCATGGAGTTCAAAGTTTCCGGCGTATTCGATCTTCCTCGGTTCTCTCCCGAGTTCATGCGGATCAGACAACCATATTACCATATTCTTTTTTGCAGCTTCCATCTGCGCAAGGTTCATTTCTTGTCACTCCCGTAAAATTAATTTGTTTAATTCGCGGCGATATGTAAAAGTCCGCCGCAATTCTAACAAAAATACGGCGGACATATGGCGGAGAGAAAGGGATTCGAACCCTTGATACGGTTCCCCGTATACACGATTTCCAATCGTGCGCCTTAGACCAGCTCAGCCATCTCTCCAACTGTATGTGCAAAGCATCATACGGCACTTGCATATAATACAGCATCGGGTGAAAAAAAGCAAGCTTTTTTTGCAATGTAGATGATATATTATCGATATTCGTAACCTTTATTGCTCAGGTCGGTTTAATGTGCTATAATCGATATGAAAGGGGAGCGAAATGCAAAAGAAAAGCGTTCGAACGGCATTGACTTATGCACTGCCGGGTTTGGTGAGTGTTGGATTTGCTGTGTTTGCGGCATTTTCGAAAAGAGCGGACAGGGCGGGCATTTTGTTCGGCGGTGCCGCGGCTTTGGTTTTCCAGCTGCTGATTTTTCGGCTGCTGCCCGTTTTTTTTGATTTTTTTACGGAGAACGAAGAAAAATCTCCGTGTGCGGACTTGGGTGTGCGAAGCCGAAGAAGACTGCACCCTTGGCTTCAAATCGTTCTTTCCGCGTTCATTATTCAATTTATTACAATTGCTGCAATATATGCGGCGGATATGAACCTGAACGGTTATTCCGGAACCGTCCTTCAAGCTTATGCGCGCCTGTTAATAACGGGGAAAGGCAGCCCTGTTTGTGCGCCTGATGCGCTGAGCGGGCTCGGGTTGCTTTCCGCGCTTGGGGAATATGTATTTCCGCGTGCAATTGCTGCGGGTATCGGGGTTTACAGGGATGCTGCGCTGCTCGGCATTCCGACGGCGGGGCTTGTTTTCGCACTGAACACGATTTCAGTGTGTGCAGCCGCTGTAATGCTGTATGAGCTGATGCTGCTCGACTTCGAAAAGCGTACGGCGGTGTTTTCCGTCAGGGTTTTGTTGTTTTCGCCGATGTTCGTTTTGCTTTTGCAGCCCACATCGGGTTTATCTGTATTTCTCCTGTTTTCGCTTGCGGCTGCATATTGTGCAAGGCGCGGATATTATGTTCGGAGCGGACTTTTCGCGGCGGCTGCATCGGCATTCAATGTGTTCGGCCTGCTGCTTGCGCTGCTGCCGATAACGGAGGGAATACGTGCCTGCCGTTTAAAAAAACGGAACGGAGAAAAGTTTGCGGGCAGCTGCGCTCGCTGCGCGGCGGGAGCATTGCTTCCGGCTGCGGTCTCGGCCGGCATGATCGGCGGCTTGCTGTACTGCGGTATGCTTAATGACTGCTTTTTGAAAGGTGCGATCGGACTGCGGCAGGGGTTCGGGTTTATGTTTGAATCTGCGTTCGGACTGCTAAGTCTTAATGCGCCTGAAATATGGGTGAGCGCTGTTTCCTGCATCGTGCTTATTCTTCTGCTCTTTGCGGGCGGGAGAAGGATCAGATTGAGTTATTCGCTGTTTTGCTTTGCATGGATGGCAATCGCCTTGCCCAACGTTGACGCAAAATATATATTGGTTTTGACGGCGGCGTTTCCGTTTTTGCCGCTGTTCGTTTCGGCAATTGCAAAGAACCGCGCCGTGCGGGTGATTGTCGGCGTTTTGGGGTTTGCGTGTGAAATTGCATTCGCGGCATTAATGTTCATTTAAAAGCTTTGCTGTGCGGGCATTGGAGCAGGCGGCCCGAGAACGGACTTCATAAAACAAAACTAAAGATAAGCTGCAAAAGCTCGCTGCCGACGGTCACTGCGGCAGCGGGCTTTTAGGCTTTAACGGAATTAAGTGTAAATTTGCATGAGCCTGCTTCGGAACAAATCGGGCGAATTTATTTTTCGGCAGCACTTTCCGCTTTGTTCGCAGCGGTTTCTGTGCTTTCTGCTTTGTTCGGAAAGCGAACTTTTGCAAGCAGCGAGGTGTTTTTCATCAGCCACCAAAGTGCAATGAGCACCTGGAGAACCGCTGCAATGATATAAATGAGAGAAACGTTCGGAACGTTAAGCGAGATATCAACCGAAAGTGCAACACCCCAAACGATTCCGCAAACGGACAGATAGCTGAAAATCGGCGGGTGCCATAGCGCGGACAGCACGAGCGTTACGATGAACATCGCGGGGATTGCATAAATGAATGCAAGCCAAATTCGCGGAAGGTCGGGAAAGGCAACTTTGAATGCGAAAAAAACAACGGCCGCAACAAGCCACACCAGTCCGGCGGACATCAGCGTTATGATACTGCGCTTCAGCTTAGGTGCGGCACGGTGGCTCTTTCGATGCTTTTCAGTCAAAAGGTCGTTAACCGTTACGCCGAACAGTTCCGCAAGCATGACAAGAACAAAAATATCGGGAACACCGTCTGCTCTCTCCCATTTGGAGACGGATTTATCCGAATAGTGGATTTTTTCGGCAAGCTCCGCTTGGGTAAGGTTGCATTCACGCCGGTAGCGCACAATGTTTTCGGCAATGGTTTTTTTCACTTTTTCATCATCTCTAACTATCATGAGGCTATTTTACAACAACAAGCGGAAAAAAGCAACAGAAAATCAATTATAATGCGATATATAAATTTGTTAACAGAAATAAACAAAAAAACACACTCTACTCACGGTAGAATGCGGGTTTTTGAACTCTACCGGCGGGAATCGGCAGCGTAGAATTTCATATGCGTGCAATAGGGTGCATTTCGGCGGGGAATATGATACAAAATAAACCGCAAAGCAAAGCAGGGACACCTGCCTTAGGCCGACATAAACAGAGGAGGCCGGTACGGAAAAAGAAAAGCGAAAGGGATCAGCAGAAACATGGAGAATCTCAGAGCGAATCATTTTGAGAGTCGGGACAGCGGACTCAATAAAAACGAATTTAACTTGTCCGCAAAATCCGGAAGGTCGGTCGGCAAGGGAAAGCTGCGCGCTGCCAAAATTATACGGGTTGTAACCGTGCCGCCGGTATTTGCGGCTCTTCTCACAACGATTCTTTATATTGCAATGGGTGACGCTGCGTTTGCAAACAGGTTTCACTATGCGGAGGCTGTTTTTTCGCTCAGCCTTCTGCCTGTTGTTCCGTATGCGCTGTGCGCGGTGATTCCTGCGTTGAAAAAGCGCGGAAGGAAATTTGAAAGGACGGTTGCGCTCATTTTCTCGGTGACGGGTTACTTTATGGGTGCGGCATTTGCTTTTTTCGGCGGAGGAGTGCAGGTTGAAAAGGTTATGTTTGCAACATATCTCTGTTCCGGGCTGCTGCTGGCGATACTTTCCTTCATATTCAAATATCGCGCAAGCGGTCATGCCTGCGGTGTTGCGGGGCCTGTCGCAATGCTGACGGCGTATCTCGGTGCTGCTTTCCTGCCTGCTGCTTTGCTTTTGGTGCCGATCGGCATATCATCGGTTCGACTCGGACGGCACACTGTGCTTCAAGTCATAATCGGTTCGGCGGTTTCGGTTATTTCGTTTGGTGCAATGTATCTGCTTGTGCCTGCGCTCGGATTATAAAAAGACTGAATGCGTTAAAAATAATAAGATAGATGAAAAAGGAAGCTCCCCGCAAGGGGGGCTTCCCCCATTTGTTATGTGCAGTTCAAAACGGCGGAGACCCGCAGAATAAGTGATTTTGGAAATGCGGAAATGATGCTGCAAATGCGTTGAAGAAAGGGCTGCTGCCGCAAAAGAATAATAGCGATAACTGCATACAGCCGCAGGGGAAGCGGATGTATGAGGAGGGGCTTTTGCAGCAGCAGCTTCCCGAACGGAAGGCTCGGAGGAAGTGGTGTCCGCGCACTGCTGCTGATGCAGCATAGAGGTGAAAGAAATGAACCGTGACATGACAGCGGTGTGCGGACTGTTAGGTGCGATGTATCCGTGCCCTTTGCGATACATCGCGGGGCGAGATATCTGCGGCAATGTGTTGCCTGTGAACATATATTAACAGAATAAAATTTATTTTGCCGAATTTGCGCCCGAATTGCATTTTTTTGTCACAAAACGGACACAGGCGACACAAAAGAACATATATTAATGTTATATGTACTTTTTTATGTACAGCAGCAATAAAAAGCTGCACTTCATGCAGCATCGGAAAGCGGTGCTGCAAACAATGTTCAAAGAATTGCCCAAATTCAATTGTTGAAAAAGAAGTTCTGTTATGCTACAATGCAGACTGGACAGGAATCGAGTCGGCTTGCGCTTCAAAATGAGGAACAGCCGAACCGTGTTCCGAATGAGAACAAAAAGAAAAAGGAGTTAAACAATAACGAATGAAAAAAATTGCAACTGTCTTTACGGCAATTCTTCTTGCTGCCGCAATGCTGCTGCCGCAGGCAATGCTTGCGGATCAGGGCGCGGTGTTCACGATGAACGGCACGGACAACGTTCCTGCCGGAGGCACCTTTGATGTTACGCTGAGCGTAAGCGGAGAATATGCAATCCACGCTGCTCACCTTTCCGTTGAATATGATCCCAATTCTCTCGAACTTGTCGAGCTTGAAGAGCTCGATGTTATGAAAAACCTTCGTTCCGGGAACAACCTTGTTATCCTTGATTACGAGACGCTTGCCTATCAGGGCAAAATTAAGCTCGGAATCGGTATGCCGACCGATGCGATGAACGCGAAAGGTGATATCTTCAAAATGACCTTTAAAGTCAAAGACGGCGTTTCGGTGAATCAGCAAATCGTTATGATCGTAAACGAATTTGTGAATGCACCCGTCGGCGGCGAATCCACCCCGCAGGCGTTCACGACTCATAACGCGATAATCACAATCAGCGGAGCAAAGGACCCCGAGGGCGGATTTAACCGCGGAGAAGAGGCTGTCGGCGACAACAAGACGTCGGCGCCGAACTATCAGCCCACCGAAACAAAACAGCCCGCTGAAAGCGGCGACCCGACCGGCAGCACCACGCCCGAACCCGGTGCGGACAGCACCAAAGCTCCCGACACAAAACCCAATGACAACACTAAGACGCCTTCAAACAGCGGCGGAGAAAAAACACCCGTCAAAGTTTGGCCCTTCATTGCTGCGGGCGGAGTAGTTGTTCTCGGTGCAGCGGCAGGAGTTGCAGTCGCTCTCTCTAAAAAGAAAAAGAACAACGAAGACAACTGAACGGTTTAAGTCTTAAATCGGGCTGAATAAATGCCTTGACCGGTGTTTGTGCGGCAGCTGCCGGCAAACAGGCAGACAAAACGGGAGCGTCGGAGCAATTCCGACCTCCCAACTGATTTGCACAAGGAACATTCCCGGCGGAAATTGTTCAGCCGTTCGTACACAGTAAAAAGCAAAACGCCGAAAACGGCGGCAAAATCTAACACTTATTTTTATCACAAAATGAAGGGCAGAAGAAATCATATGAAAAGAATTTTTGCGGTCTTTACAGCTTTGCTCATACTCTGTTCGGGATTTTATGCCAATGCAGAAAGAAACGGCAGTTCATCGTCCAAAATCGGAGGAAACATTTCGGACTTTGTTTCCGAAACGATTCACGGAGAAAACATTAACGGAGCAGTTTTTGCTCAAAAAAAGATAACGGTTCTGCACTATTTTTCAACTTGGAGTGCCGTATGCATAAACGAGATGGAATACATGCAGACGGCGGCGGACGGTTTCCCCGATGACATCGGGGTCTACGGCTTGCTTTATGAGGATGCAACAAGCACTCCGGAGGCATGCGCCGAGCTTATGGAAAGCGCGGGGTACACTTACGACTGCATTCGGCTTGATTCGGTGCTGGGTGCACTTGTTTCGGAATATAACATGATTCCGCAAACATTTATTGTGAATAATCAGGGAGTTGTGGTAGAACATTTTGTCGGCGAATTTGAAAATTACAGGCAACTTGAACAAAGAATCGAACATTGGCTCGGTTATTCCGAACAAAACTGTACCATAACGTTTATCGACGGCCTGACGGACGAAATAATTTCGCAGGCAAACATTCCCGTCGGCGGTTCGGCTGTTCCCCCGATTCCGCCCGAACACGAGGGCTACGAGTTCCTGATGTGGGAAGGGATATATCAGAATGTTCAACATTCGGGGAATGTCTATGCGCGATATGAGGCAGTTGAGCCGATCACACGCCCGGGAGATGTCGATATGGACGGAATCGTTTCGATCGCCGATGCACTGGTGACGGCGCGCGTTGCGCTCGAACTTATTGAACACGACGGCGTTGCGCAGTACGGAGATTTGGATAACGACGGAAGAATAACAATTGCCGACGCACTGCTGATTGCACGAATTGCAATAGGCGTTGCGTGATAAGAGCTTACGAGCGACAGGGAGAAAACGATGTTTGTTATAGTCGGGCTGGGCAACCCGGGCAGGGAATACGCCAAAACGCGTCACAATGTCGGGTTTATGACAATCGATAAAATAGCGGAAAGGCTGAATATTTCCGTAAACAAAAAAGGGTTCCGTTCCGTGTACGGCGAGGGGCGGCTCGGCGGCACGCGCGTTGTGCTTGCAAAACCGGAAACGTTTATGAACAATTCCGGCTGGGCAGTGGGCGATCTTTTGAAATGGTACAAACCGCAGCATGATGAACTTATTGTAATATATGATGACATAGATCTGCCCTGCGGCGCGCTCAGAATCCGCATGAACGGTTCGGCGGGAACGCATAACGGAATGCGAAGCATTGAAAGCCTGATTGGGTTTGAAGACTTTCCGCGAATCAGGGTCGGAATCGGAAAGCCCGCGCACGGCCTTATCGACCATGTTCTCGGTGTTCCGAACGACGAAGAAGCAAAGCTTATTGACGGTGCAATGATGCAGGCGGCGGAGGCGGCAGAGCTTATCATTGCCGGAAAGCCCGAAGAAGCGCAAACAAGATTCAACTATAAGCCGCCCAAAAAACAAAAGGCGGAACGCGGTATGCAGTCCGCAAAATTCCGTTATGTTCCGCAGAGGGAACTTTCCGCATTTTCAAAGGGCGAGGAAGTGTTCTTTGAAAACACGGACATGGACCCGAATGCCGTTAATGCGCCGGATTATCCTTTCGGCATTGAACAGATTAAGGATGCGGAAGCGCGGCTTGTGCGTTTTGCGCCGCTCATTGAGAAAGCATTCCCCGAAACGGCGCCGCGGCACGGTATAATCGAATCACGGCTTGAAGCGGTTCCGAATTATCAAAAGCAGCTTTTGAAGCGCGGCGGCTGTTCGGAAGCCGTTCCGGCGGGCAGCCTGTTTATAAAAGCGGATTCGGAACTGCCGGTCGCGGGTTCGGTGAAAGCGCGCGGCGGTATTTACGAAGTGCTGAAGCATACCGAAAAGCTTGCGCTTGAACACGAACTTATAACAACCGACTCTGACTATTCGACCCTGCTTGAAAAGCGTGAGTTCTTTTCGAAATACAAAATTCAGGTCGGATCAACGGGTAACCTTGGGCTGAGCATAGGCATTGCAAGTGCTGCACTCGGCTATGATGTTACCGTTCATATGAGCGCGGATGCAAAACAGTGGAAAAAGGATCTGCTGCGCGAAAAGGGTGTTGACGTTATTGAATATCAAACGGACTATTCCGAGGCTGTGCGGCAGGGCAGGAAACTTTCCGATGCGGACCCGACGAGCTACTTTATTGATGACGAGAATTCGGTCGATCTTTTCATGGGCTATGCAGTTGCCGCATTGCGGCTGCGAACTCAGCTTTCGGCGCACGGAGTGAGCGTTGATGCCGAACACCCGCTGTTTGTGTATTTGCCCTGCGGAGTCGGCGGCGCGCCCGGCGGGATCACGTTCGGACTTAAAAAACTGTTCGGTGATGCCGTGCATTGCTTCTTTGTCGAACCCGTGAACGCACCATGCATGCTTGCGGCATTTGCAAAGGGCGAATGCGTTCCGGTTGCGGAGTTTGGGCTGAGCGGCAAAACTCAGGCGGACGGGCTTGCCGTGGGCTGCGCCTCAAAGCTTGTTTTCGAAGCGATGCGCAAAACCTTGGACGGCGAGTTCACCGTTTCGGACGGCAGACTTTTGCCGCTGCTGCGGCTGCTGAACGGTTCGGAAGGCATTTTTGTTGAACCTTCCGCTGCAATATCCGCCGCCGCATACATGGGCATGATGGGCGAAAGCTGCACGGACTACCTGAAAAAACACGGACTTGACGAAAAAATGAGCAGAGCTGCGCATATTCTTTGGGCAACGGGCGGTGGACTTGTGCCGGAGACGGAGCGAAATGAGTTGTGCGGAACCGGGGCGAAACGCTGAATACCGGTGCCGACGCAATAACAGCCGCAGCCATTGCGGCATATATTCAAGCCTTGATAAATTTTAATACAGGAAGAATTCCGCCCGATGCTTAAACGGCGTGCGGGTGAAAATCAAATTTATAAACAATTGAGGAGAGCCGGATAAAAATGACGGGTACTCACTCATTTTCTGCGGAGGGTAAAAACTATGTCAAAATATTTCGGCACGGACGGATTCAGAGGCGAAGCAAACAAAGCGCTCAATGTTGAACATGCCTACAAAATCGGTCGATTCTTGGGTGCATACTACGGACGGGAGCATAAATGTTCCGTTGTTATCGGCAAGGACACAAGGCGTTCGGGTTATATGTTCGAGTGCGCATTGACGGCGGGACTGACGGCGAGCGGCGCGGATGCGTACCTTATGCATGTTACAACAACGCCGAGCGTTTCGTACATCACGCGCACCGATGATTTTGATTGCGGCATCATGATAAGCGCAAGCCATAATCCCTATTTCGACAACGGTATTAAGCTGCTGAACGGGGACGGCGAAAAGATGGAGCAATACGTTATCGATGAAATTGAGCGTTATCTCGACGGCAAAGGTGCGGAGATTCCGTTTGCGACCGGAAGTGATATCGGAAAAGCCGTTGACTATGCGGCAGGACGCAACCGCTATATCGGTTATCTTATCAGCCTTGCAACCCACTCCTATAAGGGTATGCGCATCGGCCTTGACTGCGCAAACGGAAGCACGTGGATGATGGCAAAGAGCATTTTTGAAACTCTCGGCGCGGAAACGGTCGTTATCGGCAATCAGCCGAACGGGCTGAACATCAACAACGACTGCGGCTCGACTCATATCGAGGGGCTGCGCAGGCTTGTGACCGAAAACAAGCTCGATGTGGGCTTTGCGTTTGACGGCGATGCGGACAGGTGTATTGCGGTCGATGAAACAGGCAGAGTGATTGACGGCGATCTTATCCTTTATATTTACGGAAAGTACATGAAGGACAGAGAAAAACTTGCCAACAACACCGTTGTAACAACCGTGATGTCCAACTTCGGACTTTATCGCGCATTTGACCGTGCCGGCATCAACTACGAAAAAACGGATGTGGGCGATAAATATGTTTACGAATGCATGAGGAAAAACGGGCATTTGCTCGGCGGCGAACAATCGGGGCATATCATTTTCAGCAAATATGCCGCAACGGGTGACGGACTTTTGACGGCGATAAAGCTTATGCAGGCGATGCTTGCAAGCAAACAGCCGCTTTCCGTGCTTGCTGCTCCGGTGAAGATTTATCCGCAGCTGCTTGTGAATGTGCGCGTTTCGGATAAGGAGGCGGTGCTTAACAACGATGTCGTCAAAGGCAGTGTGCGTGAAGCGGAGGCGGCTCTGGGCGACAACGGCAGGGTGCTTTTGCGCAAGAGCGGAACGGAGCCTGTTATTCGCGTCATGGCGGAGGCACAGACAACGGAAGAATGCCGCAAGGTTGTTGACGGCATAGTCGATGCAATAAAGCGTGAGGGCCTTGCACAGCAAAAATGAGCGGCCTTGCCGTTCGGCGGGGCAATGCTTTAAAACGGTTTGATACTTTGAATTTGGAAGGCAAAAAATGTATAAAACAAATGAACTTTTTGATCTGTCCAAAACTCGTGCGGCGGATCTTCTGCGCGAATGCGAATATCCGTGGCAGGCGTTGGACAAAATCGGCGAAACCATTCTTAAAATCGGTGCGGCCCTTTCGTCGGAGGAATTCTCTCACCCTAAGGAAGACGTTTGGATTGCGAAGGATGCAGTCGTTTACCCCACGGCATGGATAAACGGTCCGTGCATAATTGACAGCGGTGCGGAAGTGCGGCACGGTGCTTTTATCCGCGGCAATGCGCTTGTCGGAAAAAACTGCGTTGTCGGCAATTCGGTGGAGCTGAAAAATGTTATTCTTTTCGACAATGTTCAGACTCCGCATTATAACTATGTCGGGGACTCGATTCTTGGATATAAAGCGCATATGGGCGCAGGCTCGTTAACATCCAATGTCAAGAGCGACAAGACTCACGTTGTGATTAAATCCACCGAAAAAAGCATTGAAACCGGGCGGAAAAAAGTCGGAGCAATGCTCGGAGATTTTGTTGAAGTGGGCTGCAACAGCGTGCTGAATCCGGGAACGGTCATCGGTCGGCACAGCAATGTCTACCCCGTTTCCTGCGTTCGCGGGGTTGTGCCGGAAAACTCGATTTTCAAAACCGGCGACATTATTGTTAAAAAAGCGGAACATTCGCTGATTGATTCGAAAGCGTCCCGAGGAGGCATGGCATGAAAAAACAGCATTTGCCGATTGAATGCGCTGAGAACGGAAGAAAAGCGGGGCAGCAGGTTTTATTAAAGCTGCTTATAATGATTGTCTGTGCCGCAACGGTGTTCGGCTTGTTCGGCGGCTGCGGAGGGAGCGGAGAAAA
>ERZ779896.2838-NODE-2838-length-11338-cov-3.153417_pt1 | contig 11338 bp, 9 predicted proteins | sample MGYA00511067_ERZ779896 | MGnify/ENA primary metagenome ERZ779896 (study PRJEB29588, sample SAMEA2161597) | human gut metagenome | biome: human gut; feature: human-associated habitat; material: faeces | place: Denmark | collected 2008/2010 ...
CGAATTTTTCGAGTCTCAAAAGGAGGAGCATTTTCACTTCTCGAAAAATTCTCCGCGAAATTCTTTCAAATTCAGGTAGAGTTTCTCATCTTGGGAATACGGCTGGCCGCATTCCCAAATTGAAATATGAATCATCGAATTTTCGCGCAGTACGCTCATGTTCTTCTCTCCGCAATAAAAGCATTTAACTTGTTCCTCAAACTTGATACTGCACGTGTCAAGCTTGGAGAATTTTTCATTGCCTGTTCAATGTCCCAATTTTCAGTAATGAATTTTACCAACTGTGGGTTATATTCGATTCCAACATGTTGATTCCCAAGTGGAAGCATATCTCGAAATTCTTTTTTGCGGCATTTGTTTCTGATTATGCTAAAAAGACGTTGCTTTGGATCTGGAAGACTATCTGTATCGCATGGAAAATTAGTTTCTGGAATATTAAAAAACTTCGAAATATTTTTCCTGTCAGCAATGATCCACGATTCAACTTCATGCACCGCCACTCTAAAAATCATTTGACAGGGCAATAACCGAAAACATGGCAATGAAAACCATTCTTTGCAAAGAGTATGAACAGATTTGTTTTGATCCAGGTCTGTAACAAAAATTGCCCAGCAGCCATTTTGTGTCGCATTGATAAATTTTTGTGCTGTTTTCTTTAGATTCCCGTTACCGCGAGTGATATTGGGGAATCCTCGCTTTACGCAAAAACGATTTGTACTCCCATTATTAACAAAAGAGATTATCTTGTTTAAAACAGCTTTGGTCGGTTCATCTTCGACATACGCAAAAGTCTCTATATCTGCCATTAAAAACACCCCTGGACATTAATGTCTTTTGCAGTTTTAGGAAGAAGAATATCGGCTGGAGTTGCTCCGGATTGCAAAGCAAGTTCTTCCTCCTCTGAAGGTGCGGAAACAGTAGTACCTTCTCCTTTATCCGAAACATCCAATACCAAGTATTGTCCTTGAATAACCGGAGAATTCAGCATGGCTTCACTGTGCGTACTGATAAAGATTTGATTGCCCGCCTTCTTTTTTGACATTTTGGCTCTTTGAATAAGTTCCGGAATTTTTTCTACAATAGCTTGATGAAGGGACAATTCCGGTTCTTCAAAAAGAATTACACTATTGTTTGCCAACATCGTCCACAATATGGCAATCATTCTCAATGTACCATCAGAAAATTCTTCTTCTGTTTGCCATCCACCATTGGGACGCCAATGAGAATAACGCATTTTCAAATGTGGTCTTCCTACTTCATCCCGTTCAAATTTTAAGTCACTCATACCGTGAATGACTTCTTTTAAAATGCCCTCAATGCGTTTCAGTCTTGAATTACTTGTTTTTTCCGGTGTCGTAGCAATTGCTTCAAGGAAACCTTGACCGAATGGATCATTGGTCATTCTCTTTACAGCCAACTCATTGCCAAATTTTAACAGTTGCGGAACTAAGTGCAAATAAAGAATATTTTCCAAAAAATCCGCAATACCTCTAAAATTTGCATTCTGGGCAATTTGTTCCAGTGCAGTTTGAGATAGCAATCGCTTATCTGCTTCATCTTTTTTATCCGGTCGACTTAATATCCTTTTGTTTTCCTTAAAAGAAAAAACATCCTCTTTTGAAACGTAAACGGCATGTTTCCCCCTGCTTTCCTGTTGAAATTCCAAAGTATAACGCCACAGAGGTTCACTGTCAAAGTTTTCTGACAATTCTATCTCAATCAGAATTTTGGGATCTTGTCGTGCAGCAAGGCAACGAACTTTTGACATGCCGCCGCGGGACTCCAAGGCTTGCTGAAGTCCACCGCCTTGAGGTGTTGCTATATCCCTTAAAAAGCGAAAAACATCCAAAAAATTTGATTTTCCTGATGCATTGGGTCCCATGATGTAAGTGACATCCTTAAACTTAACATCGACATTTCTGAAGTTGCGCCAGTTCTTTAACCGAAGATGTGTGATAAACATGTTCTCTTCTCCTTCTATTCTTAAGGGAACCTCTATCAATGTTTTTTTTGACAGAAATCTCGTTTGTTTCTATTTGAAAATCTCCCAATGAGATTTTTCTGTACATTACGTTGGCATTTTGACTTCCCTTTTTCAAGTCTCCACGATTGAAACAGCCGATATTTTACTCGTTTTCCTGTCCAAATCCTCCTTTTATGCGGTCTGCCTCATCAAAAAGCAGAATCTCTCCATGTTGTATGCAATATTGCGTAATCCCAACTTCACTTCCGCCCTGTTTATCCCGATGGTCCTCAGAATGAGATTCCCGGCTCGCTGTGTCATGCTTCCGAACACATGTTCTATTCTGGAACGGGTCCTGGCTCTTGTCCGGTTTCCCTGTTTCTCCCATGAGCTCAGAGGATGTCCATTGCATCCTTTCCTCTGCAGATGCGCCCGGAATCTGCTCTTTTTCAGATTCGCCTCTCTTTCCCCTGAACGGTACGCGCTGTCCGCATAAACATCCCTGCTTGTGTTGGTTTCATCGAGGAGCTCTTCAAACACATTGCTGTCATGAACAGAGGCATCCGTAACCTTGTAGTTCCGAATGATTTTGTATTTGACATCCGCTTCCACATGGTTCTTGTAGCCGTAGTAGTTCTTCCCATTCTTCTGAACCCAGCGGACGTCCGTGTCTTTCTGCCGCTTCTTTGCTTCGCTCCAATTTTCAACCGGTGGATTTCCTTCTTTGATCGCCTTGTTTTCATCGCGGGTATTGCGTTGCGTCGGAACTCGAACAATGGTTGCATCGACAATTTGACCCTTCTTCGCGACAAATCCGGACTCGGCAAGAAACGCATTGAACTTGTCAAATAGCTTCCGCGTGAGCTTGTGTTCCTCCAGTTTCGAACGGAAGAGCCAGATTGTCTTCGCATCGGGAACACGGCTGTCAAGCGCTGATGGCAGTTTTACATACAGATACTTTGCAATGTAACTCAGTACCAGATCCGCGACCGCATGCAAGGCATGATCCAAATCGCCCGATGCATTCACGGTAGCCCGGAGCTGGTAGACGGTTAGCCGCCGGTGGCGAAAATTTGTGTTTGCATAAGAAAACGGCATGAACAGCTCCTGTATTAGAGATAGGTAATATACTATAAAAGAGTATCATGGCAAATTGTTCTTCCAGCTCGTTCCGAAAAAAGTGAACTGCCATTATCCGCGCATCCGCCGACGATACATCCGAATCAGGCAGAACGCGATGAAACACAGCGGAATGAGAAGCATGAGCTCATTGACGACTTTGCTTCTCTCCCGGGATCAACGAATCAATTTGTCCGACTAGAACTGTCGGGCGTAGGAGAACATCTTTAAGATACTTGTGAAAACAGATGCTGCCCGGCATCAGCATACTGTTTCACTTTTCCATTCAGTGATCTGCCGTGAAACCGTATCAAAGTTTGCTCCTACAAGGATGATCTTCCTGCCGGAGTGCTGATATTTCTGGAAATATTCCTTTTCACGAATCTGCTCCAGCGCGATTTCGGCTGTCTGGTTGATTTTGAACTCAAAGATATAGACATGGTCTCCATCGCAGATCACTGCGTCAATGCGTCCGTTGTTCGTGCGGGATTCCGCTTCCACCCTTACCCCGATCAGCAGAAACACCGAGTAGAACAGCAGCTGAAAACGCCCTTCCGTGTCTGTTACAACATCATACTGCACCGCGGCAAAGAATGTCTTCAGCAGTTCCATGAACAGATTGATGTCACGTGCCTTAATCGCCTTGACCATCTTGAACACGTTTGCTCCCACTGTTTCCTGCGGGATGGATGCATAATCGCTGATCAGATAGGTTTCAAATGCGTTCTTGACTTCACGGTTGGGGAAATCAAGATAATACAGCGTTTCTCCGAGATCAACAAATGAACTCTTTATGGTCAGGTATCCTGTCTGCAGCAAAAGAGCCAGCGGATCAATTTTGTCTATTTCAAACGCATTGAAAGCCAATCCCATGACAGGCTCGCTCAACGTCTTTTCAAAGTTGAAATCCGCCTTTTTGGTCAGTTCCACTAGAAACGATGGTGTTCCCGTTGAAAACCAGTAGTTGTTGAATTTGCAGCTGTTTGTAAAGAACTGAGCCAGCGATACCGGATTGTAGACTGTTTCAGATTCTTCCTCAAACCGAAATCCGTCATACCATGCCTTGATTTCCGGAAGAAGCTCTTCCCGTGACATATTCAGCTGCTTGCAGGCTGTGTCAATGCGGTCTGCGAAGTAAGTTTCAAACTCTCCTTGGGTATAACCGAACATCGTGGCGTAGTCCCGATGCATGGAGATGTCGGTCAGGTTGTTGAGATCGGAGAACAGCGAGACATGGCAGAATTTCGTTACACCGGTAACGAAGACAAAGCGTTCCTTGCTTTCGCATTTTTTGATGGAAGAATAGAATCCCTTTAATACATCCCGGCACGCCATGGTCTCAGGGGTGTTCAACGTATTCAGGATTGGTTTGTCATATTCGTCAAGAAGAATAACAACCTGTTCTTTTGCAGCAACGGCATTGATAAAATCCTCAAAGGAAGCAGCAAGTGCTTCCTTTTGGATCTTTACATTGACCTGATGCTCCGCACATTGATTTTCCAGAAGGCGTACAAAATGCAGTTTCAACTCCTCGGAAGTTTTCGCCTGACAGTTTCCCATATCCAAGTGAATTACAGGATACTGCTTCCAGTCATAGGGCTTGTCATAAATAGCCAACCCCTTGAACAGTTCTTTTTTTCCCTGGAATACGGCCTTGAGCGTGGAAACAGTCAGCGACTTCCCGAAGCGGCGAGGACGGGAGAGAAAATACATGGCTTTTCCCTGACGGATCAGATTCCAGATGAATTCCGTCTTATCAACATAAAGAAAATCGTCTTTAACGATATCTTCAAATGTATAAACGCTGCTTGTGATATTCTTCATAATATGGTGTCTCCTGTCCCTGTTCAATATACTCCATCAAAAATGAAAATCAAGCATTTGAGTTACCCGTTCACCCACCACCGCCAGGAAACCGGAGATTTTTAATTCGGATCAAGGAAGCCAGTTTACCAGCTCGGAGTTTGTAACGGAACTCCGGAACCATGGCATTCAGATCAGCATGGACGGACGTGGACGATGTTTGGATAATGCAAAAATGGAGCGTTTCTGGTGGGCATTGAAATATGAGGACATCAAAATAAAAGAGTACGTCAGCTTGCCGCAACTCCGTTTCGGTGTGCAGCATTATGTGAATTTTTACAACTCCAGGCGGATTCATTCGGCTCTCCAATATCGGACGCCGGATGAAGTCTATTTCGGAACTTGCAATCGGCAAACAGTGGGATATAGTAAACCAAGGGTCTTTACACCAATCTTTTAATAAAAGTTGTCCAACCTAGGGGAGAGGCGCAATTATATACGATTTGACACCCCCGCAGAAAATGATCGGTTTTCTCTTGCCCAATAAAAATTCAGATAAGCCCTTGCGGGTATTTGCAGCCAAAAGGAATGTTCATCAACCCCAAAGCGATCTGGAATCCGTTAGGGAAACAACGGAAGACCTATAAGATCATGACGATTTGGGGAAACGGTCAGATGCTTACAATCGATGGTTTTTACATGGGAATCATGGAAAAATTGTGCAGTGTCATGAAGCACAAACCGGCTGTTCTTCAAACAGTTTCTTTCATCGGCTGGGAGGAAAAACTTGCCAGCGAAATCAGAATGTATAACCCGGATGGCATTTTTTGGGTGCGTCCTAATAATAACTGTTATGAAATCATCCGAAACACCGAATGGACTTATCCCGTTTGCGTTTTCGGAGATGTACCGCAAGAAGATCTTTTTTCTTATGGAATCGACTTTTATCATGCAGGTTCGGAAGCTGCGAAATGGATGATTAAAAGAGGATGTTTATACCCGATTTATGCAGGAATGATTCATGAGACTTCCCGTGCCACTGTTGATTATTTCAAAGGCTGGAAAGAGACATTGTCCAAAGCAGGATACACGCGAGTCGATGAATTCAAAATCTATGATGCGGATAATGTTCAGGAAAAACTTTATTCTCTGTTGAAATCCGGAGCGGATGGGATCTTTTCACTCGGTTCAAACTGGTTCGAGGTTCATGATGTTTTAAGCGAATCCCGAAATAACAAAATTCCGCTTTTACTTGAAGATAATGGGGCGTTAAACGGATTTTTCGATGTTGAACCGGATGCCAAAATGGAAATTTGTCCGGGGGCTTTTGTCGAAAAAGCAGCGGAGGCTCTTTTCAAACAATTGGAAAATCCATGCCGGAAACCGGTATCTAAAATATATTTACCGGTCATCATTAATCTTAAATCCAAGAGGAGTTGATAAAATGAAAAGGAAATTTACACTCACAGAACTTCTGATCGTAATTGCTATAATAGCAATTTTAGCAGGAATGCTTCTTCCTGCATTGAATAAAGTGAGAGACAAAGCGATGGAGATTTCTTGCAAGACCCGTATGAAGAATATCGGCGTCAGTGTTTTTTCATATATCGGCGATTCCGGGGATTATCTGCCGCCGGTGAACGGACACTCTTATTATCTCGGAGCATATCTTTCCATAAAGCCGAAAGCAAAAGAGAATAATAAGGTTTTTGTTTATAATCCCGGCGATTTTTGGTTGTGTCCGGGTATGCCCTCCGATGTGACACGGCTTTTAACATGGAAATCGACAAGTTCCGCGCCATTGCCGAATAAGTTCGAACCCGGCTACAAACCGCCCATCGGAGCATCCGGAAAAGACTCTTCTACGGCAAAGATGGAACATGGCTGGGCGGAATACGACGCAACGAATATCTCGTACAAAAAATTTCATCAAATGAATCTGAAAGCTGTTATGACAGCTGAAAAAGGGTTCATATCTTGCGACGGTATTTACGTCTATGCCGATAATTTTTATAACTATTCCCGTTATGGCAGCTCAACATCTGATCTCGGTTTTTATCATGGAGGAAAATTCAGTACGAATCTCCTGATGAACGATGGACGGGTCATCAGCATGCGAGCCCGTCCCGGTGTTTACTATTTCAATAATGATTTCACCTTAAAATGACAACAAATAAGGAGGTTTTATGAGGTGCAAATTTGTGCTTTTAACAGCACTTGCATTGGCGGCATCGACTGTTTTTTCTCAAAAAAATAACAACAAACAAGGAGGTTTTATGAGGTGCAAATTTGTGCTTTTAACAGCACTTGCATTGGCGGCATCGACTGTTTTTTCTCAAACGAATCTGATGAAAAATCCGGGATTCGAGGAGGGAATAAAACATTGGGGCAATTGGACCAATGGAGCCAAATGCGAACTCATTCAGAATGATGTAAAATCAGGAAAGAATGCTTTACGCTATAGCTATAATGAACCGAAAAAACAGGCGATCATCGTCAACAATCTGAATCTGAAACCGGATACGATTTATACTGTTTCGGCTTTCCTGAAAGGCGAGGCGGATGTATTGGAAGTGAAGCTGTTCTTCTGGGGAGAAAAGGATAAATATCTTGGAGAAAGCGCTCCATTCAGCGGCAGTTCCCTCAAAGACTGGTTCCATGTAGAAAAAACATTCACCGTACCGCAGAAAACAGAACGGGTAGCCGTCGGGCTCCTTATAAAAAACGGCTATGTTATTGCCGATGATTTTTCCGTTATTGAAGGAAAGACGGAGCGAAAAGCGCAAAATGAGTTGTTCAATACCTCTTTCCAATATTCACTCCGAACTGACAATATGCCGGAGTTTTGGAATACCGGAGGAGGATTGAGTTATTCGACATTCCAACCGGGGCATGCCGAAGGAAAGTTCTTCCGGCGTGCAACAGATGTGAAATCGCCGATTCCGGGAACCGGCGTGCTTTATTACAATCAAGTAGGCGGCATGGGCCTTCTGCCGATACCTCTTGCGGGGAACGAATGGTACACATTCTCTCTCTATGCAAAAGCGGAAAAACCGGATTCGAAAATAACTCTCTCTCTTAACGGAATGCAACCCGCACAACAGGAATTCAAGGTCGGAACCGAATGGACGAGAATCGCATTCAGCGCATTTCTTGGAAAAGCCGACAGTGTACACTCCGGAAGAATCAACTTTCATCGCAACGCATTTTATATTGCAGCCCCAATGTTGGAAGCGGGAAAAACGGCGACTGAATGGCGTCCAAATCCCAAAGACGCAACGCTTCCAAACCTTTGGGCCGGACAGAAGAATGTGAAAACAACACAGCTCCCCCGAGTGAATTGTCCGACCGTAAATTCATGGGATAAGGCAGAATTTCTTGATGTTTTTTATGAAAACCAATTCGGAAAATCTGTAAAAGGAAAATTCAGAACGTGGTTCTATACGAAAGATGGAACTTTTTATGTAGCAATCGAATCCGATACAGGAAAGAAACAAAGCGACATACAGAAAAACAATAATCCTCAGCAGCCGGGGAACGAATTGGCGGAATTGTTTCTTTCTCCCAACGCAAGCGGTGCTCCTTACTGGCATTTCATGGGAGGCAGAAACGGCAGTCAGTTTGCGGAAAAGGGAATTGGCGGAGTCGAGGTAAAGGGAGATTGGAAATATTCCACAAAAGAAACAACAAAAGGGTGGCGCGCAGAATTCGAAATTCCGCTTTCTTTGATCGGACTGCCCGGACAGGAAACATGGCGCATGTCGCTCTGCGCCACAGAGTTTGTCGATGCCAAACCGATTTATTATTCCGCATCGGGTAAAGACGGATATCACAAACCGACCGGTTTCATGTATGTAAAAGGATTGCCGGTCGGCGGAAAAATTGTCGAGCCCCCTGTCCGGGTTGCTGTGGAATACGACCTTTATATGAATGAGAAATCTGCAACAGCAATCGTTGCAGACATAGGCTTCCCTGCGAATTTAACTGTTACGAGTCAAAATGGAAAAATTGTATTCAAGAAACAGCTGCAGGAAAACAAATTTGAAATCCCTTTGCGGAATTTGCCGGAGGGGTATTACGAGGTTGAAGTTTCCAGCAAAGACAGAAACGGGAAATCGTATTTCCGTAAACTGCCATACAAAAAACATACCGCACGAGTTGATCGATTCAAACAACAGATACAGGTGAACGAAAAACCGTTTTTCCCGATGGTTTTCTCCTGGCATGGATTGAATCTTCCCTCTCGAATTCCGACACAATGGCATATAGAAGAACTCCGGAAACATAATTTCAATACGATTCTCCTGATGCCGGAACTCTATGTGGATTGGATCAAAAGCAATTCACCGGAAATACGAAAAAACGTTGCAAAAGCGTTCGCGGACGCCGGATTCAAGATCATCATTTGGGGGGACGGGCCGAAGAATTTCAATGGAATTCAGTCCATGGTGGATGTGCGCAAATCTCAGATTGCTGAACTGGCGGCATACGACGATGCAATCATAGGTTGGTATTTCGTGGATGAGATCGGCCCGAATTGGGAAAAACAATTCAATCTCAAAGAGCCGGATTTTGCCAAGGGGTATCGTCAACTCAAGGACTATTCGCCATATAATCTCCACTTCATCAACTGGAACTGGACAGGAATAAATGAAGGTCAGAAATGGTATGCATCCGAAGACTCGACCGATATCTACTCTCTGGATTGCTATCCATACTGCTGGAACATCAACTTCGGCGCACTGGAAACTCATGAACGGGCAGCGGAGATAGCCGGCAACCGGAGCCGTCTTGATTTTCTTCCAGGGATCATCTGGCTTCAGACATATTCATATCATGAAGGATTGCGGGAACCGCATCAAAAAGAATACCGGAACAATGTATATGTCAGCCTGATCAATAATCAGGTTGGCTTCATGAATTTCATTGGGCGTCCTGAAAGCAATGATCTTTGGGATGGGATGGGCAAAGCCTACGGAGAGGCTCTCAAATGGCTGAATATGACTGCCGGCAAGGGAGCGGAACAGGTGAATTCCGGCAAACGCGGTTCGATTGTCTATTCATTGTGGAAAGCTGCGGATAATTCATATTGGTTCGTATGTGCCAACACGTCTTACAGCAATGAAAGAGCTGAACTTGATTTCAATTCGACGCTTGCCCGTCCATTCGCCGGAAAAATCCACCTTGAAGGAGGTTCCGGCAAGCTGAAACTTGATGGCAAAGCGCTCTCAGTCGAACTCGGTATTGCGGAAAGCGCAATGTGGAGAATTGCCGGAAACTGAACACATTTTCCTGATTTATTTCAATGCGAAATCTCCGGACATTCCGGGGATTTTGTATTTTTCGGCATGTATCATATTAAATAAGCAAATTTTTACTTGAAATTGAACTTTTCCTGATGACGATGGTTCCGATGCGCCATTCCCGCTGCATTCAAGGGAAATTCACACTCGATGCCGGAATGGAGCGCATGCATTTCAGTGACTCCATCGGACTGGCCACGGACTGGCGGAAGTGCGGAGGAGGATGGGAAATTCCATTCCGGAGCCTCTTGCCGGAGACGGTTTCCGGCGTAATTGCCGCAGGCCGCTGTTCGTCCGCCAGAGACGACGCATGGGAGATCACGTGCGTCATTCCGAATGCGGCGATGACGGGGGAGGCTGCGGGCTTCGCCGCCGCAATGTCGGTCGACCGGGGGCTCCTGCCGCATGAACTGGAGATCCGGCTGCTTCAGAAGGAACTCCGGGAACAATGCGGCTTCCCGCTCTGCCGCCGGGACATTCGGAATTCATTGCGAGGGAAAAGCGGAAGTTGCATCAAAAAAAGGAGAAAGCCTATGAATCTACGGGAGTTTAATGCAGGACGGCGTCCGGCGCCTCGCATGCTTCATCACAGCGCGAGCGGCTGCTATGCCATCATTCATTTCGGATTGAATACCTACACCGACAAGGAATGGGGATACGGCGGCGAGGATCCCGCGCTTTTCGCTCCAGAGCATTTCGATGCGGAGGAGATCGTGAAAAATTGCAGGGCATGCGGCCTTGACGGATTGATTCTCGTCTGCAAGCATCATGACGGTTTCTGTCTCTGGCCGACCGCCACGACCCAATACAATATCAGCCGTTCCCCGTTCCGCGGAGGGAAAGGCGACATGGTGCGTGAATTCTCCGACGCCTGCCGCAAATACGGAATCCGCATGGGTTTTTATGTCTCCCCGTGGGACCGCAACCATCCCCGTTACGGCAAACCGGAATATCCGGCCGTCTATCGGGAACAGCTGCGGGAGATCTATTCCAATTACGGTCCCGCGTTCGAGGCCTGGTTCGACGGAGCCAACGGCGGAGACGGATGGTACGGCGGCGCCTGCGAATCCAGAAGCATTGACCGGGCTTCCTATTATGACTGGGACACGACTTGGAAGCTGATCCGGCATCTTCAGCCGGAAGCCGCGAT
>ERZ779896.2850-NODE-2850-length-11294-cov-13.689474_pt1 | contig 11294 bp, 15 predicted proteins | sample MGYA00511067_ERZ779896 | MGnify/ENA primary metagenome ERZ779896 (study PRJEB29588, sample SAMEA2161597) | human gut metagenome | biome: human gut; feature: human-associated habitat; material: faeces | place: Denmark | collected 2008/2010 ...
ACGACTTTTGAAAAGGGGTTAAAAGCAGGGTATTATAGAGACAATTTGCGATTAGGTGTATCCGCCGTACAGCATGATATGAAACGAGAAGAAACTGTAGAGGAAGTAGAGAAGAACACAGAATGGCAACGCCGTACTCCTAAGCGATAGGTCGGAGGTTCGAATCCTCTCGTGGGTGCCAAAAAGCCTTGGAAAATAACACTTCCAAGGCTTTTTCATTTTATTTTCTTTCAGCACCACGAAGTTTTCCTTCAGCCAAATATGCTTGCATATACAGGCGATTTTTGCTTACAAAGCTGACATTAAATCCGCCCAAACGGCAAGCGATATGCTTACAAATGCCAACATTTACCCTTTTTCACCGGTTTTTGCGGTGGTTTTTACCGCTGCATCGAGGATATCCGGTAACAGTTCCGGATGCTGCTGAAGCAGTATTTTCAGCTTCTCGATTGCATCGTTATCAGTCTCCTCCTTCTCTTGTCCGCCGACCTTGGAAAAGAACCCAGAGTCCATTTCATGCGCAATGAGCTTTCTATCCTCGTCAAAGCCATGGGCATAAGTGTCTGTTACCATTCTGGCCTCAGCGTGTCCCGTATCCCCCTGAACAGCCTTGATATTACCGCTGCTCAGTTTCAGCTTCAGAGACGTACTGCTGTGGCGCAAGCTGTGGAATACAACAGGCCGCAGGTCATTCTTCCTGATCAGCTCGTTAAAGCTCTTGTCGATCACTCTCTGTTCATAGGGATTCCCATTGATCTGCGCCACGACCAATCCATAATCTTTATATTCATCGCCTAAGAGAGCCTTATTCTCCCTCTGCTGTTCCTTGACCTTTCGAAGCTCTTCTACAACGGCTAAGGGAAGATATACGATTCGGTTGCTGCTCTCCGTCTTAGGTGCCTTCAGAACCAGTGTTGTCGTACATTTCTTGGGCATAACCGGCGGGAATTTGAACAGCACCGTACTGCGGTGAACCTGTTCCAGTACCTTAATGCTATCGTTGCTACACCGGCGCAATTCGCGGTCGATCTTCAGGTAGGCTTCTCCCGATGCAACAAGAGCATCATCCATAAAGACATGGTTCCACTGTAGTCCCAATATCTCCCCTAATCGCATAGAGCATCCCAGCGCTAAATACATGGCGATCCGCAGCACTGGATGGTCACAGACATCGAGTGCATGTATCGCTTCTCTGTCTGACCATACCGCTCGTTTCGCAGCCTTACACTCCGGCAGCGTTGCTCCAATAACCGGATTGACGGATGTATACTTCCAGACCACAGCCTTATTGAACGCCGATTTTAACAGCTTGTGGACCTTTGATACGGTATTCGCGCTGACCTTAGCCCCTGTATCGAGATGCCCAGATACAACGACCGCAGGCTGGTCCAAGAGCATCGTATAATAGGCATCAATATCCTTTACGGTGATAGATCTCACATAGCGATTGCCAAGGTACGGCCTGACATAGTTTTTCAGCAAACTGATACTCGATGAGTAGTAGGAGTTGCCCCACTTCTTCAAGCCATAGACCTGTATATACTCATCAAGGAACTCAGACACTGTGATATCCTTTGTCTGCTGCACAACGCCCTTGGAAAGCCTTGCCGGCGGCTCAAATGTGCCATTTGCCTTTGTCATTTTGATTGACCTGTCTCGAATCACGGCCTCATCTTCGGTCTTAAAGGTTTCCGTGCGCGGCGAAGCCTCACCAGGGCAGCGATAGACCACCTGATACCTGTTACCTCTTTTTCGAACTGACATAGTTCATCCTTCCTTTCGAATCACATTTTGTATATAATAAAGGCGGGCAGTCACTCAAATATTGAATGCTGCCCGCCTGGGTATTTAAGCCGATGTGCGTTCACCCTTCAGGAACGCTATAAATGAATCACGCGGAATTCGGTAATGATTCCCTATCCGCAGCGCTTTGATCTTTCCAGAATTAACTAAATTATATGCCTTATTCCTGCCGATCATCAGTGTGTCGGCAATGTCCTCTACGTTGAGGACCAACGGCATATCTTCATATTTAACATAAGTCATGTAGTACACCTCTCAATTGATACGAATATATGTACTAATAATGCTCTTTTTCAGTTCTTTACTTTGCGGTAACTTCATCAATCCGCCTCGCCGCGCTTCACGTCAATGTGATATTCGAATATCCCCGAACATTCTCATCGTTCACTCGCTTGACTGTGGCAGCTTCAGGAATTGCTTGCTTCAGCATCTTAGACAGCGCACGGCTAAAGGAAGTCATGTTCAGTTGCGGATAGCCCTCTTCCTCTGCGTACTCCAAGTACGCATCATACAGCTCGGCCGTAGTCACCTGTGAACCCGTCTCAAATGAAATGCAGTCTTCAACAAATGCCTTGGCCGCCAAGATTGCTTGGTTTCCTTCTTGCGGCGCGTACTCAGCAGGGACAGGAACTCTTGTGGGAACCCAGTTTCGAGCAGCTAGATCCTGATACGCCATACAGGCTTCACGGACGATATAGGGAGCCTCATCCAAAAAATGTTGGTACAAATCAGGTATACGTTCTGATTCCTCGACATTCGGGGCAGCAAAAGGCACTACAATCATGCGATTGAACAGCGGATCTTCATGTTCGGCCCGATTCACCTTAATCGAGTGGTTACCGGCCATCATAAGCAAAGGTTTTCTGTAATAGGTAAAGCTCTGCTTATACTTCACTTCGCCCTTCACCGAATCATCGCCGCAGAACGTCTTCAGAACACCGATTGCATTTTGCGGCAATGTCCCGTTGGGCAGATCAAGACAGCTGGCCAGCAGCTTTCCGCACAGTGAGCCGGTCGTAAACCGTCCGCCAAAGTCAGCAATGGACTGGACAGACTCAACGTTTTCTCGCCCTAAGAGCTCCTGCACAAAACGTCCCCATTGGCTCTTGCCGGAATTGCTCGGTCCCAGATCACATAGAAGTATTTCAGCTGCGTGCCAGTCATGGCAATAGCAAGCATTTCCAACAGCTGACGTCTTACGTCCGGGTTACCTGCGCTGATCTGATCTACAAACATCTCAAAATAGCTTCCTCTCATCGGAGGGTCTAAAACCTGTTCACACGACAGGTCGAACGCATGGAAGAAGTTATCTTCCGGACAAGACTGATGGGCCTGAAGGCTGATTAAATTCAGCGCTCCATCTTTGCAGTTGATGGTATCGCGGGGCGGCTCTAAGTTACGCAGTTCCGGAATATCTGGATGTGACATCAGGCCGCGATAGAGTCTGTGATAGTCAGATGCTGTCAAACTGCTGCGAATATCATCGTACTCGTAAAGCATGGTGCGGATCTCTCGAAGCGCAGCATCCTCACTCACAAGCTTGCGCCAGCAAGGCGAGTGATACAGGCAGAGAACACCGTCGTATTTCATCCAAGTCCCTTGAGAGACAACATAGGATTCCAAAGCAACAATGTCTCTGGATTCCTCCCGGCTGCCCAGTCCCGAAGAAATATCGGGTGGAAGCATCGCAGCACGCTTCGAGGAAGTCCTAATTGCCAGCACTTCTGGGACTTTGCCCTTCTCCAATTCAGTATAATCTCCTGTTGGAATACACTCGGGCTTCTGATCGTGACGAAAAGATACAAGAGCAGGGACGATTTCGGGCTCACCATAATCCCCTCTCGGTATGTCTTCAATCGGCATCGAACTGACCTTAGACAAGCCGTCGGTCAAATCGTATTGAGCACATTGCGTCTCATTGTCTTCAGCATCTTCTAAAGACTCAGCAGGCTCTGAATAATCACCTGTCGGAATATCTTCAGGAACGTATTCAGTCAGCTTTTTGAGCCCTTTCCAAAAGCTGCCAATGCCTTCAGGGATGTCGGTACAACCGACATCCCCAATGTGCTGAAAGCAATCAAAAATAGACATAATCATCACCTCAAATCATCGCAAAATCATTCACAGCATTTGGCTTTTCAACACCACTCTGGTAAGCCATTGTATAGCTTTCCTCGGAGTGTCCCTGCATCGTTCCACCCCAGCTTCTACGCAACTGCTCTTGAACCGCTACCGCGCGAGCCAGGTTCTTATTTTGCACACGTGCAACAGCACTGGAGCGCGCAGTAAATCCAGCCCGGATAACGATAGGTTCTTCATTCCCTCCGGGGATATTAGGTGCTGATACAACTGCCGTAAGTGAAAAGTCAGGAATTTCATCCCAAGAAGATGCGATATAAGTTGCCTTGTGATCATCGCAGATGTAGTAGGCAAACCATCTCTGATCCTTCTTAGCATCCGATCTGACGATCAGTGTGCCGGAAAACGAATTCTCATCAATTGCTCTGCCGTTGGCGTACATACGAAGGAGCAGTACATCACTCTGAACTCCCGGAGCAGCATACCAGAGCTTTCCATCTTCGGGCGTACGGACAATGGCAAAAGTTCCACGCTTACCATTCAGGAAAGCGGACTCAGCAGTAGCAATAACATCAGTAGAATTAATCATAATTATACTCCTCCTTAAAATCGTAACCTGCATTTAGTATGCAGGCCACCGCATAGAGCGGTGTCGTTAAAATTATTGTGAGGCAACGCCTCTTTTCAAGGTACCCAGGAACACCTAACGAGTCATAATCCCAGTAAAGTGCTCCTCAAAAGTTCAAGGGAAATGGCCATTTCCAACTATGAGTATATACTCATTCTTTATGATCTTCGAGCAGGGGAAATCTCGATTTTACAAGCACTTTCCTCTGCTCATTCGCTCTAAAAAAAGAGAGAGCACCGCGCTATACATGCGGTGCTCTCCAAATTATTATTTTCTCATAACATATTTGCATAGTGAACTACTCGAAATAGGCCTTGGCAAATTGAGATTACTCAGCCTATGGCTCACATACTCTTCCTTTAGTAGTTCTACGTAGCTATTTAAATCCAAAATGTAAGATTCTTCATAGGTTCTTTGATTCCTCAAATCAAGCGGTGTAATCTTTCGTCGTTTTGTTTCTGGTTGCATATCATCATGCAACATGGAACTTGACTGCATCTCTATGTGCGGTGCGCTTTCTTCGATGGCTGACAGCAGATTGCTAAACTCATCTCCCGCAGCTAACAACCTGTCACAGTTGCGTTCATTTATTTTTCGAAGTCTTAACATTAATCGAATACGGCACAGCCATTTATCTTGAAACCGATTCCAATCATAGAGCAACTCTTGATTTAGATATATATAATCTTCCTGCTCGAGGAGTGATTCTGGGCAGATTTTTTCCTTATCTTGCTCACTCAGCTTAAGTAAGTCACTCAAATCCAAAAAGTCTAAAATGCTGCTTGCGCCGAGATTTTCCTCGAAGAATGCGGCAGCATCCGAGATGTGCGGCAGAACTTCTCTTGCCATATAGTCCTCGATGCCTTCTTCCCATTCTACCAGTTCGGTGTCCTTGGTTTCCTTGTCACAAATGATGTTGCCCTTGCGGTCACGTTGAATCTCGACATTCTTGTCCATAACGCAAAGGCCATCCGCAATCTTTGCGCTATTAGCAACTATATTCCCCCAAAAAATGCACTCTTGATGAAATGCTTCCTCCCGGGTGTATCCTAATGACCGCATATTATGTTTTACAGCGGCGATGATATCCCGATATTTCAACCTATACTGTGGTGAAAAATGTCCCCTGCGCATTTCTTTAAACTCAAAGGATTTCCAATTCTTTATAAAATCAACAACAAGCTCAAACGCCTCTCCGTTAAAACAAAATGGTGCACGTTTGATATTATTATACCATACTGTAGCATTCTCAGGATCAAATGGGTAAATTGATGTTACTCTCTTCATGTAGTATGGCACTATATGAAGTTTTTCTAGAAAGGCGCGAAATTCTCTACGACAATAATCCATATCTAATTTTTTGTCTCTTGTTGAATCATTTTTAATCGGATTGTCCTTTATTGCTTCTGTATATGCATCTGCAAAACTATAGTATTTTATATATCTCTTACTACACATAGGAAACCTCCTTAATGGATATTTTGAATTATATAATATGATTTTTGCACTGTCTACCATACGAAGGCAAGGCGGATGGGCAGATGGGCGGCGACAAATAAGAATATTGGGAGAAAACCGCCATATAAGCATGAATTCCCCCAATATTTCAAGTTTTATCTGCCCATCCGTCCATCTGCCCACTGTTCCATATCCGCCCGTTTCACCCTCCATTGCTTCCCAATCCTGAATGCCGGCAGCTCGCCGGACTGGACCATCTTGTAGAAGGTGTTCTTCCCAATCGCCAGCAGCTCCATCACCTCTCGGGGCGTCAAATACTCGTTGAGCTCCAGTGTGCCGTCATAATCCTCACGCTCATAGCCGAACTCATCGTAGCGGTCATCATATCTTGTCATCATAAAAACCTCCTGTGTTGAAATTGGCATAAAGCCTTATATCCTTGTTGTCCCCTTTCGTCCCATTTAGCGTTATTTCTTACATCTCGATCGTATATTATTGGTAAGAGAAAGAGCCAGAACCCGAAGATCCTCGACGATCACGGGCTCTGGCTCTTTTTCGATTTTGCAGAGAAAATGATGGATTTTCTGCTCTGCAAGCTGCAAATCAGCGGAAAACACAAGAAAAATGCGAAAGGAGACTATGACTATGCTGCACCACTTACTGCGTCTCATCCGCACGGTTTTAGCGGAGATCGTCGGCGTTCTGCTGCGAAAGACCGTGTTATCGTGATGGACGCAAGGGACAGGAAGGGAGAAGATCACCAAGGATAATCAGAACTTGAATACCAATAACATCATTGAAATTTTGCTGGCCGCTGCCGCCGCGCTGCTCTGTGCAGCGATTGACTATTTTACAAAGGAGAATGAAAACGATGACTGAACATTACACCTGCCGCCACTGCGGAGAAACGATTTTGACCACCCCGATCTGGATGAACGAAAGTCCCCTATGCGAGAGCTGTGCCGAGGAAATGACCGTTCTCTGTTCCCACTGTGGTGAGCGCATCTGGCGGGATGACAATGCCGGAGACGAATCCACACCGCTCTGTCAGGACTGCTATGACCGTCACTACACAAACTGTCATAGCTGCGGTGATATCATCCGCATCAGCCAGACCTATTACGCCTATGAGAGTGACGGCAACGAATATCCGTTCTGCTATGACTGCTACACGAGCCGCACTTCCCGCAAGCCGATTCAAGACTACTATTACAAGCCTGAGCCGCTGTTCCGCGGGAACGGTGATCGCTATTTTGGCGTAGAGCTGGAAGTGGACGGAGCCGGTGAGGACGACGACAACGCCGCCGAAGTCATGTCCATCGCAAACGGCAACGGCTTGGAAAATCTCTATTGCAAGCATGACGGTTCTCTGGATGACGGCTTTGAGATGGTGACACATCCCATGACGCTTGCCTATCATCAGGCAGAAATGCCGTGGGCAGCCATCTTACAGAAGGCCGTCCAGATGGGTTACACCAGCCATCAGGCGGGCACCTGCGGACTTCATGTTCACGTCAACCGCAATGCTTTTGGTGAGACGGAAGCACAGCAGGACGCCGTGATTGCCCGCATTTTATATTTCTTTGAAAAGAACTGGGAAGAGCTTCTGAAGTTTTCCCGCAGAACGCAGTACCAGCTTGACCAGTGGGCTGCCCGTTATGGCTACAAGGATCAGCCGAAGGAGCTTTTGGACCACGCTAAGAAGAGCGCTCACGCCGGTCGTTACACCAGTGTTAACCTCACCAACAAGAACACCATTGAATTCCGCATTTTCCGTGGAACCCTCAAATACAACACGCTTATTGCCACATTACAGCTCCTTGACCGGATCTGTGATGTGGCTCTTTTCATGTCCGACGAGGAGTTGAAAGCGATGTCTTGGACGACCTTTGTCTCCGGCTGCACACAGCCCGAGTTGGTGCAGTACTTGAAGGAGTGGCGCTTGTATGTGAACGAGCCGGTAGAAAGCGAGGCGGAGGTCTGATATGTGCTGCTTATTCGGTCTGATCGACAGCCGGAACCAATTCAGCGCCAAGGAGAAGAGCCGCATCCTCTCCGTATTGGCGACGGAATGTGAAGAGCGTGGTACAGACGCCACCGGCATCGCATACTGTTCTCACCGGCATCTGAGCATCTACAAACGTCCCATAGCGGCACATCGGATGCGGTTCCGTATTCCGGCAGACAGCAGGGTCATCATGGGCCATACCCGTATGACCACACAGGGCGATGCGCGGAAGAACCGAAACAATCACCCGTTCCTCGGCTGCGTAGAAAACAAGCCGTTCGCTCTTGCACACAACGGCGTACTTTGGAACGACGGCATTCTTCGCCGCGCCAAGCACTTGCCAAAAACAAGGATCGAGACGGATAGCTACGTGGCCGTCCAACTTCTTGAACAGAAAAATGCCCTCGATTTTTCCAGCCTTAAAGACATGGCGGAAACGGTTGAGGGCTCTTTTACATTCACCGTGCTGGATCAGCGGGAGAATCTGTACTTCGTGAAGGGGGATAATCCGCTGTGTCTCTATTACTACCCACACTGCGGCCTGTACCTGTATGCGTCCACCGAGGCTATCCTGAACCGCGCGCTGAAACGGATGCATCTGCCCATCGGCAAGCCGGAGCGCGTCGAGCTGAACTGTGGAGATATTTTGAAGCTCCGTCCCTCTGGGCAGATGGAAAGGGCCTCTTTCGACGCGGCGAACCTGCTTTGCCCATGGAGCAGCTTTTCGCTGTATCCCGTGCAGAGGAAAACTGTCCCGCAGCAGCACAGAGCCGAGCAGGAATATCTGGATACGCTGAAAGGCGTTGCCGCCTACTACGGCTACGAACCAAGCTCTATTGACGAGCTGCTGGACGTGGGTTTTTCCACCGACGAAATTGAAGAACTGTTATACGAAAGGATGATCTACTGATGAGCATTTACGAGATTGACGAGAAGGTCAAAGAGTTAAAAGAACTGCGAGACATGGAAGCCGAGGTAAAGTCCTCCATCGCGGCCATTGAAGATTCCCTGAAAGCTGAAATGCTGGCAAAGAACACGGATGTGCTGTCCGGAAAGGACTACCTCATTACTTGGAAAACCATCATTACGAACCGTTTTGACAGCGCCGCCTTCAAGCTGACGCACGCAGATCTGTTTAATCAGTTCAGCCGCAGCACCACCACACGGCGCTTTGTCATTGCGTAAGGGGGATAGCTCATGCAAGTTGTTATTGTGGAACCTGAAAAGAAACCAGTCGTGCAGAACATCGACAATACCCTTACTTCCATGCAGCAGATCGTCGGCGGAACCATTCAGGCGGTCTATCCATTTGAGGAACCGGTCGCCCTGATCTGTAACGATGAAGGAAAGCCGCTGAACCTGCCGCTGAACCGCGTGCTGAGGGACAGCAATGGAGCTATCTACGACATCGTGGCGGGGACCTTCTTCCTCTGCGCGGCTCCTGCTGACAGCGACCGCTTTGAAAGCCTGACCGATGAGCAGGCGCAGACCTACATGGAGCGCTTTGCGATGCCGGAGCAGTTCATCATGGTCAACGGTGATATCTTCGTCCTGCCGTACCTGTAAGGCGTCCCGTTAGGGCATACCCCAGCGAGACGCAAAAAAAGAGTCCCATTAGGGTCGCTTCTGACAAACGGCACATACCGAAAGTCGGAAGGAGGCCCTAATATGACTCCCTATGTCACATGTAAAATCGCTTTTAGTTCTGATGCCGGATCAGCCAGTCCAGCAGGTCGGGGTACTCTTTTTCGCTGGCTGCTACCTGCAAAATGATGTCGCTCAGCTCTGTCTGAGTATATGTCAGCTCCACGCCGTTGACCGCCAGGAATACCAGCATGGCGTGCGCGCCGATGCGCTTATTTCCGTCCACAAAGGGATGGTTCTTGACCAGCCCAAAGCAGAGACGAGCTGCCTTTTGCTGCAAGGACGGGTAAACGTCCGTATTGTCGAAGCTCTGAAACGGCGCTGACAGCGCAGAGTCCAGCAGGCCATCGTCACGGATGCCGTCCGAGCCGCCGGTCTGCTCCACCAACTGCTGATGCAGCATAAGGATCTGCCGCTTACTGAGAGTTTTCACTTCGCCAGCACCTCATACGCTTCCCGGTTCTGCTTGAGCAGACGCGCGGAAATATTCATCACATCCTCGTCCTCCGCCGCCTGAAGCTGCTCTGCCTGACTGAACTCGATGATCAGATAGCGCGGGGTGTTATTCTTCAAAATAACAGCAGAGCCCCGCTCGTCCACGAGCCTCGCCACCTTGGAGAAATTCTGATTGGCCTCGGTGATGGAAACCAAGTTATTCGTATTGACCATCATGCGTATCACGCTCCTTTGCTGATAGTATACACGAAAATTAGGAGAAATGCAACCTATAATTTATCTACCATCAGAAGTGTTGCACATCTGCAAGGCAAAACGAGGTTAAACGAAAAAGATATGCCACAGCATCACGAAATGTGTTACAATGGCCGCAAGAGGTGAAATCGCTATGCTTGCAGAAGTCAAAACACTTCAACGTACAGAGAAAAACACCGTAACGCTGGTCATTGATTCGGATACCGGTACTCGCTATATCCGTAAGGAACTGTGTGGCCCGCACCCTATTTATGCACAGCTTCAAGCCCTCTCGCATCCCTACCTCCCCAAGATTTTTCATGTTGAGGAAACCAGGACTGGCATTGTATTGATAGAAGAATTTATTGATGGAGCGAATTTGGCGGAAATCACCCTGCCGGAAAAACAGGTTATGGTCCTCATGGAAGAACTGTGCGAAGCACTGGTGTTTCTCCATGACCAAGGAATTCTCCACCGTGACATCAAGCCTTCCAACCTGCGTCTGGCAGCAGACGGGCATATCCGGCTCATCGATTTCGATGCCGCCCGGGAGGAAAAGCCCAGCAGTGACAGTGATACCCGTCTTTTGGGCACGAAAGGCTACGCCCCTCCGGAGCAGTATGGCTTTGCCCAAACCGATGCTCGTGCCGACATCTATGCCGTAGGCGTTACCATGAAGCAACTTTTAGGTAAGTGGGCAGAAAAACGGCCCTACCGACATATCCTCCACAAATGCACGGAGTTTGCCCCCAAGCGCCGCTATCAAACAGCAGGGGCGCTCTTGCGGGCGTTGAAAACCCGAGCCATTCAATTGTGGCTTCCATGCTGACAATGGAATGAATGAGCTTGATCTCCAATCGGCGCTTCATGTACTCATCCACCCGGACATGGGGCTGGCCGTCAGGATCGTAAAGCGTCCGGGTGCAGAACTTATTGATATAGCCCTCATAATACCGGAGTACCTGATCCACAGCCTGAGAGTCC
>ERZ779896.2851-NODE-2851-length-11289-cov-2.158002_pt1 | contig 11289 bp, 10 predicted proteins | sample MGYA00511067_ERZ779896 | MGnify/ENA primary metagenome ERZ779896 (study PRJEB29588, sample SAMEA2161597) | human gut metagenome | biome: human gut; feature: human-associated habitat; material: faeces | place: Denmark | collected 2008/2010 ...
GTCAAGTGCGCGCAGACACAAATCTCGCGATTGAAAAATTTTATTTTTCAATCTTTCTCCTTTGTGTTTCTTTTCAAACAATTCCATTTTCATAGAATTATACCCGTTTTTTCTTTTTCTGTACACAATCTGATAAAGGATTTCGTATATTTTTCTTCTCCCGTTTCATACTAATCCGGAAACAAAACGCTGTGTGTCGAACGCTCTGCAATTTGAGGCCATTTGGCGTACAGCGTTTCAGAAAAAAGAAAAGGAAGATGCTTATGTCAGATATGTTCTGTTTTCAGTGTCAGCAGACTGCCGGAAATACCGGCTGCATCAAAACGGGCGTCTGCGGCAAGCAGCCGTCCACAGCGCTTTTGCAGGATCTGCTCGTCGAAGAACTGATCCGCCTTTCGCATGCCGCCATGGAGGCAGGGGTGCAGACAGATTCCTGCACCGCCCTTTTGGCCGATGGTCTTTTTACCACCCTTACCAATGTCAACTTCGATGACGCTTCCATCAAGCGCTTTACCGACCGCGTCCGGGCAATGCGCAGGCGCCTTGACAGCCCCGGATCGGAGAGAAAGGAACGCTTCATCGCCCCTCTCTGGGAGGGCGACACCGACACCGTTTCCCTGCGCTCCACGCTTCTGTTCGGCTTAAAGGGCATGGCTGCCTACGCGCATCACGCAGCTCGTCTCGGCTTTCATGACCCGGAGGTGGACGGCTGGTTTTACCGCGGGCTCACCGAGCTGACCAAAACGCATTCCGCCGAAGAATGGCTTTCCCTGATTATGGAGTTCGGCAGGGTCAACTATCGCTGCATGGAGCTTTTGGATACCGCCAACACGACCGCGTTCGGCAATCCCGTTCCGACACGAGTGCACACGGACATCAAAAAAGGTCCCTTCATCGTTGTTTCCGGGCACGATCTGGAAGACCTGCACCAGCTTCTCGAACAGACGAAAGGAACCGGCATCAATGTTTATACCCATAGCGAAATGCTTCCTGCCCACGGCTATCCCGGTCTGAACCAATATCCGCACCTTGCAGGAAACTTCGGCACCGCCTGGCAGAGCCAACAGCAGGAATTCCAGGACATCCCCGCCCCGGTGCTGTTTACGACCAACTGCCTGATGCCGCAGCGTCCCAGCTATCAGGATCGGATTTATACGACCTCCGTCGTTGGTTATGAGGGACTGACTCATATTGAAGCTGACGAACACGGGCATAAGGATTTTTCCCCGGTCATCCGTCATGCCCTGCGCCTTGGCGGCTATGAACGCGACCAGAGCATGAGCGGCATCAACGGCGGGCACATGCTGACGACCGGCTTTGCTCACGCTGCCGTCCTCTCCTGCGCCCCGCAGCTTGTCGAAGCAATCAAAACCGGCGCGATCCGACACATTTTCCTCGTCGGCGGCTGCGACGGCGCACATCCCGGCAGAAATTACTACACGGAATTTGTCAAACAAGCACCGATGGATTCCATCGTCCTGACCCTTGCCTGCGGCAAATACCGCTTCAACGACCTCGACCTCGGAGAAATCAACGGCATCCCGCGCATTCTCGACATGGGGCAGTGCAACGATGCCTACAGTGCGATCTACGTTGCGCAGGCCCTCGCCGAAATCTTTGGCTGCGGCATCAACGAACTGCCTCTGACACTCGTGCTTTCCTGGTATGAACAGAAGGCGGTCTGCATCCTGCTCACCCTGCTTGCCCTTGGTGTCAAAAATATATACCTCGGTCCGACCCTGCCCGCCTTTTTGTCCGAATCTGTCGTGCAGCTTCTCGTCCACCGCTACTCACTGACGCCAATCACCGCTGCGCCACAGGATCTCGACGCGATCCTCGGGCGGGGATAATGTACGCTACAGTGGTCTCCCGTCCGGAGGGCTTTTGTATCACAGGACACACGTTTCTGTGATAAACAATAGAATGCACGCTCTGCGAGCATTCTATTGTCATGAAAAAAACGTGCAGCCTTTCTCCTATCCGGAGACAAGCTGCACGCTGTTTTTCAGGCTTTCTTTCCCTTTTCTTTTGCAAACTGCATGCCCAGCACCAGCGCCAGTCCGATGATGCCGGCAATCCAATGAAAGCTGGAGAAAGCCAGCGGAGCCTGCGCTTCTTCCAGCGTTGTCGGTCCCATCACGATTGCATAGAAGGAGCCCACCATCATGCCGACGATGCAGTACAGCGTCTGGGGGCGGAAGCGCTCCAGGCAAACCTTGATAATCTTTACAACACTACATGCGCCTGCTACGATACCAAGTCCAAAGAAGATCAGGTTCGGTACATAGGAAAGCTGCAGCCCCAGCGCTGCGCGGATCGCAGAAATCACCGGAATGTATACACCGAAGATCAAAAGCAGGGTGGAACCGGAAATACCGGGTAAAAACATCGCAGAAATCGCAATCATTCCGATAAAGAACAGTTTAATCGCATTTCCGAGCTGGAAGTGGCTCAGATCCATCGAAGAGGTTCCGGCTCTGCCGTTTAACCAGGTGATCCCGGCCACCAACACAATACCTAGGATCAGGAATAAAATGCCCTTGCCAAACTGCTTGAAGCCATCCCTTTCTTCCCGGATGATCAGCGGAATCGCGCCCGCAATAAATCCGATAAACAGAGAGCTTACCACATAAATATGACTTTCGAACAGCGCTGACAGGATGACAACCGCCAGCCCCATGCCGATTATCCATCCGATACCCAGCTTGATCAGATAGGCGATTGCTTTTTTCTTATCTTCCATCTTGCCAAAGGCAAGGTCATGGACCGAACCGATAAACTGGTCATAAAACCCCATAATAAAGGCCACCGTACCGCCGGATACACCGGGAACGCTGTCCGCCAGCGCCATACAAAAGCCTCCAATTGCTTCTTTAATCATGAATATCCTCCTAAAATTTTCGTTTTTCCAATTACATCTTTCCCAGAATACCTTAACTACTGGCTCCTGTCAACCGCTGGCAGCTCTGCGCAGATATTCTTTACGCAATCTTTACGCAGCTTCCCAAAGCACAATAAAATACTGTATCATCAGCATACAGGAACGGACTGCAGCTTGCTGCGTCACTGTTTTCTAGGGAAACAGCTTTTTCATCAGCTCTGTCTGGGATGCCATTGCATTTTTCTGAAAAATATCGATTCGATGGATTTCTGTACTGCGGTCAGAAAAGGCAGGGAACAAAAAGCCCCACTCCGGTTCACCAGGCTCGTATTCGCCCTCCAGCGGACTGATCGTGCACACTAAAAAATCGTACACCTCTTCAGACTCCCACAGACTTTCCTTGTCGGACGCTTTGAGCGGGACGTCGTAGGTTCCGTGAAACAAAAAGACCGCGTAATCTTTTCCAACGCTCTGATAATGCTCACCGACCAGTTCATAAAACGTTTCGTTCAGGGCGTCATTTTTGAGCCTCGCCTCCCGCATCGCCATCAACAGCTGCCACAGGCTTCCGGGCCTTTCCTGTGTCGGTGAAAATTCGTATTCTTTTAGCTGTTCATTTGTCTTCGAAAAAGGAACCGCCTTTGCAAGCGCGAGGTTCTTCGCCTTTTCTTCCCCGGAAAGCTTCAGAAAATGTATGTTAAAGCTTCCGTCCAGAAAGCCGTCCTCATCCATATATCCGCCCGCGATCCGATCCATGCAGGTGCGGCTCGGTGTCATCCGTCTGGTCAGTTCCAGCATATCTTCCCTGTTGATCATTCTGAGTTCCCCATTCCTCAAAAAATTTCCGGTTGCTTCCAAAGTCTGTTTTGCCCGGCAATCCGTTCACCCGCGCCATTCGCAGCTTCTTTTGCTCATGAAGCGGCGCTCTCTTCGTGTACTTGTAATCCATAGTGTACCAGAATCTCTTTTTTCTGACAACTTTTCTTGCTTTTTAAATGGGCTTATTATATGATGAAACTATCTTGATACAGGTCTGTTTTCCTGTACTGACACGGATTTTATTGAACGGAGGCTTCCTTATGAAAATGCACAAACATTTCGGGCTTGTTTTAACAGCCTGTCTGGTTCTGTCCCTGCTCTTTACACCGGCCTTTCTGCTTCCTGCGCAGGCAGCTAATACGGTTACCGTACAGGGCAAGGTCATGTCCGGCACCACCGGCAGCCTTTTGCTGCTGGATACCCCCCAGGGCAAAATGGAGATTAAGATCGATAATGCCACTGACACCACTGCCGGTAAAATCCTGCTGCCCGATCAGGCAATTTCCGTCACCGTTACCGGCGGCAACGACGGCTATCTTCATGCAACTAAAATTTCCACCGGCAATCAGATCGGCAATGTCATTGTAGATACCAACAACACAGTTGACGTCACCGGAACCCTCAACAAAAATACAAAGGACAACGATCTGCATCTGGATACTCCTCAGGGTGAGATGATCATCCGGCTGGATCCTTCTACCGAGATGGGCAGCTGTGCCTTCCTTGTTTTAAACGGCAAATACCGCATTACCTGCGGACGCGGCTCTGACGCATATCTCCACGCTGTAAAAATCGCGGACGCTTCTTCTGCAGCCAATACCTCTGCATCTGTAAACGGCGATAACTCTGCTTATCCGTTCGTAAACGGCACGGTAGATTCCAAAACGACCAACAACCTGCTCTATCTCTCCACTACCGGAGGCACGATGCAGTTTGTAATCGACAACAATGCAAACACCTTAAAGGGTCTGATGATGACAAGCGGACGTTCCCTGACCGTTTATTATTACCACGGCAATGATGGCTATCTACACGCCGTTACCACAGTCGGCGCAAGAAGCAGCTCCTCGGCTTCTGTCAATACCGCTTCCACGCTGACCGCCACCGGCACTGTAAACGGGAACTCAACCGAAAATATGCTTTTCCTCGATACACCTCAGGGACAGATGGAAATCAAGCTCGATTCCGTCAACGCAATCAACGGCTGCAGGGTTCTGGTCACCAACCAGCGCATTTCCGTTACCTGTGCGTCTGGCTCCGACGCCTATCTGCACGCGGTTACGATCACTGCAAAACAATAGAATGCACGCTCTGCGAGCATTCTATTGTCAAACATAAACCGGCTGTACAATTCCGGGACACGCTATTTACAGCCTGTCCCGGTTTTCTTTTTATCGTACACAAAAATCCGTTTATGTGCGTCCAGAATGCTGTTTCTCTGCATCCTGCTTTCGTTTCCATGACCGCATTGCGACATTATTTTTATACATCCTAAGGAGGTTTTTCATGGACATAGAATTTTACAACAAACTGAATCAGGCTCTACATGGAGATGCGGGAAAAATTGACCGGGTTATGCGTTTCCGCTATCTCAACGAGTTCGTCAAACCCGGACAGATCCTGTTTGCAGGCTCCAGCCTGATGGAACAGTTTCCCATCCAGGAATTTGTCGCGGATTTCGACCTTCCGCTGACCATCTATAACCGCGGTGTCGGCGGCTTTACCACATCGGAAATGCTCGCCTGCATGCAGGACTGCGTTTATGCGCTCCGTCCCGCCTACATTTTTATCAACATCGGAACCAACGACTTAAACGATCCCGCCTGCACGCCAGACGTTCTGCACAACCGCTACCGCACCATTCTTTCCGGCATCCGCGAACATCTTCCACAGGCAAAGCTGTTTCTGCTCGCCTATTATCCGGTCAATCCGGACGTCGCCGACGCAGGCATGAAAGAAGTGTTAAAAGTCCGCAACAATGACTGTATCTGCCGCGCCAACGAGATGGTAAAAGAGCTCGCCGCCGAGGTCGGTGCAGCCTACATAGACGTAGGCGATGACATCAAGGATGAAAAGGGACAGTTAAAAGCGGAATATACCGTAGAGGGGATGCACATGTACGCAAACGGCTACAAAGCGGTGCTCGACCGGCTGCTTCCGCACCTTTTAACGTTAAAGTAACAAAAATATAACGCAGAATGGAGACTTCAACCAATGTACACAAATACGACACAATATTTACGTGCTCTCGCCTCCGATCTTGTCCATGGCTGCCGCCGCACAGCTGCAGACGGCACTATGATTTATACCCCGGACGGCACTGCCAGCTATGACGGACTGTGGCTCCGCGATTTTTCCTATATGGTGGAATACGCAGGCTTCGCCATTCCGGATCAGGATATTGTAAACTGCATCCGCTATGCGGTCCGTCACCGCCGTGCCGACGGATGGATGCCAGACCGGGTGACGACAGACGGTCTGGCTGTTTACGCTGCCGGAATCGCTGCAGCTCCCGTCGGAGAAGCGAATCTCGACAATACGCCGTTTTTGATTTTCACCGTAGACAGCCTTTCCAGACGGATGGATCCGGAAGCCTTCCTGCCTCTGTTTACCGAATGGGAGGCCGATCTCGAGCAGGGATTGTTCCTGCTGCCCCTCGAGGAACACGGTCTGGTCTACAATGACGTTCAGAAACCCCATTCTCCTTACGGCTTCACCGATACCATCGGCAAAACCGGCACGCTTTACATGGAATCCCTGCTCTACTGGCGCGCCTGCCGCATGATGGAACACATGTGCAAAACCTACGGTGTCGGAAATCCGGACCACTTCGCAGAAGCTGCCGAATCTGTCGAGCGCTCCCTTTCCCTGCTGTTTGATCCTGCTGCCGGCGCTTTTTATGCCGCAACAAAAGACTGCCATCAGTACGACATCTGGGGCATGGCGTACATGCTTTACATCGGCTTTCCCTGCTCTGCGGACGAAAAACAGGCGGTTCTCTCTTTTCTGGAAAAAAATTATGATGCCTGCGTCTACCGCGGTCAGGTTCGCCACCTCTTAAAAGGACAATACTGGGAGCGCCTGCTGATCGATGTCGAACCTGAGACCTACCAGAACGGTGCTTACTGGGCAACTGCCTCCGGCTGGATGATCTGGTGTCTTGCACAGCAAAATCCCGCTCTCGCCGTCCGCGCCTTAGAAGACGTGGTTTCCTGTTTCAAAACCGACGGCTCCTTCGAGTGCATAAACGAGGGCTATGAAAAGCTGCCTCTTTTCGTCGTCAGCGCAACCAACGTCTGCGGAGGCTTCGAACGCACGATTTCGGATTTCCCTGAATTTGGTGCCGGAAAGATTGACTAAGCCTGCAGCACCAGCCTTTCAAAAACCTGACCATCCTGCAAAACGTTTTTTTATCCTATAGAAGCCGGATTTTCTTTGCGATAAAAAAGCTGTCCTGTGATCCGTTTTTCATCACAGGACAGCTTTTCTTTTTTTATTCATGACAATAGAATGCTCGCAGAGCGTGCATTCTATTGTTGTGCCTCACAAGATTGCCAGGGACAAACGCGGCGTTTCAAATAAATATTCGAAAACATAACAGCATGCTCCCAATGCATAGTCATCCTCTAAAAGCTGTGCCTCTCTCAGCTCCAGCTTCGTTTCCATCTCGTTGATGTGATATTTTTTTATGGTTTCTTCCATGATATTCCAATATGTTGTCCCCTTTAACGGCTCACAGCTTGCAATCAGCACCATTTTGGGTTCCAGTATCTTGATCAGGTTCGAAATCGTGATCCCGAGATAAAAAGCAGCATCCTTTAAAATTTTCTGGCTGACTGCATCCCCATTTCGGGACAGCTTCATAAAATCCCGCATTGTATAATACGACTCGTTTTCACTATTTGTCAGTTCCTGATACCTGCGATTCAATGCCAGTTCTCCTGCATAGGCATCCAGACACCCGCAATTGCCGCAGACACACATCGGACCTTCTGCATTCAATACAGTATGCCCGATATAACCGGCATTGCCCTGTACCCCATCCATCAGTTTATTCTGATACATGTATGCACTGCCTATGCCGGAACGGATTCCAATATAAACAAAATCCGAATTGTCCTCCCGCATATACTTCTTCTTTTCTACAAGCGCCAGTAAATGCACGTCATTATTTACATAAACCGGAAGATGAAATTTTTCCTGCAGAATCCGCTGCAATTCAACATGCTCCCAGCCCCGGATTCTCGTAATGTGCAGAGATCTGCCTTCTGTCTTTCGAATCGTTCCGCAAATCCCGACACCGATCCCGACGATCCTGGACCGCACAGAGGAAAATTCTTCCAGCAGATGCTCAAGCTCCCTGAGCATCCGCGCCAAAACCTCTTCCGCCTGCGTATCTATCTTAAACAGGATTTTCCGTCTGCCCACAATTTCCCGTTTGGCATTTGCAAGCGCAATCCGGATTGTCGGAAATTCAAAATCAATTCCAATCGCATACGCAGAATCTCCATTTATGCACAGCAACTGCGGAGGCCGTCCTCCTGTCGATTCCCGAAAACCGCCGTTTACTACAATTCCTTCTTCTTTAAAAGAATTGATGATCTCCAGGATCGTAGGACGACTCAGCAGTGTCTTTTCCGCAATTTTTTCCAGCGTAACAGGCTCAAAGGCCTGTATGCACTGCATTACCAGATATTTGTTCGCTTCTTTGATCACTTTCGTTGTATTTTTTTTCATTCGCTGGTTGGTCCCCCCGTTTTTGTCACTCTTAAACCAGTATTATTGTAACATTATTTTTTCCGCACTTCCACAACTATATCAGCAAACCAAACGAAAAATATTCTAAATTCGTTCATATTTTCTGGACAATGCAGTGTCTGACATTTGGGGGAACCACATGACATTTTATTTCTGTTTCAATATTCAGTGCTTTGCAGGATAGCGCATCGGCACGAGTCTAGCTTTCATCAGCGCAAATACGATACTCGGAACCAAAACAAGCTGAATCACTAGACCGGGCAGACAGGTTACAAAATATCCGGTTGCCCATGCTGCCAGGGAATAGCTTCCCGGCGAAAAGATCAGTGCTCTAAAGAGACCGGCGATCACACGACCGATCAACAGACCACAAACAAGGCTGATGTACAGATCCGCATAAATTTTTCCGGTGCGCACAAATTTCATGAACAGACCGCAAAGCAGGCCATACGCGCCAAGCTCCACCATCATGCAGGGCAGATAACCCATCGCAGGCATACCGGTCAGCAGGCTGGATAACAGCGGACCTGCCAGGCCGCACAGCAGACCATAAGGCCAGCCCACCAGCAGACCGCACAGCAGTACCGGAATATGCATCGGGCAAAAAATCGCCCCTGCATTCTGAATGGAATGGAACGCCATCGGCAGCACCACGCACAGCGCAATACATACAGCCGTAATCATTGCGCGTTTTACCTGAGACATTTGAGACATAACATTTCTCCTCCTTGAAAAAAATATCTATTACACACGACGCAGTCCCTCATCTTTTTTTAGACTGCGCTGCGGTAATTTTTCATTTCGATTTCATCCCTCTGATTTGCATTTCATCATGGTATTTTTCATGCATTATTTTCTATTTTTGCAGGAATACCTGCATAATCAAAAAAATCGCACTCGCGGCAATCGCCACATTCCCGTTGCGGTTTGGCAGTGATTTTTTCTTCTTTGTTCGCCGCCCCGGCCCGCGATAACCTCTCGCCTCCATCGCACACGCCAGTTCATCCGCCCGACGAAACGCTGCCAGAAACACCGGAATGACCAACGGCAGAAAGCTCGCCGCACGCGCTGTCAGCTTTTTGCTTTCAAACCGAGCCCCTCGTGCAGTCTGCGCCATCCGGATTGTCTCCGCTTCCTCTCCCAGCACCGGGATAAACTGCATTGCAACCCCCAGAATCATCGCGATTTCTTCCGTCGGAACACCGACCTTCGAAAGCGGTGAAAGCAGCTCCTCCAGCCCATGTGTGATTTCCATCGGCTCTGTCGTGATCGTCAGCACCATGCAGAAAACTAAAATCAATATCAGGTGAACGACCACCATCGCCCCCTGCCGGATTCCCTCCCGGCTCAGCCGGAAAATCCACCAGCTCCAGATGCAATGCTCCCCGCTGTAAAAAAACGCATTCATCAAAAAGATCACTGCTAAAAACCGACACATCCCTTTTTGTTGTTTTATCTGCTCCCGCAGGGATATCCCTGCCAAATACGATACCGTCAGCGCCGCTGCCGCCGCGGCGATACAGCCAATCAGCCCTTTGGACACGATCACCGCTGCAATCACCAGGCACAGCCCCAGCAGCTTTCCTTTCGCATCTGCCCGATGAAAAAATGTATTTCCGGGGCGATACTGCCCCATCGGCATCTGCATCATCTGTTTTCTCCTTTTTCCCCAGTCAACGCACCGATAATCTCGTCCCGCAGCGCCTCATAAGTAACGGGAAGCCCGCTGCCCGGCAGCACACCGTTTGCCCGTAAAAGCTCTGCGGTCTGCGCTGCTTCGCTGCCGAGCAGTCCGATCGTCCGAAGCGCCCTGCTGTCTCCCAATACCTCCTGACAGCTTCCATCCATTACAATTTTGCCCTGCTTCATTCCAATGATCCGTGCAGCATGCTGTGCCAGTGCGTCTACATTGTGGGACACCATTACAACTGATACGCCCTGCCCTGTCAGTCCTTCCAGAAATTCCAGAAACATCTCCCGCGCCATCGGATCCAGTCCGGCAAGCGGCTCATCCAGCATCAGAAGCTCCGGCTTTGTCGCCAGAACACCGGCGATCGCCACTCTGCGCTTTTCTCCGCCGGATAAAGAAAGCGGCGACTGATCTTTGATTTCTTCATAGGAAAATCCCATCTGCTCCAGCGCCCATCTGACGCGTTCCTGTTTTTCCTCCCGGCTAAGTCTGCTGTATTTCAGTCCGAAGCCCACATCCTTCTCCACGGTTTGTGCAAAAAGCTGATATTCCGGATACTGAAATACCATTCCTACTTTTCTGCGCAGAACTGCCCGATCGAATCGTCTGGAAAAAATATTTTCTCCGTCCAGCAGAATTTCTCCGTCCTGCACTTCCAACAGTCCAGCCATCGCCTTTAACAGCGTGGTTTTGCCGCAGCCGGTGCACCCGACGATCCCGACAAACTCCCCTGCCCCGATTTGCAGGCTGACCTGATCCAGCACCCAGGCTGCTCCATATCCAACTGTTAATTTTCTGACTTCCATCTGCATAGCGCTTCTGCCAGCTCCTCTTTCGTCAGCGGGCATCGGTTCAGTTCAATTCCCGCCAGTTTTAAATCTTCATACATCCGAACTGCCATGGGCGGTACAATTCCCGCCTGTATCAACAGTCTGCTGTCCGTCAGAATTTCCCGCACACTCCCCTGTGCAAGGACGGTATTCGGATTCTTCTGTCCATTGGGACATCCCATCAAAATCACCTGATCTGCCAACACAGCCTCTTCCACATCATGGGTGATCATCACAACTGTTTTTCCACAATCGCGCAGCTTTTTCATCTCTGCCAGTACTTCCCGGCGTCCTTTCGGGTCCAGCATGGA
>ERZ779896.2852-NODE-2852-length-11278-cov-6.636104_pt1 | contig 11278 bp, 13 predicted proteins | sample MGYA00511067_ERZ779896 | MGnify/ENA primary metagenome ERZ779896 (study PRJEB29588, sample SAMEA2161597) | human gut metagenome | biome: human gut; feature: human-associated habitat; material: faeces | place: Denmark | collected 2008/2010 ...
TAAATTTAATTTTTATTAAAAAATTTTATTTACCAGTTGAAAAAAGTAAAATTTTGTATTATCATTAATTATGATAATAGGGTAGGGATTATAATGTAGTATATCTCATTAGCATATTTATCTGACCTAATTATTATGAGTCCATATGGACATTGCAACTAGCAAAACAGAAGATAATATAAAATTTTATATGGAGGTGAGAAAAAGATGAAGAAGGAAAACAGTCGTACCAACTATATTGTAATAGCATTATTGGTATTAGTAATTGGAATTAGTATTGGTTATGCTGCTTTATCAGCAACATTAAATATTAATGGTTCTTCAACAATTGGAAAGGCATCTTGGGATGTACATTTTGCTAATATAATTGAAACTGCTGGTGGAGTAACAGCTACTAAGGCAGCTACTATTACATCTGGTAATGCAACTGAAGTAACTTATGATGTAACTCTTGCTAAACCAGGAGATTACTATGAGTTCGAAGTTGATGTAGAAAATACTGGTACATTACCAGCAAAAATCTCTACAGCACCAACATTAGGTGGAGTATCTGCTGCACAAGACGTATATTTGAATTATACAGTTAAATGGAAAGATTCAAAAGCTGATCCTGCAACAGGAGACGAAATCGCAGCTGGAGATAAAAAAACAGCAGTTGTTAGAATAGAGTATGATAAAAATGTAAGTTCTGATCAATTACCTGCAACAGGTGAAACATTAGCATTAACATTTTCTATGAACTTTGTTCAAGCATAAAAAAGTAATTAACTACTCAATACTGAGTAGTTAACTCGTTCAATAAGGATTTATAAATTAAAATGGAGGATTATATATGAACAATGAAAAAAAAGGACGTGGCAGTTTTATTGCAATTTTAGTTCTAGTATTAGTACTTGGAATTAGTATTGGTTATGCTGCACTATCAACTACATTAAATATTAATGGATCAACAACAATCGGAAAATCATCATGGGATGTACATTTTGCAAATGTTATCGAAACAGCTGGTGGAGTAACAGCTACTAAAGCAGCAGCAATCACAGCAGGACAAACTACAGAAGTAACTTATGAAGTTACATTACCAACACCTGGAACTTTCTACGAATTTACAGTAGACGTAGTAAATGCAGGAAGCTTAGATGCTAAATTATCAGCAGATGCTACAGTTGAAGGAGTAAGTGCTGCTCAAGCTGTATATACAAAATACTCAGTAGTATGGAGTGATACTGGTGTAGCACCAAAAACTGGAGATGTAATCACAGCAGGTAAAAAGAAAACTGCAAAAGTAAGAGTTGAATACAATAAAGATGTTACTGCTGCTCAATTACCAACAACTGATCAAGTATTAACATTAACAGCTTCAATGAACTTCATTCAAGCATAATAAAATAAAGAAATAATAAATAGGAGTTAGAAATGAAAAAGAAGAAAAATTCAAGTTTCGTAGTAATAGCTTTATTATTAATAGTAACTATTAGCATCGGTTATGCTGCATTATCAACAACATTAAATATTAATGGTACATCAACAATTAAAACACAAACTTGGGATGTACACTTTGCAAACGTAAAAGTAACAACTAATACTGGTGCAACAGTAACAAAAGCACCAACGATTACTGAAGGAAAAACAACAGAAGTAACTTATAATGTTGCGCTAAATCAACCAGGATCAGTATATGAATTTACAGTAGATGTAGTAAATGGTGGTACAATCGCTGCTAAAACATCAGCAATACCAACATTGGGGGGAAATACACAACCTACAATCTTTAATTATACAGTTACTTGGTCTGATGGATCACCTATTACTGCAAATACAGCATTAGCAGCTGGAGCTAAAAAAACTGCAAAAGTAAGAATCGAATATAAGAAAGATATTACAGCAGCTCAATTACCATCAGCTGATACAGCATTATCATTAACTTGTTCAATACCATACGTACAAGCTTAATAAGAAAACAGAGGAGGTAAAAATATGAGAGAAATTAAAAGAAAAAGCTATATTTTACCTATCTTTGCTTTAGTAGTTGTAATATTATCTGTAGGTTATGCTGCTATCACAGCGACACTAAACATTACAGGTACATCAACAATTACTAAAAACACTTGGAATATTCATTTTCAAGACTTATCAGTAACCAGTGGAAGCGTAACAGCTGCAACACCAGCAGCGATTACAACTAATAATCATGCTGAAATAACATATACTGTAACACTTCCAAAGCCTGGGGATTTCTATGAATTTACTGTAAACATAGTAAATGATGGAACAATCGCTGCCAAAACATCAGCAGCCCCAACATTATCAGGAAATACTCAAAGCGCTGTTATGACTTATACGGCAACATGGTCAGATGGAACAGCAATTGCTCCCAATACAACCTTAGCAGCTGGAGCCAGTAAGAAAATGAAGTTAAGAGTACAATATAGGAAGGACATAACATCTTCTCAATTACCAACAGCAGATACAACATTAACACTAAAATTTTCTTTGCCAATAGTACAGGCGTAAAAATAGGAAGGAATTAATTATGAATAAGAGTAAAAAGAAAAGTAGTTTTGCTGTCCCATTACTATTATTGTTAGTAATCAGTATTAGTATCGGTTATGCTGCATTATCAACAACATTAAATATTAATGGTACATCAACAATCAAAAAACAAACTTGGAGTGTACATTTTGATACATTAACAGTAACTAGTGGAAGTGCAACAGCAACAACACCTGCAGCAGTAGATACTGGAAAAACAAAAGTATCATATGCAGTAACATTAAATACTCCAGGACAATTCTATGAATTCACAGTAGCAGTTAAAAATGCTGGTACATTAGGAGCTAAATTAAGTGCTGCTCCAACAAAAGGAGGATTAAGCACAACTCAAGCAGTATATACAAACTATACAGCAGTATGGACTGATACATCAAAAGCACCAGCAGCAGGAGATACAATCGCTGCCGGAGCATCAAGATCAGTTAAAGTAAGAGTTGAATACAAAAAAGATATTACAGCAGCTCAATTACCAACAGCAGATCAAGCATTATCATTAACATACGCAATGAACTTCGTTCAAGCATAATTTAAATAAGAAATACTACTCGGTATATCCGAGTAGTAGACTTATTATTTGTTATATATATTAATTTTTTAGTTAATATATATAAGAGATAAAACAAGTATCATAGGAGTAGATAATATGCAAAAAAAGAATATAAAAAGTGGGTTATTATTATCGGTGTTACTAGTATATGTATTTATCTATAGATTCATAATTCTAAAAAGTTATTTAAAATATTCAGAATCATTAACCGCAGCTTTGATAATTTTATTAACTGGAATCGCCATATTAATATTAGGCTTTCAAAAAGATAAAGAAAATAGAATCAAAAAATACGTTACTAAAATGACACTAACAATTATAGTCGTATTCTTTGCAATATCATATGCATCAGGATTAGTAGTAGGTTTCTTAAAAAATGCTTACTCACTAAATTTTGCATCAGTTATTGATAACATCTTTGCTCCAATAGTCATAATTATTTGTACTGAATTATTTAGATATGTCTTAATAAGGGGTAACAAAAATAATAAAATTATGACCGTCTTAACAACAGTGGTAGTTATTTTGTTTGAGTTAGCTCTAAATGTCAAAGGAATAGATCCAAGTGATTTAACAGGAACATTTAAAACAACAACAGCACTTATATTACCGATTATCTCTAAAAACCTAGTCTTAAGTTATTTATCTTATAAAGTAGGATTTAAACCAGGACTAGCTTATCGCTTAATAATGGACATCTACGTATACATAATGCCAATAATACCAGATTTAGGCGACTATCTAAATTCCATGATTGGAATAGGATTACCATTCATACTATACATATATACATCACGAGCCTTAAATGAATATTATAATGGAATAGAAAGAGAATATCGAAAAGAAACATTTAAAATAGCTGATATACCAGTAGTAGCATTCATTGTAGTATTAGTATGTTTAGTTTCAGGATTCTTCCCATATTACCTAATAGGAGTAGGATCAGGTTCCATGTATCCTAAAATAAAAAAAGGGGATGCCGTTATAATACATAAAATAAAAAGCGCTAAAGAATTAAAAGTAGGACAGGTAATAGCCTTCAAATCAGGAAATAAAGTATACGTACATAGATTAATACAGATTGAAGAAAAAGATAATAAAGTTTATTATCGTACAAAAGGTGATGCTAATAATACACCAGATTATATGGATTTAACTATAAAAGATGTCAAAGGAATAGTAAAATTTGATGTGCCATATATAGCTTATCCAAGTGTATATTTATCAGAATTTATGAGTAAGGAGAAAAAAGGATGAAAAGAGAAGTAAAGATAATATTAATAGTATTAGTATTAATAGGAGCATTAGGATTAACATATTACATGTTTTCTAAAGATTTAATGACATATGCCATAGTCTTTGGAGCAATAAGTTTAGTAACTTTAATATTCTTAATTGTATTTATTAGAAATACAAGAAGTGAGGAATCTATTTATAAAAGTACTCTAAGAAAGATATTAAAAAATTATGATGCTATTCTAGTACAAAGTTATAACTTTCCTAAACTAAGTGGAAAAAATATTATTAGAGTAACTAATTTAGAAGATTTGATGGATGCTCAATTAGAGTTAAGAAAACCTATTTATTATATGATTGAAGGAGAAGATTCTTGTTCATTTGTATTACTAGATAATACTGAAGCATGTATCTATATATTAAAGAAGAATGATGAAGTAGAATCACCATTGGAATTAATAATAGCTGAATATGAAAAACATGCTGATATTGATGAAAGTCTTCTAGCAGATATAGAAAGAACAACAATTATAAAATTAAGCAACATGAAATCTTTTAGGGTATCTCCAATAAAGAAGAAAACTAAAGTAATTGATGAAAGTCAAATAGAAACATTATAAAAGTTTAAGCTAGGTACTAAGAGAGGTGATAAAATGAAGAAAATCAGAAGAAAAGTTAATAAGCCATTATTATATTTTGTTTTCTTCGTTTTTGCTAGTGTAACAGTAGGTTACGCTGCATTATCAACTACTCTTAGTATTACTGGTAAAGGTACACTTTCTAAAAATAGTTGGGATATTCATTTTGAAAATTTAGTAATAGTAGATAATGGTGCTAGTGCAGTAACAACAGCACCTACAATTGATTCTACTAAAACACAAGTATCATTTAATATCACTTTAAGTAAACCAGGTGATACTTATGAATTCACAGTTGATGCTGTAAATAAAGGTACAATAGATGCTATGTTATCGGGATTTTCAGCTACTTCCTTAACAACATATCAACAAAAGTATTTGACTTACACAGTAACTTATAGTGATGGTGCAACTTTCTCAACAAAAGATTATTTAAAAAAAGGCACAAGTGAAACAATAAGGGTAAGAGTAAGATTTAAAGATGATCTGACAGCAACAGATTTACCTTCATCAGCAGAAACACTTAATTTAACCGCAACATTTGGATATGTCCAAGCAGATTCAACTGCTAAGGAAAGAGCCAAACCAAGCATTCTTTGTATAAGGGATAACACCGCGACTAGTGAAGATTTAATGTTAGGTGACAAGTTATATTGTGATGTAAATGGTGATGGAACATATAACGAATCAACAGAAATATTTTATTATCTTAAAGATTTAGATTCCGATTCTACTTCAGCAGTTTTAATTTATAATAATGTTACATCGTCCGATTACGTGGCTTACAGTAAAACAAATACATTAAATGGTCCTACCATAGCAAGTAAATATTTACCAACAATTTCTGAGTGGCCAAATGTTAGCTTGACTAAAGCCATAAGGGATATTAAATCCCCAAATAGTGATTTTATTATTAAAGGCTTTAATTATTCTGGCTATGCAGCAAGATTACCTTCATTAAGTGAAGTTGAATCATGTGCAAATGAAAGTAACTGCCCAATTACTGGCGTTATTTGGTTAGAAACACCAAAGACACAAAGTAATGCTCTATATTTATTCGCACCGGCCTTAGGATATAATCAAATTAGGGATGATGATGTAACCTCTTTAACAGCATCAGTTATTCCAGTTATAGAAGTTCCAAAGTCAAGAATAAGTTATTAATTTTTTTACTAAAAAAAGCAGCATAGAAATAAATCATGTTGCTTTAAAATTTTATATTAATAATGGTAATTATATTATCTAAAAATATTGAAAAAAATTGTAAAAAAAAGTATAATGATAATATCGTATATAATAGGGTATTATAATAATGAGTTTAATAGTAGGAGGGAAAAGTGTGAGAAGAAGAATAAGAAGAAATCATTTCTATTTCGTTATTATCTTAATTCTTTTTGCAAGCATAGGTGTAGGCTATGCTGCTTTGATGTCTATTATTAGTATTGATGGTACAACACAAATAACGTCAGCTAAATGGGATGTACATTTTGCAAATTGTTTAGTAGGTACAAATACAAGTGGAAATTACGCCCAACCATCAATAACCGACAATGGTACAAAATTAACTATATCAAAGATTGGATTAAGTGCAGGAACAGAAGTTGAATATTATGTAGATGTAGTAAATGCTGGAACAATAGATGCTAGACTTTCGGGACTGGTTAAATCAAATTTAACAACAGAACAAGAAAAGTATTTAAGTTACACTGTAACATATGGTTTTAATACTCCAATAAAAGAAAATGATTTATTAAAAGCCGGTACAAGTGAAAGAATTAGAATATTAGTAGTTTATAGTGATGATAAAACATTAGCTCCAACAACACAACAAACAATTTCTAATCTAACATTTAGACTTGATTATGTTCAGGATAAAGGAAATGGCATAGCACGTCCTAAATTATGTAAAAGAGCAACCACTCTTCATACCGGTACTGTAGGTACTAGCACAACAACAGTAAACTATGGTCAAATTGGAACCAGTGGAAAGTTAGCTAGTGGAGACGCTTTTGATTGTGATGTTAATGGTGATGGTGTATATGATGCAGCGAAAGAAAGATTCTATTATGTTACTGATTTAAGTGGAGTATCAAACACCGCGGTTTTAATATTTTATGGTAACTCAAGTTCCTCTGGTGTTTCTTTAAATAATAGAACCTACTATGCTTACTCAGGAAATAATTATAGTGGACCACTTACCGCAATAACTGAATTACCAACAACAACAGCCTGGCCAAGAGTTGGTTTGATTAAGAAAACATCACAAATATATAACGAAGAAGGAGGAACTACAGCAGCATATTCAATCAACAATACAACACATAATTTACCAAGGTTCACGTACACAACAGCGGCACGTCTACTTACATATCAGGAATATGGAAAAATAACTGATAAAAGTTTCTTATGGGAAAACTTTGATGGACAATATGCTGATTGTATATGGCTAAATACACCAGTATCATCTACAGGACTGAGTAATGCAGTATATGCGATTGCTAAGCCAACTAGCAGTGTAATAGCTCCCATGCCAAATGACGGAGCAGATACATTTTGTGGAATAAGACCTGTAATAGAGGTACTAAAAACAGATATGATATATTAATAAAGGAGGACATCTAATGAGAAAAAAACAGAAACACTATTTATCTATTATAATAATATTAATATTGTGTATAACTATTGGCTATGCCTATTTATCTAGTACACTTAATGGAGAAATAACCACTGTAAATATTTATCCCGTAACTAGAAAATGTCAAAGAGCAAAAACACTTCACTCAATTACTTGTACTAGTTCTAGTACTGAGGGCTATTGTAAGGCTAGAAATAGAGAAGATTCAATAACTTTTGGCCAAATCGGAACTAGCGGAAAATTAGCTAGTGGTGATGCTTTTGACTGTGATGTTAATGGTGATGGTACATATGATGCTGCTACAGAAAGATTTTATTATGTATCGGATTTAAATTCCTCAACTGCAATTTTAATATATTATACTTATACTAACAGATACCCTTATAATGCTCAATCTTCAAATTCCTACAGTGGTCCAATAACTGCTGTTGGTGCATTGCCAACAACAACAAAATGGTCAAATATCAGTTTAGTTCAAAAAACCAGCCAAATCTATAATGATTCTGGTGGAACAACCGTTGTAGATTCTTCCCATAAAACTCATACACTTCCAAAGTACACATACACTACAGCGGCACGCCTTCTCACACTGACTGAGTATAATAAGATAACAAATACAGATATATTTTGGGAAAACTTTGGTAATATGGATCCAAACTGTGTCTGGCTAAACACCCCATTATCATATGGAGGAGGCTCACTGGTTAGGGCAGTTTATAATCCGGCATATACATCAATCGCAACTTTGCCTTATAGTGTATCAACATTATGTGCAGTCAAACCAGTAATAGAAGTTTCAAAGGGTTTAATAGTCTACTAATGGGATTTGTATACTATAATGATAGTTGGCGCAAATATTTATTAAGAAGCAAAACAATGCTTCTTTTTTTGTATTAGAATAATAATTTAAAAGATGGATTATGTACAAATAATTCTAAGTGTTAAGTAAATAAATTCAGTCGTACAAATTATATAAATTGTGGATAAAAAAATTGACATAGGGGGGTAGTTTTATAATAAATATAAGGTAGAAAGAAGTAGAAACTAAAATTTTGTGAATAAAATATTTGGAGGGTAAAACTATGAAAAAAATCAAAAGAAAATCCAGGCGTATAATATTTTATTTTGCTTTTTTTATTTTTGCTGGAGTAAGTATAGGCTATGCTGCCTTAACTACCTCTCTAAATATAACAGGACAATCAACTCTTTCTAAAAATTCATGGGATGTTCATTTTGAGGATGTCAGAGTTTTAAATAATTACACAGCTGATCGATCAAGTAGACCAACTATAGATTCCACACAAACAAAAATAACTTTTAGTTTAAAATTGACAACGCCTGGACAATTTTATGAAATCAGTACTGATGTAGTTAATAGCGGAACAATAGATGCCATGTTATCAACTATATCAAATAATTTAACAACATCTCAAAAGAAGTACTTGGAGTATAGTGTTAAATACATAGATGGTGCTTCAATGAATACAAAAGATTATCTCAAGAAAGACACTAAACAAAGAATTAAAATAAAAATATATTTCAAAAAAGATATTACGGCATCAGATCTTCAGGCAACTACTAACAGCATATCTATTGCGATAAATTTAAAATATTTACAGGCTGATAGTACTGCTCATGCCAGAACTAAAGCGAGTATTGTATGTAAGCGAGCAACAGCTCTTGAAACAGCCATATGTTCTAGAACAAGTATTGGATGTTATGCCGCGGAATATTATAATGGTGGTTCAAAGGGTACAACAACAATAACCTATGGTAACTTGGGTACGAGTGGAACACTTTCACTGGGAGATGTCTTTGATTGTGATGTTAAAGGCACAGGCACTACTAACAGATTTTATTATTTAACAGACCTTGATAGTACAACTGCCATTTTATTATCAAGTACATTTTCTTATAAACATTTTTCAACACTTTATAATCTTGCAGGATCTGCTCCATGTGGAGCAAGACCAGTTATTGAAGTTTTAAAAAATGATATGGATTATTAGTGTAAAAGGAGATGTCTTCTATGAAAAGAAAAAAGAATTTTTGTTGCACATTACTTATTATAGTATTAATATTATCTATAGGCATAGGATATGCTTATTTATCCAGTGAATTAAATTTCGAAGTTGCAACTGCTAGTATCTCACCCTATATTCGTTTATGTAAAAGAGCTACCACACTTCATTCTGAGACATGTACAAGTTCTAGTACAATGGGATATTGTACTGCTGGTGGTACATCCATTACTTATGGACAAATAGGAACAAATGGAGTATTAACTAGTGGGGATGCCTTTGATTGTGACGTTAATGGTGATGGTAATTATGATCCTGAAACAGAAAGATTTTATTATGCAACGGACCTAGAAAGTGATTCCAACATAGCAGTTTTAGTTTTTTACACTAACACCAGTCCAGACGGAACAAGAAGTAGAACAACAAGACCACCATATCATTCATCAAATTCTTACAGTGGCCCAAGAGATGCTGCTAGCATGTTACCAACAACAACAGCTTGGCCAAATGCAACTCTTTACAAAAAAACATCACAAATTTACAATGAAGACGGTGGTACAACAGTTATTATTTCCACATCAACCACTACTGTCAAAAACTTACCAATTTATACATATAGTGATACAGTCGCAGCTCGTCTTTTAACATATAAAGAGTATAGTCAAATGTCAACTACCGCAAAAAATACATTTTTACGAGATCTCGGAGGAAGTCATCCAACTGATTGGCCATCTTGTATCTGGCTAAACACTGCATATCAACGTGGAGGTGGTATATATGGTCAAGTATACGCTATATATTCACCTGCTAGAGAAACTGTAGCAGTAAGGCCATATACCCCTAATCAATCATGTGGAGTGCGTCCTGTAATTGAAGTAAAAAAAGATGATATGCTTTACTAAAAAATACAGGAGGATTTATGAAAGAAGAAATAAAAAACTACTCAAGACAAGACCTATTTGATTATTATCATGAAAGAAGTAATCCATTTGTTATTGTAACTACAAAAATAGATATAACAAAAATTTATAATTATTGTAAATTACATAAATATCACTATGCAACCATTGCATATGTTTTTGGTTCAGCTATGAATGAGATAGAAGAATTCAAATATCGTTATGAAAATGGCAAAATATATAAATATGATAAGTTAAATATTGGCTTTACCCAAATGTTTAAAGATGGAAATATTGGTTATTTTACTTGTTCTATAAAGGATAACTATAAGGACTTTATTAACGAGTTCAAAAAAACAGAAGAAGAATTTTTAATAACTAATAAATCTATCAAAAAAGAAGGGGGAGAACTTTGGGTATCATGCTCACCTTGGTATCACTTTTCAAGTTTAGTTCCACCATTTGATAAAAATATTACTATTCCTCAGCTTATTTGGGATAAATTTGAACTAACAGATAATAAGTGCTTTGTTAATCTAATGATCATGTCTCATCATGGTTTTACAGATGGATTTCATATCGGAAAATTAATAGAAAAGATTAATAAAAATATCAATGAATTCGTAGGCAACTAGTAATATGACACCTTATTTATATAACATTTTTATAAAAATTAAAATGTCTGACAAAAGTCATTCTATCTGATAATTAGTTCCAAAATAAATTTTATTTATTGAATACAGCATTGG
>ERZ779896.2855-NODE-2855-length-11256-cov-5.375502_pt1 | contig 11256 bp, 9 predicted proteins | sample MGYA00511067_ERZ779896 | MGnify/ENA primary metagenome ERZ779896 (study PRJEB29588, sample SAMEA2161597) | human gut metagenome | biome: human gut; feature: human-associated habitat; material: faeces | place: Denmark | collected 2008/2010 ...
CCCCAGCCGGTATCGCCAGAGCGCAAAGCGCCATTGCGGCGGCAATCATTAAGCAGACAAGTCTTTTCATGTTTCTTCCTCCTTATTATTTTATTAATTATATTTTAGCCTATAAAAATTAAAAGTCAATATGCTCTCTAATAAATAATAAATAAAATTTTCTTATTTTCTTTAATTTTTAACTATAATATAACAATACTAATTAATAAAAAACAAAAAAAACAGAATTCAAACGCTATAAAAAGCAGTACGTTAATTATACATTCATTTTAAAAAACAATTTATTACCCGTTTAAACTAAAGCAGCTAGCCCTTTATCGAAAATGCCGCCGCAACCTCCATCCCCAGCAAAACAGAGATTATACCGCCCAGCAGAGAAAAATATGAAATTCCAAACAATAAGGGAGTAAGCGAAGCTAAAACCGCTATTACAGAAATTACTTTAATTGCCTTAAGGCCTTTTTTGCACACCAGATATATTAAGCCGGCCAGCAGCAGCAAGCATGTAAGCAGAGCAGTAATAAGCGGGCCAAAATTAGCATATCCAAAAGGAGTCAAGCTAAAATATGAATATGTTTGGCGAATCAGTCTAAAAGAGCCATTCTCCGCCTGCGAGAGAAAATTCAGCACCGCCCCGCCGGGAAGCGCTTGAAAAACAACCGCCGCGGCCGGCAGCGCCGTCAGCAAAAGTCCGCAAAGCTTCAGCTTCATAATACGCTCCCTCCAAATTTCATATTATTAAAATATTATCATATACCAGCGCGGACGATATGGTTAAAATACCGTGCGCAGGCTGACGGCCGTCGCCGTCAGCATAGCTGTTCTTAAAACACGCCTGTATTTTAGCCTTATTCTCCAATATGCCGCTTAACTGCCCCGATAAACCGAAAAGGCTTAAGCTTATTTAAAGCGCTTATTTGCCGCTTAGCGCTTTATCTATGGATAAAGCCGCCTGCTTGCCCGCACCCATAGCCAAAATAACCGTAGCCGCTCCGCTTACGGCATCTCCGCCGGCATATATATGCCTTATAGAGGTTTCCAAGGTCTCCTGGTCAACTATAATACAGCCCTTTTTGTTGGTTTCCAACCCTTTTGTAGTTGAGCGGATAAGTGGATTTGGAGTATTACCTATAGCCGATATTACCGTATCCGCCTCTAAAATAAATTCGCTACCCTCTATTTTCTCAGGACGGCGCCGGCCTGACTCATCCGGCTCGCCCAGCTGCATCCTTATGCATTCCAGCCCTTTAACTCTGCCGTTCTCATCCCCTATAATTTTAACCGGCGCGCAGAGCAGCATAAATTCCACGCCCTCCTCCTTGGCATGATGAATCTCCTCCTTGCGGGCAGGCATTTCCTTCTCAGAGCGGCGGTAAATAATATATGCATGTTCGGCTCCAAGACGCTTTGCGCACCGCACGGCGTCCATAGCCACGTTGCCTCCGCCCACTACCGCAGCGCACTTTGTACGCTTTATTGGAGTATCGTAATCATCCCTATACGCTTTCATGAGGTTTATACGGGTCAAATATTCGTTAGCCGAATATACTCCCATAAGCTCCTCGCCCGGAATATTTAAGAATGAAGGCAAACCTGCGCCCGTGCCTATAAAAATAGCGTCATAAGCTTGCTGAAGCTCTTCCACAGACAGCACCTTGCCTATAACCATATTAGTGCGTATATCCACTCCCTGAGCCGTAAGCTCGTCTATTTCCCGGCTCACTATCTCTTTAGGCAGCCTGAACTGCGGTATGCCATACATAAGCACGCCGCCGGCGGTATGAAACGCTTCATAAACCGTTACCTCATAGCCCTTTGCGCGCAGAGCGCCTGCGCATGTAAGGCCGGCCGGCCCTCCGCCTATTACCGCTACCTTTTTCCCATTAGGCTTTATATCCTTTTTTACTTCATTATCTACATGCATACGGTGCCAGTCGGCCGCAAAGCGTTCCAAGCGCCCTATTCCCACAGGCTCGCCCTTTATGCCCCGCACGCATTTAGCCTCGCACTGCATTTCCTGCGGACATACTCTCCCGCAAACGCCGGGCAGGCTGTTGGTTTCACTTATAATTTTAAAAGCCTCTTCATAATTGCCCTTTGCTATCTGCGCAATAAAATCAGGAATATGTACTCCCACAGGGCAGCCGCTTACGCACGGCTTATGCTTGCATCCCAGGCAGCGCGCCGCCTCGTTAAGAGCGTCCTCCTCGCTATAGCCAAGCGCCACTTCGTCAAAGCAGGTTATGCGCTTCGCGGGAGACAATTCAGGCATTGGGGTCTTATTATTCTGCATATTAGGCATGAAAATTCCTCTTTCTTATTAATTCCTTAATTTTAAACGCCGCGCCTAATTCCGCGCCTCAATTTCAGCTATCTTCTCGCGCAGGCGGCAGGCGTGGCTCTCTTCCTCTTTATACATTCTAAGCCGCTTCATAGCGCTGTCAAAATCCACAAGGTGTCCATCAAAGTCAGGGCCGTCCACACATGCGAATTTAACCTCGCCTCCAACCACAACGCGGCACCCTCCGCACATACCCGTCCCGTCTATCATAATAGGATTCATGCTTACTATAGTCTTGATACGTGGATTGTCAGTAACGGCGCAGACCGCTTTCATCATGGGCAGCGGCCCGATAGCAATTACCGCGTCATACCTTTCGCCCTGCTCTATCAAGGATTTAAGCACATCGGTCACAAAGCCCTTATGACCGTTCGAGCCGTCGTCAGTAGTTATAAACAATCTGCTGGAAACAGCGCGCATCTCATCCTCTAAAATAATAATATCTTTATTTCTGAAGCCCGCTATCATATCCACATGCGCGCCCGTTTTAAAAAGCGCCTTGGCCTGGGGATAGGCTATGGCGCAGCCCGCGCCCCCGCCTATAACGGCAGCGCGCCTGATGCCCTCCAAATGAGTAGGCATGCCCAGCGGTCCTACTAAATCCAATATGCTTTCGCCCTCATTATAGCTGTCCAGCAAACGGGTAGTCTGTCCTACTATCTGAAAAATTATAGTTACGCTTCCCGTATCGGCGTCAGTATCGGCTATAGTGAGTGGTATCCTCTCTCCATGCTCGTCTACGCGCAGAATAATAAATTGCCCAGCCTTGGCTTTTTCGGAAATCAGCGGCGCATGCAGCCTCATAAGGGTCATAACGTCGTTCAGACGCCTTTTTTCTAATATTTTAAACAAGCTAACACCTCATAACTATTTTTATAGCAATATATTTTATCACCTTATGAATAAAAACGCAATCGTTAAAAGCTGTCATACAGCGGTCTACTAACCGCCCAGCTTTGCGGCTTTCGCAGCCAGCTTTATTATTTCAGACCTTTTTATTGGAAAATTCAGTTTAAGGAATCGGCTTTTTCCTTGCACAGTCTGCCCTCCCTAAGCAAAAGCAGAAGTTTTTCCCTATCATTATCAGCCAGCGCGCGTTTATATTCCTCCAAATGCTCCTGCAAAATTTCAATTTCTCTAATAAGATTATCCCGGTTATCCATAAAAAGCTCGGTCCACATGCTTTCGTTTAAAAACGCTACCCGAGTCATATCCTTAAAGCTGCCGGCCGAAAATCCAGCCTGTTCAAACGCGGTAGGGCTTTTTATATATGAGCTGGATACAACATGCGCAAGCTGCGAGGTATACGCTATTATTCTATCATGCTCCTGAGGCGTAGTAAACACAACCCTGCCAAAGCCCAGACTGGAAAACAAAGCCCGCAGCCTGTTAAGAATGTCCGGTTCAATCCCCTCCGGAGGAGTCAGCAGCATGGACGCGCCCTCAAAAAGGTCGTCGGACGAAGCAGCGTAACCGGATTTTTCCCGGCCCGCCATAGGATGCCCGCCTATAAATAAAAAGCCATGACCTCGCGCGATTTCCTCAGCCTGAGCGCATACCGCTCTTTTTACGCCCCCACAGTCTATAACCACCGCGCCCCTGCGTATACGCCCTGCATTTACTCTTAAATAGTCCAGCGTGTCCCCCGGATACAAGGCAATAAATATTAAACCGCATTCTGACAGGCTCTCATTTTGAGCCAAGCCCTCTATAACTCCATCCTCAACGGCGCGGTCGCATATTTCAGGAGAAATATCCCAGCCGTAAGCTTTATACCCCCTGCTTTTAAGCGTCTTGGCAAGAGACGCGCCTATAAGTCCCAGCCCTATTACCGCCGCCTTCATAATGAGTACCTGCAGGCAAAGGGCAGAATTCTGCGCACGTCCTCCGCCAGAACATCAAATTGCTCCGGGTTAAGCGATTGCTGGCCGTCGCATAACGCCTGTTCAGGATGGTCGTGCACCTCAATCATAAGCCCGTCCGCTCCCGCGGCCGCCGCCGCCATAGCCATTGGCCTTACAAAGCGCGCATGTCCAACAGCATGACTCGGGTCAACCACAACAGGCAAATGGGTCAGCCCCTTAAGAACCGGTATGCAGGATAAATCCAGCGTATTGCGGGTAGCTGTTTCAAAGGTGCGTATTCCTCTTTCGCACAGTATAACCCGTTCATTTCCGCCCGCCATAATATATTCTGCGCTCATAAGCCATTCCTCTATCGTGCTGGAAAGGCCGCGCTTGAGCAATATGGGCTTGCTGCTCTTGCCCAGGGCCTTTAAAAGCTCAAAATTCTGCATATTGCGCGCACCCACCTGTATTATATCCACATCCTCAAAAAGAGGAAGATGGGATAAATCCATAATTTCAGTAATAATAGGCAAGCCGGTTTTGCTGCGTGCAAGCTTGAGCAATTCTATGCCCTTTTCACGCATGCCCTGAAACGCATAGGGAGAGGTCCTTGGCTTAAACGCGCCGCCCCGCAGAATATGAGCACCGCTGTTTTTTACGCTTTGAGCGACCTGACAAATCTGTTCAGCTGATTCCACCGAGCAGGGACCGGCAATAAACGCAAAATGTCCTCCCCCTATTTTTACGTCTCCCACCTCTACTATAGTATCCATGGGATGAAATTTACGGTTCGCATTTTTATACGGCTCCTGAATGCGCTTTACATCGTCCACAATATCCAGCGCCATAAGAGAATCTATATCCACCGCCGTGGTATCCCCCACCAGGCCCATGATAGTCTCGGACTGGCCCTCGCTCATATGAATTTTTAGATTCAAGTCGCGCAGCCGTTCGGTCAAAGAATCCACCTGCTTCTTATCCGCGTTTCTCTTAAGCAGTATAATCATAAAATACCTCCAAATAAAAAAGCCGCAGTTGTTGCTGCGGCTAAATTTTATCAGTTAAATCACATACAGCGAAATACTTAATAAAGCCTGCCGCTTAATTCTCCGGCAAACCAATAATAATATTTCGCTGCGCTAAAAAGCCTCATAGACTTCCTCCTGAAATAAACTAAAGATATAATACTACGCCCCAATGGCTTTGTCAAACAGTATTTAATCCTGCCTGAGGCTTAAATCAGAGCGAATGTCCTCCAAGGGATAAACGGCCTGATGCTCGTCGTAATAATAACCGTCGCTGTGCCTGCGGTATACTCCGTATTTTTCGCCCATGATGTTATTCTGATCGTCCAGGAATAAAACTACTCTTTCTCCCGGGGCCAGCTCTGCCGCGCCGTCATATTCCACCTTGACAATCTTAGGCCGGCCGTTTTCGGAGAATTCCCGCCGTCCTCCTAATTCATATGTAACTAATATGCCGTCCTCATCAATATACGGCTTGCCAAACAGCACCTCGTCTACCTTTATTTCCACCTCAGAATAAATAATATATCCCAGGCCATCGGTAGTTTGGCGATATTGAATTATATTGTCCCTCTTTTGGCCTACCTCTCCCACAATAACGCTGTGAGCCCGGCCTATAAGCTGGTCGTAATTATACTCCTCCACCACCAGCCCGCCTTTAATAGTCGTGCCCCCCCAGGGCAGCATAGCTTCTATATATGGGAAAAAATACGCCGCCGCACAGAAAACCAGCGCAAATACGAATGTCAGCACCATAGTGGATGGAGAAACCTTAGGCGCGGCCTTTTTCCCCGTTCCGCGGCCTTTTTCCGATTGGGAGCCGCTTTCCCCGCCCGAATTAAAATCTGCGTTTTCCTCGCCGGCGTCCAGAGCGCCGTCCGCCGCAGCGGTCGGAATTTCTCCCAAGGCATTATCATTGCCCTCAAAATGGCCTTCAGCCGGCTCTGAATCCGTCTTAGGCCCAGGCGAACAGGCTTGGTCACCTGCCTGCTCGCGTACCGGCATTTCTTTATTATTATCAGACTGATTTTGTCCGTTCACCGTTAAATCACTCCGCTTCAGCTATTGATTGGCCCGCTCGTCCTGAGAGGCAGTTTCTCCGCTTTGCTCCGTATGCTCTTCCAGGCCGGACGAGGCCGCGGAATTATCTTCAATGACAGCGGGCGCATCCCCTTGGGCAGGAGCGTCAAGCTTAAACAGAGCGTTAAATTCCTCACCAGAAATTTTTTCCTTATCCAAAAGCGCCTGCGCTATTTTATGCAGCATATCAAGGTTATCGCCTATCACCCTGCGGCAGCGCTCATAAGCGTTTTTAATTATTTCATGCACGGCGTCGTCCACCTTGGCTTCCCAGGCGTCTGAAACTGATTTCTGCGCCGAAAAATCCCGGCCCAGGAAAATCTCGTTGCCCCCGCCCAGATAAACGGGACCGATTTCGTCGTACATTCCGTATTCCGTAACCATAATATGCGCCATTTTTGTGGCCTGCTTTATATCGCCCGAAGCGCCCGAGGAAATATCGTCAAAGATATATTCCTCAGCTACGCGGCCGCCCATGGTCATACATAAATCATCCTGCATCTTATGCCTGGAAGCAGTAAATTCATCCTCCTCAGGCATTGTCATGGTATATCCGCCTACTCCGCCGCGGCCTATTATAGATACCTCGCTTACCGGGTCGCAGTTGGGCAGCAGCTTGGCCACCAAAGCATGGCCCGCCTCATGGTAAGCAGTCATACGGCGCTTTTCAGGAGTAATCTTGCGGGATTTCTTCTCAGGCCCCATCATCACCTTTGTTATGGCGTCCTTAATTTCCTGCATGCCTATCTCGTTTTTATTCCTGCGCACAGTCAGCAAAGCGGCCTCGTTAAGCAGATTTTCAATATCGGCGCCGGTAAAGCCTATGGTAAGGCGCGCAATTTCCGCAGGGGAAACGTCCGCGGCCAGCTTTTTATTGCGGGCATGCACCTTAAATATCTCTTCCCTGCCCAGCACATCAGGCATAAGCACGTGTATCTGTCTGTCAAAGCGGCCGGAGCGCAGCAGCGCCGGGTCAAGTATATCCGCCCTGTTGGTAGCCGCCATAACTATAATTCCTTCGTTGGCGTTAAAGCCGTCCATTTCAACCAAAAGCTGGTTAAGGGTCTGCTCCCGTTCGTCATGTCCTCCGCCCAGGCCCGCTCCGCGCTGTCTTCCCACGGCGTCTATTTCGTCAATGAAGATTATGCAGGGAGCGTTTCTCTTGGCCTGCCCGAATAAATCGCGCACGCGCGAAGCGCCGATACCCACATATAATTCTACGAAATCCGAACCGGTAATGGAGAAAAACGGCACGCCTGCTTCGCCTGCAACCGCTTTAGCCAGCAGGGTTTTTCCTGTTCCCGGAGAGCCTACCAGCAAAATGCCCTTGGGAATGCGCGCGCCCATATCTATATATCTGCGCGGGTCTTTAAGATAGCTCACTATCTCTGAAAGCTCCTCTTTTTCTTCATCCGCTCCCGCAACGTCGGCAAAGGTTACCTTATCCTTCCCGTCGGCATACATGCGCGCATTAGCGCGGCTGAACTGAGCGGCCTTGCTGTTAGCTCCCTGAGTCTGCTGATAAATAAAATACATTATAACGCCGAATATCAGCAGCATTATAAGATAAGGCAGCAGCAATTCAAAAATAGAGGTCTGCGCAACAGGCACGAAACCATAGATAACGCCGTTTTCCTTAGCTACATCCTGAAACTGCTTTATCGCCTCATCGGTATTTATATAATCCGCCCTATAATCGTATCTGTTGGCAATCTTGTCCGTCTTGTCGGCGTCCATTTCTGTGTTGTCAGATTTTTCAACAGCCAGAATCGAGCCGTCGTTTTTGTTATAATAGGCGCTGTATATCTCGCCGTTTTCCATTTTTGTCCAAAGCTCTTCAACGCTTATTTCCTTTTGCTGGCTGTTGGCGCTGTTCATGGAAGAAGCAAGCAGAGATATAACGGCAATTATTACAACCGCGTATATCACAAACGCGAATATGGATTTTTTCTTCAAACCGGAAATCCTCCTTAACCTAAGTAGTCTATGATAGTATATCACAACTAATCAAAGCTATCAATGAAAATCTTAGCTTGTTTACAAATTATCAATTATTAACTTTTAAAAAGCCCTGAAATGAGTGCCCGTCACTTTTCAAATAATATTCACAAAACCTTCACGACAAATACAATTATATATATTATATTTATAAGCGTCGGCAGACAGTTTCTTTTTCATAATACTCCTTAAATGGACAGCGGCCGGGCAAGCAGGCCCGGTTCTGTCCGAAGAGAACGGCGTTCCCCCTACGCCGTTCTCTTCATTTCTGTCTAAAGCTTATCTTTTTTCTTCAGCGCCAGCTTAAAAATTAAAAATAAACTCCCAAGCTATATATCGTAATAATCAGCTTTCGGCGGCAAAGACAAAGCATATATTTTTAAAGTGCAGTCTCGGCGCTTTATACCGGCGCTAATATTACAACTGTATTACATATGTTTGAATTTTTCCCCTAATAGCTTGTTTAACTCGTTTTTCTGTCAAAAAATATTGTCAGAAAAATTTTTAAAGGTTATAATAAAAGCATAAGATAAAAGGAGAAGCGTTTTGGAAATAGACCTTCATATACATTCTGATAAATCAGACGGCATTTACAGCGCAAATCAAATTTTTGAACTGGCGCGGAATAATCGGCTTAAATATCTGGCTATTACAGACCACGATACCTTAAATCCTGCCTCTCTAAAATCAGAGGCGCTTAAATACGGTCTTACGCTTATAGACGGGATAGAGCTTTCCTCCTTTATCCCTGCGAACGAAGTGCATATATTAGGCTACAGCATGAAGCGGACCCCCGCTCTTATAAACAAGCTGGAAGAACTTAAGCAGCTGCGCCTAAAGCGATTTGAGGCCATAGTTCAAAAGCTGAACGCATTAGGCATTGATATTGACGCGGCTAAGACGCTTTCATCCTTAAAGGGCACGGCCGGACGTTCAATGGCCGCCAGAGCGCTGGTGTCGGAGGGCTATTGCAGAAATGTAAGCGAGGCCTTTGAAAAATACCTCTCGCGCGGCAGACCGGCATATGTGGAAAATCAGGCCCTTACCTCAGCCGAGGCCATAAGCCTCATTAAGCAGAACGGAGGCATAGCCGCCCTGGCCCATCCCTATCGCATAGGTATTTCTGAAATGGAGCTTTCAGCGCTTATAAAACGCTTTAAGGACTATGGATTGGACGCTCTTGAAACAATATATCCCACTCATTCCCCGCAGGAAACGGCATTTCTGCGCAGGCAATGCGATAAAAACAAGCTTATTCCGTCCATAGGCAGCGATTTTCACGGCGGAATTTACCGCGGAGCCGCGCTAAGCTGTTCGGGAAACCGGCTTACTAAAAAAGAAATGGAAAAACTGCTCAAGCTTATTCTTATATAATTCTCTATAGGAGGACCTTTAATGGCTGTCAGGAAAATAAACAAGGCAAATATCCGCTGGGTATCCATAGGCATTACAGCTATACTCTGCCTTACGGCAGTAATTATAACTCTGGTGCTGGTCAAATCCTATCAGGATGATTCCCAGGCTTATATCGACAACATAAAACAGGCTCTTCAGCACGGCTCTGAGGAATTTGAAATACTTAATTCAAATGTTATCTACGATGGAGTATACATTGAAAACACACCCGTCGGCGGTCTGAGCCTTGAAGAAGCCAAAAAAAAGGTTGAGGAAAACCTTTCCTCCGAAACAGGCGCGCCTTATATTAATATAACCTACGGCGGCAAGAGCTGGAATTTAAGCGGCGAAGAGCTGGGCGCTCAAAGCTCTCTTGAATCAGCGCTGGCCGACGCCTGGAACGTGGGCAGAACAGGCACATCCTCTGAACGGCTGGCTCAAATAGAAAAAGTCAAAAACGAGGGCTATCATATAAGCGTTACCGTTCTGGCCGACACCGCCCTTATAACCCAGACTCTGAACCAGATTAAATCTGAAATAGACCGGGAAGCGGTAAACGCGACTGTTTCCTTCAATTATAATACGCAGTCCAATAAGGCTGAATTTACCTATACCGAAGAATCCGCCGGCTGCAGGCTTAATGTAGAAACGGCTGCAAACGAAATCCTGGTCGCCTTCCATCAATCCTCCCAGGTAAACTATGAGCTTAAGCCTGAAATTATTCAGCCCGATGTAAAATTAAGCGAAATACAGCACGACTATGTTATGCTCAGCAAGTTTTCCACTAAAACCAGCAAAAGCAATTCTTCTGTCGAATCAGGCCGGCGCACCAATATCCGCATATCCTCCGCAGCCTTTAACAATTACGTCTGGATGCCGGGAGACATCCTTTCCTTTAACCAAACGACAGGAAAGCGCACAAAGGAAAAGGGCTACGAGGAGGGGCTGTTCATCACCTCAGACCGCATATATGACGAAATAACCGGCGGCGGCGTATGCCAAACCTCTACAACCCTTTTTAACGCCGCCATAGAAGCGGGAGCGACTGAAATCGGCAAAGGCGGCCCGATAGAAATAACCAGACGATATCCCCATTCCTGGCCCTCAACCTATGTCGCGGCGGGCAGAGACGCTTCGGTAAACTGGCCCAACGCCGATTTAGTTATGCGCAACAACCGCACCACCCCGCTATTTATCCGGGCATACTTTGAGAATTATACAGTCACCTTTGAAATATGGGGCGCGCCCTATGACGATAAAGCGGAATATGAAATAGAAGTAGTGCTTGTAAGCGAAACTGAAGCGCCGCCGCAGGAATTTATCATAGACAGCTCGCATAAGTATGTGAGCAAGCCCGGCGAATATAAAGAGGTATCCCAATCCCGCAAGGGTTATGTTTATGAAACCTACCAAATTAAAAAGGTGCCCGGACAAGAGCCTGTGCGAACATTAATATACACCTCCACATATAATCCTATACCGGGTAAAACTTATTATCTGCCTGCGGAGGAAATTGCCGAATAACGCAGCGGCGCGGCGTCCCGGCCTCAAGCAAAGCTTGAGGCCGGGA
>ERZ779896.2857-NODE-2857-length-11253-cov-21.287283_pt1 | contig 11253 bp, 9 predicted proteins | sample MGYA00511067_ERZ779896 | MGnify/ENA primary metagenome ERZ779896 (study PRJEB29588, sample SAMEA2161597) | human gut metagenome | biome: human gut; feature: human-associated habitat; material: faeces | place: Denmark | collected 2008/2010 ...
AGAATGAAAAATTCGCGGCGCATCTTGGCGCATTCTTATCTGGAAATAGTATAATCACTTGCGGCAGACAAAAATACGTCTGCCGCTTTTTTTCGACGGAAAATCGCTTGCATTTTGCCGCAAGTCATGCTAAACTGCAAGGTGGGGAAATTTGCAAAGGCGCTTTTCTGCTTCAATCGCCCGCAGTCCCTTGCACGAGCACGAAGCTTTCATTTCCTATATAGGAGGAATTTATCTTTATGGCGAAGCCGCTTGTTGCCATCGTTGGCCGCCCCAACGTTGGCAAATCCACTTTTTTCAACCGAATCGCCGGAAAGCGCATCTCCATTGTGGAGGATACCCCCGGCGTGACCCGCGACCGCATCTATGCTGATGTGGAGTGGCAGAACCGCCGCTTCACGCTCATCGACACCGGCGGCATTGACCCGCACAGCGACGATGTGCTGCTCTCCCAGATGCGCCGCCAGGCCGAAATCGCCATGGATACGGCGGATGTTATCTGCTTCTTCGCCGACGGCCGCGACGGGTTGACCGACGACGACCGCGAAGTCGCCAACCTGCTGCGCAAGACGAAGAAGCCCATCCTGCTTGTTGTCAACAAGGTTGACCACATCAGCATGAATGACAACATCTATGAGTTCTACGAGCTGGGGCTGGGCGACCCGATTGCCATCAGCGCCGCGAACATGCTGGGGCTGGGCGACTTGCTGCAGGCCATCTGCGAAAAGCTGCCCCCTGCAGACAAGGACGAGATGGACGAGACAGAACATATCCTCCAACTGGCGGTTGTCGGCCGCCCGAACGTCGGCAAGTCGTCGCTGGTGAATCGGCTGGTCGGCAGCGAACGCACGATGGTATCCGACATTGCCGGCACGACGCGCGACGCGATTGACACGCTCTTCACCGTCAACGGCACGCAGTACAACATCATCGACACCGCGGGCATCCGCCGCAAGCGCGCCGTGGAGGACGAGACGCTGGAGCGCTACAGCGTGCTGCGGTCGATTGCCGCCATCCGCCGCTGCGATGTGGCGCTGCTGCTCATCGACGCGCAGGACGGCGTGACCGAGCAGGACACCAAAATCGCCGGGCTCATCCGCGACGAGGGGAAGGCGGTTATCATCATCGTCAACAAGTGGGACGCGGTTGAAAAGGAAACCGGCACGCTGGAGCAGTTCCGCAAGGAAGTGCTGGATGCGCTGAAATTCATGGACTACGCGCCCGTGCTGTTCCTCTCCGCCAAAACTGGGCAGCGTGTGCATACCGTCATTGACACGGTGGATCAGGTCTGGGCGCAGACGAGCAAGCGCATCCCCACGGGCGTGCTCAACGACGTGCTGAACGACGCGACGGCGGACTTGCAGCCTCCGGCGACGAATGGACGGCGCCTGAAAATCTACTACATCACGCAGCAGAGTGCCTGCCCGCCCACGTTCATCCTCTTCGTGAACGAGGAAGCGCTGATGCACTTTGCTTATCAGCGGTATCTGGAGAACTATTTCCGCAAGACGTTCGATTTTACCGGCACGCCGATTCGTTTCATCCTGCGGGAAAAGACGAAGGAGGAAAAGTAACCGATGGATATATTGGCATATCTGGCGATTGCGGTTATTGCGTATCTGCTGGGGTCGATTTCGACGGGGATGCTCGTTTCCAAGGCAATGGGCGGCCCCGACCTGCATAAGGTCGGCAGCGGCAACACGGGCGCGACGAACGCCCTGCGCACGATGGGCAAAAAGGGCGGCGCGATTGTCTTTGCGGGCGACGTGGTGAAAGCGCTGCTGGCGTGCCTCGTTGGCCGTCTGTGGATGGGACAGAATGGCGCGCTGCTGGCGGGCTTGTTCGTCATCCTCGGACACAACTGGCCGGTGTTCTTCGGCTTCAAGGGCGGCAAGGGCGTCAGCAGCACCTGCGGCGTGATGCTGATGACTTTCTGGTGGCAGGCGCTGATTTGCTACGTCATCACCATTGCGCTGATTGCCATCACGAAGTTCGTCTCCCTCGGCTCGTTGGCGCTGGTGGTGCTGTTCGGCATCCTCGTCACTGCGACGAACTGGGGAAACTGGCTGGTGATTGCGTGGGTCTGGGTGATTGCGGGGCTGTGCATCTATCGTCATCACGCGAACATCGGGCGGCTGATTCACGGCACGGAACGCAAAATTGGTCAAAAGGCATAATACTATTTTCAAATTCACCTGCGCCATCTGCTCGTGCCTTTTCCCTTCTGGCGTTCGGTCGTTCCACTTAGCGTAGCGCTGCTACGCTGCGTTTCACTCCCGTTAGCCAGAATGAAAAATTCACTTCGCATCTTGGCGCATTCTCATTTGGAAATAGTATAACATAATCAGGCAATGAAAATCCGCAGCATGGACAAGTTCGTTCATGCTGCGGATTCTTTATGTGCGGATAGCTTTTACAGCTGCCCCGAAATCGCGCGCCAGAAGCCCTCGCCGCTGTTCTCGGTGATTTTCAGCGGACAGGGGAGTTTCGCGCGCACCTCATCGACGCTCATGTTGTCCAGAAACAAGTCGCCCTCGGCGCGAATCATGCTGCGGACAATCAAAATTTCGTCCGCCTGCACGTCCTGGCACTGCGCCACCAAGTCCTGCCCGGTAATCAGCCCTGCCACCGTCACGCTCTCGCCGAAAAATTTGTTGACAATCGGGCGCACCTCGACGGTCGTGCCGCGCGGGGCGTGCTTGTTCGCCAATTCCCGCAGGAATGGCGCGACGCTCGTTCCGGTCGCAATGCAAATGCGGCGCGGCGGCGTTTCTTCCATCGGCAAATCCTCCGCCGCGTATTCGAGGTCAGTCTCGAACATCCGCAGCATCCCGACACCGTTCTCAATCTGCGGGTAATCCTCGTATTCCTCGTCCGTCGGCAGCGGCAGACCGGACAGGCAGTAGAATTCATCCGCCGGGAAAACAAGGCGCGTGCCGATTTCCCGCAGGAAGCGCTCCTGATACGGCTTCACGCTTTCAATCAGGTCGGCTGCCATTTGCTTGTTGTAGGGCTTGATGTACGGCAGCCCGTCGCGGAACTTCGTCAGCCCAATTGGCACAAGGGCGATGGACTGCACCGCCGGCCGCAGCGTTTCGAGATCCTCCAGCGATTTTTTGAGGATTTCGCCGTCGTTCCAGCCGGGACAGAGCACCATCTGCGCGTGGAAGCGGATGCCGTTTGCCTTGAGAAGCCGCAGATTGTCCATGATTTTCGCGGCATTTGGGTTGCGCAGGAGCTTGACGCGCATGTCCGGGTCGGTGCACTGCACGGAGACGAACAGCGGCGACACCTTGCGGCGGATGATGCGGTCCAGTTCGTGGTCGTCGATGTTGGTCATGGTGATGTAGTTGCCCATCATCAGGGACAAGCGCCAGTCGTCGTCCTTGACGTACAGCGTTTTGCGCATTCCCGGCGGCATTTGGTCGATGAAGCAGAAGATGCAGTGATTCCGGCACGGGCGCGGCTTGGAGACAATCGTCTGGTCGAGCGTCAGCCCCAGCGGCTCCCAGTCCTCTTTGCGAACGTGCACCGTGCGCGTCTGTCCGCCTGCGTCCTCCACCATCATGTCGAAGCGTTCCTGCGCGGTGAGCGCCTGATAGTCAATCTGGTCGATAATGGGTTCGCCCGCAATAGAAACAAGCTTATCGCCCGCTACCAAACCGAGGCGCTGGGCAATCGAACCGGGCTGTACATGGGTAATTGCGGTGGACACGAGGACACCTCCGTGGATTTGTCAATTCAATCAATGGAATGCCGTTTCATTATGCGCCAATTGCCCCCAAAAGTCAAGGCGAATGCCGGGATTGCGCGGCTGCCGGGGCAAAAATGCGCCTCTACAGGGAAATTTCGCCCGGTTATCGCCTGATGCGCCGGGCAGAATGAAGCGCGAGGAGGCGGAAACATGGCGACATATCGCATTCGACCCTGTGCGCGCCTGTCGGGCGAAATCACCGTGCATTCGGCAAAAAACGCGGTGCTGCCCCTGATGTGCGGCGCGCTGCTGACGCGGGAAACCGTGACTATCGAGCAGATTCCGGCGCTGACGGATGTGAAAACCCTCGCGGATATTCTGCGCGACTGCGGCGTTTTGATGCACGCGGATCAGGCGGAAAAATTGCTGACGATGACGGCGGAGTCCCCGCGTTCGCCGCGCCGGGAGGATTTGCTCAGCCGAATGCGTGCGTCGGTGCTGGTAATGGGGCCACTGTTGGCGCGGACGGGCTATGCGCGGGTTGCGCTGCCCGGTGGCTGCGCAATTGGTCAGCGTCCGATTGATTTGCACCTGAAGGGCATGGAAGCCCTCGGCGCGCACGTCGAGCAGACGCCGGGGTTCGTCACCCTGCGCGGAAAACTGCGCGGCGGCAATGTCTACCTTGATTTTCCCAGCGTCGGCGCGACGGAAAACATCCTGATGGCGGCGGCACTGGCGCGGGGGACAACGCGCATCGAAAACGCGGCGAAAGAGCCGGAAATCGCGGATTTGTGTGATTTCCTGACGCAGATGGGCGCGCATATCTCCGGCGGCGGCACGTCCACGATTCTCATCGAGGGGCGCGAGACGCTCCACGGCTGCCGCTACCGCCCGATTCCCGATCGCATTGAGGCGGGGACGCTGTTGTGCGCCGCTGCGATGACCGAAGGGAGCGTCCTCCTGCGCGGCGTGCGCCCGGAACACATGCGCGCGGTGCTGTATAAGCTGGGCGAAAGCGGCGTGACGCTGCGGGAAAGCGCGGCGGGGTTGCGCCTGTCTGGCCGCGCGACCCAGCCGCTGCAGGTTCGCACGCTGGCGTATCCGGGTTTTCCGACGGACATGCAGGCACCGATGATGGCGCTGGCGCTCAGTCTGCGCGGCACGTCCGTGTTCCTCGAAACCATCTTTGAGAACCGCTTCATGCACGCGCGGGAGATGGTACGCATGGGTGCGAGTATCCGCATTGAGGATAGAATCGCGCTTGTCAGCGGAGGGCATCCGCTGGGTGGAACGAGCGTGACCAGCACTGACTTGCGCGGCGGCGCGGCGCTGATGCTGTGTGGATTGCTGGCGGAGGGAGAGACGACGCTGCATGATCCGAATGGGCAGATTGCGAGGGGCTATGAGGATTTGCCGGGGATGCTGCGGGCACTTGGGGCAGAGGTGGAGGAAGAATAAAAAAGCCGCACGCGGAAGAATTAAGGGAGTGAGACCAACGCAATCGCGCGAAGGGGTCAAGGGGGGACTTCGTCCCTTTTCGTCTGCCCCTTGCAGGGTCAAGGGACAGCGTCCCTTGTGGGGTTTGGGGCAACGCCCCAACTGCTGGTCGGGAGACCAATACCAAGAAAGCTGCCAACAAAGGCGCAGGCAGCAAAGCGTCCCTGCCAGCAACTTTGCGCGTCCGCAGACGCGCCCCCAAGCAAGTCTTACCAACTGCTATGCTTTGTCGCGCCAAATGGGCGCGACCACACTGCCTGCCTGCCGCCAGCGCACACAATCCTCCGAAAAACTTGGGCACCACCGCACAACTCGGCGGCGCGTCTGCCGATGTCTTTTCCGCCATCTGCGGCATGCAAATTTCTCGATTTACCGCCAGTAAACCTTCGAAATTTGCATTTGCATCTGACGAAAAATCCATTCGTCAGCCGACCACCTCATTTGTGCGGTGTTACCCTTGCACAAATCCCCCAAATATGATAGAATACCCCCTGACAAGGGGGACTGAACAGTGGCAAGCGCCTATTCTTTTAGCGACGTAACCATCTTTTACAGCGAAAAAGAGCTGATGAACAACGTTTTCCTGACCATCTCCGAGGGCGACCGCATCGGCGTCGTCGGGCGCAACGGCGCGGGAAAATCCACCTTTCTGCGCATGCTCAGCGGGAAGGAAGAACCCGACCACGGCGAAATCAGCGTCAAGCGCGGCATGTCCGTGGCATATCTGCCGCAAACGCCGGTGCTCCGCGAGGACGATACCATCACGCAGGCTGCGCTGGATTATCTGCCCGCACGGCAGGGGGAAGACCCATCCTCCGCCGCTTATGAAGCGCAGACCATCCTTACGCAGCTGGGCTTTGCTGATTTGAATCAGCCCGTGCGGGAACTTTCCGGCGGGCAGAAGATGCGCGTGGCGCTCGCGGGCGCACTCTGCCGCAAGAGCGACGTGCTGCTCCTCGACGAGCCGACCAACCACATTGACCTTGACATGGCGCAGTGGCTGGAAGATCGGCTGCTCAAGTACCGCGGGACGCTGATTGTCGTCACCCATGACCGTTACCTGCTTGAACGCGCGTTCAGTCGCATCTTTGAGGTCGGCGACGGCAAGGTGGAAATCTACAACACGACGTACTCCGGCTATTTGGAGGAACGCGCTCAGCGCGAGGAAATGGAAGCTGCCATCTTGCGCAAGAATAAATCCCTCTACCGCAAGGAACTGGCGTGGATTCGCCGCGGCGCGCCTGCCCGCTCCACAAAGGCGAAGGGGCGCATCCAGCGCTTTGATGCGGTGGCGGAAGCCATCAAAGAAGCGCCGCCGGAAGCCGAACTTACCATGAAATCCGTCGCCAGCCGACTGGGCAAGAAGATTCTCTCGTGGGAGAACCTGTCCATCGGCTACGGCGAAAACACGCTCGTGCGCGACTTCTCCTATACGCTCCTACGTGATGATAGGCTGGGTATTATTGGCGGCAACGGCGCAGGCAAGACGACGCTCCTGCGCACGCTCTGCGGCGAGCTTCCGCCCCTCTCCGGTGTGATTGAGAAGGGGGATACTGTCCGCATTGGTTATTTCGCTCAGCACTGTCCCGCGCTTGATCCCGAAACGCGCATCATTGACGCCGTGAAGGACGTTGCTGTCCACGTCTACACGCCCGACGGGGATTTGTCCGCGTCGCAGATGGCGGAAACGTTCCTGTTCCCATCGCAGATGCAGTATCAGAAGGTGTCCAGCCTGTCCGGCGGCGAACAGCGGCGGCTGTATCTTCTGCGCATCCTGATGGCTGCCCCGAACGTGCTGATTCTTGACGAGCCGACGAACGACCTTGACCTCGCGACGCTGAATATCTTGGAGGATTACCTTGACTCCTTCCAAGGCGCGATTATCGCCGTCAGCCACGACCGCTACTTCCTCGACCGCATTACGACGCACTTGTTTGCCGTGGAGGATGCGCACATGGTGCCATACATCGGCGGCTACCAGAGCTATCTCGACGCGCAGGAAGCGAAAGCGGAAGCTATGGCGGATATGAAGCAGCCCGCCGCGGCAAAGCCGAAAGACACCCGTGTGCGCGTGCAGACACAGCTAAAATTTTCCTACAAGGAACAGCGCGATTTCGACACGATTGAAAACCGCGTGGCGGAGTTGGAGGAGAAATTAGCACAGCTGGAGCAGAAAATCGCCGCGAATGCCAGCGATTACACAAAAGTGACGGAATTGATGGATATGCAGGCGAAAACCCAGCAGGAACTCGACGAAGCCACGGAGCGCTGGCTGTTTTTGCAGGAAAAGTGGGAGCAGATTCAGGCACAGAAAGGGTAATACTATTTCCAAATTCACCTGCGCCATCTGCTTGCGCCTTTTCCGCTCTGGCGTCCGGTCGTTCCATTTAGCGTAGCGCTGCTACGCTGCATTTCACTCCCGTTAGCCAGAACGAAAAATTCGCGGCGCATCTTGGCGCATTCTCATTTGGAAATAGTATAAGACAATCAAAATAAGCACCTTGATGCATTCAGCTGCAATCAAGGTGCTTTCTTTACCTTACAAACTGCTCTTCGCTGCCGCGGTGGATGATGAGGTGCCACTCCTTCGTCGCGTTTGTTTCCCAGCGGAAACCAGCGCCAATTTGCGTCACGCGGTAGAATGTGCCGTCGGCAAGCGTGCATTCAGTCGTGAAATCCGGCTGAAACCAGTGCAGGACGACCCGGTCGGCATCGTCGGCGTCGGTTGTGCGGTCGTTTACGCCGACGGGGAACAGCGCGTTCTCGCGAATCAGCACGGGCAGGGCATTGTAGCCGCGAATCTGCCGGCAGCGCCCTGTCCAGCACAGACCGGACAACTCTGCCCACAGCCCGTCGGGGAGCGAGGCATCAATCGTGCCTTCGTCGGACAGACGCAGCACAAGCAGGTCATCCCCGATGCGAACGCCGCCGTCCAGCGGGAGAATCGCGCGTCCGGGGCGCAGGTACGGCAGGAACGATAATTGCAGGCAGGTGTATTTGCGGATGACGTTGCCCGGCTGCGCGTCGCCGGAAAGGTGACGCAGGAGCAAATCCGCCGGAAGCGGCTGACCGGGCTGCATCAGCGCATACGCCGCGCGGAAGAGAAATGCGGCGCGAGTGTCCGGACAGTCCGCAAACAGCGGCGCGGGGGCGTCCGTGAAGCCGGAGAAGGGAATTTCCTGCGCGGACAGCAGGGATGAAATCGACTGGCGCAGGGCAGAATCCTGCGACGGGTCAGAGACAATCAGACCGAATTGCTTCATTTCATATCCTCCAAAATGCGGCGGAGCGCGCGGACTTCCCGGCGGCGCAGGCGCTTCCCGCGGTGCAGGATGTACCAGCGCAGACGGAAGCGGTTTCGCCGGGTGAACACGGGGGTGACGCGCCGGCGGTGGAAGCGGTCGGACAGGCGGACAATTGTGCCCTCGCGGATGAACAGCACGCACCCCTTGACCGGGCAGGGGACACCCGCCTCCGCCAAAGCGCGGGCAAGCGTCTGCGCGTGGGTCGTCACCTGCATGGCGGGGTTGTAGAACGTCAGCTCTGTGCCGTTTTTGCGGGTGAGCAGCAAATCATGGTCGGACAAATCGCCCGTGACCGTCCCAGCGTGATTTTTCACCTCGATGACCGTTGCCCCGCGGCGGCACAGCGCCACCAAATCGCATTCGCTGCGATTCCCCGCGTGGACGATGCGGTTCGGGAACAGGTGCACGCGCCCCGGCAGTCGGCTGAGCAGCGCGCGGGCGTCCTCTTCTCCGCGGATGCCGGAGGAAACGAGCGTCGCCGCGTACTTCGCGCCGCGCGCCCGCCGCTTGAGGTGCAGGGAAATCAGCACGGGCAGGGAAATCATCAGCAGCATCAGCACCAGCAGAATCCAGCCCTGCGTCTGCGCGTCGAAGCGCACCCCCAGCATCTCCTTCAGCGGCGGAAACCACCACGGCGCACTGGCAGCGCAAATCCCCCAGCAGACAGGCGGCACAATCACTGCACGGAATGCCAAGTACTTCTGTCGGCGGCGGAGGGCTTGCAGTTTTTGCGTCTGCCCTTCGCTGCCGGAATGGAAAGTTGCCATAAACAGCTCCTGTTCGTGTGTATGTTCGTACAGAGGATAGAATACGACGCGAAAGGGGCAAAATCCTGCCGAATGCAATTGACATTTTGGCGGCAGACTGGTATAATTGCGTTGTCATTGAGCGATGAAGGACAGGGCGAACAGGACAGCGGCTGTCAGAGAGGGAGTCATCGGCTGAAAGCTCCCGCCGAAAACCGTTCGCCGGACAATCCGGAGCTTCCCGGCGAGAGCCGGGCGCGTTCCTCGCGTGACAGGGGAGAATGAGGCGCGGGTTTTTCCGCGCGAAAATGGGTGGCACCGCGAATTTTTTCGCCCCATGCAGCATCTGACGGCTGGTATGGGGCTTTTTGTGTCCTGTATCACCCAAACAGAAGGAGGAATACCATCAATGCTGACGCAAGCACCCCGCGGCACAAAGGATGTGCTGCCGGCTGATTCCTACCGTTGGCAGTACGTTGAGAGCAAGATGCGCCAAGCGGCGGCGGAAGCGGGTTTCCGCGAAGTCCGCACGCCCGTGTTTGAGCATACTGAGCTGTTTCTGCGCGGCGTGGGCGATACCACGGACATTGTGCAGAAGGAAATGTACACCTTCAAGGACAAGGGCGACCGCTCCATTACGCTCAAACCCGAAGGCACGGCGGGCGTGGCGCGCTGCCTGCTGGAGAATAATCTCTATGCCGACACGCTGCCCTGCAAAATGTACTACCTGAACGCGCCGATTTTCCGCTATGAGGCGCCTCAAAGCGGCCGCCTGCGCGAACATCACCAGTTCGGTCTGGAATGCTTCGGCGCACGGGATGCTTCGGCGGACGCGGAGCTGATTTTGCTGGCGTACCGTCTGCTGAGCGGACTGGGCGTGAAGAACCTGTCCGTCAACATCAACTCCATCGGCTGCCCGAACTGCCGCCCGAAGTACCATGCAACGCTCAAATCGTTCCTGTCCGGGCGCATTGGCGAAATGTGCAGCACCTGCCAGACACGCTTTGACCGCAACCCCCTGCGCGTGCTGGACTGCAAGGAAAAGCACTGTCAGGAACTTGTAGCGGACGCGCCGTCCATGCTGGATTTGCTCTGCGACGACTGCAAGGCGCACTTCGCCCAGCTGCAGTCCTACCTTGACGCGGCGCACATCCCGTACCAGATTGACCCGCGCATCGTCCGCGGTCTGGATTACTACACCAAGACCGTCTTTGAGCTGATTACCAAGACTGAAAATGGCAACCTGACCGTCTGCGGCGGCGGGCGCTATGACAATCTGGTGGAGGAGCTCGGCGGTCCGTCGCTGCACGCGGTGGGCTTCGGCATGGGCATCGAGCGCGTGCTGATGCTGCTGGACAGCGAGGGCGTGGTCATCCCGAAGCCGACGCTCTACGATGTGTTCGTCACCTACATGGGCGCGCATCAGGTGGAGGCGTTCTCGCTGGTGCAGAAACTGCGCGACGCGGGCTTCAAGGCGGATATGGATCATACGGGGCGGAGTTTGAAAGCCCAGTTCAAGTATGCCAATAAGATGGGCGCAACGCTGACGGCGACGCTGGGCGACGAGGAAATCGCCAGCGGCGTGGTGAAGGTCAAGAACATGGCGACGAAGGAAGAGCAGACCATCGCGCTGGATAATATCGCCGACGGCATCCGCAACATGCTGGGTTAACACACGAAGCGCAGCTTCGCCGTTCCCCCAATCAGCACGCGAAAGAAGTAAGAAAAAGTCACCAACTCAATCGCGAAAACGGGAGTCCAGAGGGTCGAAGACCCTTTGGCAGGTCAAGGGCAGCGCCCTTGCGTCTCCCCCAATCAACACGCGGAAGAAGTAAGAAGAAGTCACCAACTCAATCGCGAAAACGGGAGCCCAGAGGGTCGAAGACCCTTTGGCGGGTCAAGGGCAGCGCCCTTGCGTCTCTCCCAATCAACACGCGGAAGAAGTAAGAAGAAGTCACCAACTCAATCGCGAAAATGGGAGTCCAGAGGGTCGAAGACCCTTTGGCAGGGT
>ERZ779896.2858-NODE-2858-length-11253-cov-2.567959_pt1 | contig 11253 bp, 7 predicted proteins | sample MGYA00511067_ERZ779896 | MGnify/ENA primary metagenome ERZ779896 (study PRJEB29588, sample SAMEA2161597) | human gut metagenome | biome: human gut; feature: human-associated habitat; material: faeces | place: Denmark | collected 2008/2010 ...
GTTTTGAGCAAAGTCCGAGCCGCTTTGACTCCATTGCTGCTGCAACCATTTCAAACGTCTTCCCGGCACCAACTTCGTGCGCAAGGAGAGTGTTACCGCCGTAGAGGATGTGCGCAACTGCGTTTTTCTGATGCTCTCGGAGTGTGATTTCCGGATTCATTCCGCTGAAAGAGATGTGCTCGCCGCTGTATTCACGAGGTCTGGTTGAATTGAAAAGCTCGTTGTATTTTCGTACAAGTGCGTGACGGCGGTCGGGGGACTTCCATATCCACTCGGCAAACGCGTCCTTTATCGCCTGTTGTTTCTGTCCTGCAAGAGTCGTTTCTTTGGAGTTGAGCGCTCTCCGCTCTTTTCCGTCTGGGTCTGTGACTGTATCGTAGATTCTCACATCGCGCAGATTCAATGTGTCTTCCAATATCTTGTATGCGTTCGCTCTGTCCGTACCATATGTGTAATATGCGTTGATGTTTCCGGAGTCCACGCTCTTGCCTGATATGTTCCATTCCGCAGTGAACTCGGAGTATTCAAGTCCGATTTTTCTTCTCAGATAAAACGGCGGGTCGAGAAGCTCAAGCATGAACTGCCGCACATATCCTTTGTCAATCCAAGTTGCGCCGAGACGTACTTCAATTTCGCTCGCGTCAAGGTCTTTCGGCTGTGCGGCTCGCAGTGCTTCCACATTCACGGAGCAGGAGGAATCAAGCAAGGCAGCATCTTCCGCCTGACGCAGTTTTTCACGCACATTGCCGGATAAGTATTCGTCCGCTGTCTGCCATTCTTTCTTTACGGGGTCTTGAAATATCACTCCTGTCAATTCTTGAATAATTACATTCTCGCTTTTACCCGTTAGATTCATCATATATTCCATATCAACACGTGCTTTTTCGGCTATCGACAGCGTAAGAGCTTCGGCGGAGGTGTCCACGGACGTTACGATGAGATTCTGCCCGATGGTACGTTTTGAAAACATATCCGCTTTTCGCTTTAGCTTTTGTTCTTCGTCGAGAATTTCGAGAGAACACAAGAGGTAGTATGAAGAATCATCCGAGAACGCCTGACGGTTTGCGCGGTCGTTGATTAGTCCGTATTTGGCGGTAAATCCGTCGTACAGAGAATTGAGCTGCTCTTGTGTCTGCTTAATTTCTTCATCTGTTGCGCCGTCAAGCTGTTGGTTTATCAGATTTTGCACACAATTTCGCAGTTCCACCATGCCTTTCACGCGTTCTTTTGCGGCGGCATTCAAGCTCGGCTGTACCATTATGGAGTTTTCGCGGTAGTATACTTCGCCGTCAACAACAGTGTAAGAGTAGTTTTTGACATTCGGGTCTGCTGGGATTGAGGTTTCAACTGCTTCTCCTAAATCCGGCAGTTCCGCTTCTTTGTATGTTCCGCGGATGTTATGTATCGCTTTATGCAGCTGATCGGCAAACGGGATTTCCGTAATTGGTTCAACAGTATAGTCCTGCTTGCCGTACTGCGTAACCTCCGTCGCAAATTTTCCGAGAACCATTTCTGGATGGTCGATAAAGTAGCTGTTTATGCTGAATCCTTCTTCTGTCTGACCGAGGTGTATCCAATCGGGTTCGATTACCTGCGGTCTGTCACGCTTTTGCAGGAAAATGATGTCAGAGACAACTTCCGTACCCGCGTTTTTCTTAAAAGCATTGTTCGGCAGTCGTATTGCTCCGAGCAAATCCGCACGTTCCGCAATGTATTTTCTGACTTCGTTTGACTGCTTGTCCATCGTGTAGCGGGATGTGATGAACGCGATAACTCCGCCGGGTCTAACCTGGTCAAGTGTTTTCGCGAAAAAGTAGTCGTGTATGGAGAAATTCAGCTTGTTGTACGCCTTGTCGTTCACTTTGTAGTTTCCGAAAGGCACGTTTCCCACAGCCAAATCAAAGAAATCCCGTCTGTCAGTCGTCTCAAATCCCGCCACGGTAATGTCCGCTTTCGGGTACAGCTTCTGCGCGATTCTGCCTGTGATTGAGTCAAGCTCCACTCCGTATAACCTGCTGTTTTGCATGAATTCCGGCAGAAGTCCGAAGAAGTTGCCGACTCCCATTGACGGCTCTAAAATATTACCTGTCTCAAAGCCCATGTTGCCCACAGCTTCGTATATTGCTTTGATGACAGTAGGGCTTGTGTAATGAGCGTTCAGCGTGGAAGCACGTGCAGCAGCGTATTCTTCATCTGTCAGCGCCGCTTTCAGCTCCTTGTATTCGCGAATCCATGAGGAATTGTCTTCGTCAAACGCTTCAGGAATACCGCCCCATCCTACGTATTTTGCTAAAGTCTCCTGTTCCTCGGGTGTTGCGTTTCGGTTCTCGTTTTCAAGAATTTTTAAGGTATATATCGCGTCCATATTCATGCGGAACTTTGCTTTCGGACCTGCTTCGCCGAGTGTGTCGTCGGTAATATGGTAATCCTGCGCCGGAACAGGTTCTCTATCAGGCATCACCTCAGGTTCAGGCTCATTTTTCGGAGTTTCTTCGATATCTTTGGCTTCTGTTTTCACTTCCGGCTTAAAATATCTCTCGCTCCGAATGAGATTTTGTATGCGATTCACTGCGTTCTGCCAGGAGATCTGCACGTCGTGACAGCCGTTCTTTTGCAGTCGAATTCCCTTGCTGTCATGCCATTCGCTGCTACCCGAAGAACCTGACAGAGCATGAGAATGTCCGCCTGTGCCGTATTCATTTTTCAAAAAGTCCTGTTTTTCCTTTGCCGTGTGCTCTGTGGTGAAGTATTCGTATATTCTCGCCCTGCCGCCGGAGACGCCACTGCCACGCCCGGAGAACACATGGTTTATCTCGTCCTCCGTGATGAATTCTTCCGCAGGCGACATTTCTGTCAGCCCTTCCCGGAATGTGCGCTTCATGTCGGAGAGTTCCCGCAGTTTCCACGCTGTCTCCTCCGGCTTGTGATAATGGAAAAGAAGCAGGCTTTTGTCTTTCGCATAGTCCTCGGCGAACCTTGACGCAGCATCAGTTACAATATTCCGCATGGAGTTATCCGAGAGCATATTCGTAATACGGTCGCATGACTCGCTGAATATCCCCTCAAACCACGACTTGTCAAAATACTTATCCCGCACGTCCTCACGAATGTCTCTCTGCAAATACACAAGCTCCTGCGCCGCCAGTCTCCGCTCGTTGCCCTTCGCTTCCGCAAGCTCTGTTTCTGTCGCAAATAACCCCGCACCTAACAGCTCGTCTATACGTTTTGCCGCGTCTGTCCACAAGATAACCTGCGCATAGCGTACATTTTCCGCCTGTCTGCCCGAAGCAATACGGATTCCGTCGTCCGCGTACCACGCCGCAATGTCCCGACCGTTTACTCTGTATCCGTTGCCCCCGAGATACAGGGATTTCAAAAATGCCGCGTGTGCTTCCGTCGATTTGTCTTTCATGAACTCCGCTGTGATACGCATTCTGCCGTCGTCCGCGTTGCCGCCATAGCGAAGAACCGTGTCAATATCGTCTTGAGACAAAGAAAAAGCGGAAAACGCTGCCGTCTCCGCCTTGTCTATGTATTCGATTTGTTCCGATTCTGTCGGGAAAGCCATCCCGTCAAACAGACTTATCTGCTCTCCGCTTGTGCTCAGCTGTAGATCAGCTCGGTCAGGATCACTTCTTCCGCTTGGGCTTTCATGTTGTTCATCATCTGCACCCAAAGCATCGGATTTTCCGCTTTCATCTTCTCGTTCACGTTGTTCTGTACTGTCAGCTCGTTCATTATCCGCTCTGTTCTCTCCTGTGCTGTCCTGTCTATCTCCGAGAGATGTCCGTACAGTTTCTCCGAGAGCAGGAGCCTGTTGTAGAGTATCGGACGGTGTGTTTTCAGGTATTCCCTCCTCATTCTGCCGTACTTCCCGATTTTCTCCGTCCCGCTCAGCTTCAAATTCGGGAGACTGTATTCTCCCACGCTTGTGTAAGTCAGCTCTGTTTTCATGTTCCTCTGTCCTTTCTGCATTTTTTACGGTTTTCTCTATCGTCCTCAGTACCGTTTCGCTCATTTCACTTACGGCAGTACCGAGCGCTGTCGCAGTTTCCGATGTGTTGAACTCTACAATCGGTTGAAAGTCCTCGCTGTCCATGTACATATCCGGGTTCATGCCGCATCTGTTCAAAACCGCGTATGTCATGCTCACCGCCGCATCCTGTCTGAAACGAACGGATACTGTGTCTATATCATACTCCTCTAAAAAGGATTCCGCAATGATGTCGGCAATGTCACGCCTGTGCTCTGTCCAGTATTCCGCAGCAAGCGTCTCAGACACCGCCTCGATTTTGCTGAAAGTCTCCCTTGCCTCAACTCCGTATGCATCACGAAGAGCCGCGTCAAGCTGTTCTTTATCGCATTGCCACAGGTGAAATTCAGGTGTGTTTTCTCTCGTACCCGTGTCGGATATATCAAACACATAGCGGAGTCTCGGCGTATTTTTGCTGTCGTCAATCAGTGCTATTCCGGTTGAGCCACGCTTCACGTACCGTCCCATGCGCTTGTTCCATGTATCAAAATCTGCACAAGCTGTCGCATCAGGGCGTTGGGCGTATATCATGAGCTGGTCGGCAAACGGATACTTGTACAGGTTCGCGCATGACGAAAGAAAGGCAGTCCAGTTGTCGGTGTTTTCCGTGATACGTCGCAATGTTTTCTCGGCAAGTTCGGCGTAGGATGTGTATTTTGTCTCGGGCATTGCTACCTCCTATTTGAATTCGCAAACAAAAAAAGCCCCTGCATGGCTGAATGATAACAGCACGTGCAAGGGCAGTATTCGGTTAGTACAGATTACCTATCTGCATTCTTTGGCTTAAATCCCGTTATCTTTGCACGTTCTCTTGCTTTCTTTTTCCATTCTTCCGTATGCGGAGGGTAAATCACGATACAGGTCTTTGGCACCGTGTAATTTACCGCACCGTATTTTTCTTCCTTTATCGGGTGGATTTTATCGGGAAACAGCTTATGAAGACGCTCAAGCTTTCGTATAAGGCGTGAATCGTAGGTATACACACTTGCAGTGTCGTCCGCTTCGGATGTTAAGATAATCGTCTCTTTTTCCGCGGGAGTGAGATTCATTTGCCGCTCCCCCTGTCAAACTCCATGCGATAGCGGACAAACTCTCCGTTGTCGTCAAGCTTTACATATGCATCGTATGTCCTGCCGGTCTTCTCGGAATACAGCCCCGTCATATGCACGCGCTTGCCTTGCAGCATTTCCGAAGCCTGTGCTTTTGTCAGCGTCACGTGTTTGCTTTTCCAAAACTTGTTGTCGCGCCACATTCCGAAACGGCATTGTGTGTTCTCGCAGAAAAAGCCTTTCTTTGACTCCGTAACCTCGCTTCCGCATCTGGGGCAGCGACCTATGACGTCTCGCCCTGACGGGAACAGAACCTCTGCACCTTGAATTACCTTGTAGTTTTTGATAATCTCGCTCATCATGGTGGATATATCGTCAAGAAATTCCTCGTAAGAAAGTTCATTATGCTCGATTTGCTTCAAACGATACTCCCACTCAGCTGTGAGAGACGGGGAACGCAGTTTTTCGGGAAGAACGGTAATTAAAGAAACTGCCGAATGGGTTGGCATTAAAAATACGCTTTTACCGGTCTTTTTCCTCTCCACAAATCCGCTTCGTATGAGTTTTTCCAGAATTGCTGCTCTTGTCGCAGGAGTGCCGAGTCCCTTCCGCTCAGCCTCCTCCGGCATATCCTCGTTTCCGGCTGTCTCCATCGCGTGCAGGAGTGAATCTTCCGTAAAATGCGCTGGAGGGGTGGTTGTTCCCTCTTTTAATGAGACAGACTTCACGAAATACTCCGCGTTTTCCTTTAATTCAGGTAGAATTCTGTCGTTTGTCTCATTCTCCGTGTACGCTTTCCAACCATCCGCAAGCGTTTCTCTTCCTTTGACCGTGAAAATATGCCCTCCACAGTCAAGCACTGCCACAGTTTCAGCATATCGAAAAGGTTCGGAGACGGCGCACAAAATCTGACGTGACACAAGGCGCAGAATCTCCCGCTCCCCTGTCGGAAGAACGGATATGTCTGCTTCAAGAACACTGACTGTCGGCACAATGGCGTGATGATCCGTAACTTTTTTGCTGTTGCAGATAGTAGTGTTCATGGTTACAGGCTGTTCTGCCTTGCATATATCGGCGGAAATGCGCACGAGCTCGGGAATAAGCGATACCATATCGTCCGTTAAGTATCTGCTGTCGGTGCGCGGGTATGTACAAAGCTTTTTCTCATACAGCGACTGAAGATAGTCAAGCGTTTGCTGAGACGTATACCCGAGTTCGCGGTTTGCCGTTCGCTGAAGCGTTGTCAGGTCAAACAACAGCGGCGGTCTTTCGGATATCTCCTTTCTTTCGATTGATTTTACGGTGACAGTATGGTTTGCACAGGAATTGAGAATCTGCTCGGCTTCATTTCTATCTTTGAATCTCTCGGAAAGTGCCGTGAATTTATCGCATTTCAGCTGAACCGTATAGAAAGGCTCTGGTTTAAACGCGTCTATATCGCACTCTCTTTGTACTATCAGTGATAAAGTCGGAGACACCACACGTCCTACGTTCAGCTTCCTGTGATATAGTATTGAAAAAAGTCTTGTTGCGTTTATCCCTACAAGCCAATCCGCGCGGCTCCTGCACAGTGCCGAACGATACAGTCCGTCATACTCACTGCCTGGTCGAAGGTTTTTCATTCCCACGCGGACAGCTTCGTCTTCCATCGAGGAAATCCACAGACGTTTCATCGTTTTTGTGCATCCGGCAAGGTAGTAGACTGTTCGGAAGATAAGCTCACCTTCCCGTCCTGCGTCGCAGGCATTGATAATTTCGTCAACATCATCTCGGTTCATCAGCTCCCGAATCACTTCAAACTGCTTTGTTTTGCCCTTTTCCGGCACATACTCCCATTTCTGCGGCACAATCGGCAGGTCGTCGTATCTCCATTTTGCGTATTTTTCATCGTATACCTCTGCGTTTGCCATTGCCGCAAGATGTCCTACGCACCATGTTACTATGTAATTTCCCCCTTCCATGTAGCCTTCTTTTCGAGAAGTTGCACCAAGAACCTTTGCAATGGACTGTGCGACGCTGGGCTTTTCCGCGATAATCAACTTACTCATTTTCTTCTTCTCCTTCGTATTCCGTTTCATCCTCTTCTCCGTAGTCGTAATCGTCAAGGTCCGTTGTTCCGCTCGTTTTCGGCTTACTCTTGCGGAATTTTAAGAGATACACAGCCGCGCCTCCGCCAATCAACAGAATGACAAACACCACCGGCAGAATATTGTTTGACTTTTCGTCAGGTTTATCCGGCTCAGGTTCAGCGGCAGGCTCTTCTCGAACAATTTCTTTTCCCGTACACGACTTCATATTCATCCTGCACACGGCACAATCGGTGTTTACTTCACCCGACGCACATTTTTCCGCACAGGTGCATGGCGTTGCAGAATCGTTTGCTTCAAGCAGAGCGAACAGGTCCTCGTCATCTACCTGATTTAGAAAATACACATTCTCGCTGTCACGGCTTCGGTCGATTACGATATAGAACTCAGCGCCGGAACGTGTGTGAACCGTTATGAACTGCTTGTTTTCAATTACCATCGTCTCGATAACTTCCGTTCCGTCCTCTCCCGTCTGCGTGATTTTCTCGACAATGAGCTGATATATATCGTCCGTCACCGTCATGTTTCCCTCTTCCGTAAGCGGCGGGTAGGTTTCTGCGTCAGGTTCAGCCATGGCATAGGACGGCAGGCAGAACAGGGTGATACAGATTAGCATTATGGTAAGCGAAAGGATTCTTTTTGTCATGCTTTTTCCTCCGTCATGTTTTTGAGCAGTTTCGCAAGTTCCTCGGGTGTGATGCGGCATTCACGCACAAGTCCGATGATGTCAAGGTTTTCGAGTTCTGTAATCAGCTTGTCGATTTCTTCGATTCTTGCGTTCATGTCAGCGATTTTTTTGAGATTCTTCTCTTTCTCCGCTTTCAGTTTGGATATTTTGGGATTCATATTTCTCCTTTCAGTTCTCGGGCAGTCTTCCGTATGCGAAAAAGTGCTGTTTCCAGTATGGCAGAGTCAGGTTGGCATAGGAAATCGGATCTCCGCAGTGCAGCATTTCCGCGTTTCCCATGTAGATTCCGACGTGAGAGACGCCGTATGTAGCGTATGTTCCCTTGAAAAACACAAGATCCCCCGGATGTACTTCGTCTTCAGACACGGGAGTGCAGATATTGTACAGTCCCTGAGCCGTACATCTTCCTATGCTCCACCCCGAATGATTGTAGACCCACGAAACGAATCCGGAGCAGTCAAAGGAGGTCTCGGGAGAACTGCCTCCCCAGACGTATGGATATCCGAGGAATTTTTCCGCTTCCGCTTTGACTTTTGTGAATGTGTCGGCTACAATCATATCTCCATGCACGGCTTGTGTTTGCGGTGAATCAATACTGTCGAACAGTTCAGGATAGTTCCCTTTTGTCTCCATGTAGAGCTTGTACCTCTCGTACTGCTCGTCCGTCAGGTTTGTTCTCGCTATCTCCTCCAGCGGTTTCACGGTGAGCTTTACCGTGCAAACACCTCTGCGGACTCTTTCTTCAAGCCGATATTGCAGTGAGAATATTCTCTCAAGGGTGTCATGCACATCTTCTATGGTGTATTTTCCGTACATTGCCGAGAGAATGGAAGTCAGCACATACGGGTCGTGTCCAGTCACTTCTCCCGTGATTCTGTATTCATCATATCCGGGATAAAGCAATTCGTAATTATCAAGCGTATACTGTAGTTCTTCCTCCATCGCGCGGTATGCCTCCTCCGCTTCAAGCATATCTTCTTCCTCGCTTTGGTATGTGGAAGCGCCGACGCCGCCAAGCATTCCCTCAAGCATAACGGAGCACAAAGAAACAAGCGAGGTGAAAATGAGCAGTACGAGAACAATGGCAATAGCTATGATCACGCCTTTCGGATGTGTACGGACAAACTCCACAGCCTGTTTTGCTTTTTCAGCCGTATCTGCCGCCGCACGTGCCGCTATTTCGGATGCTTTAGCGGTATTCTCGGATGAGCGTTTGGCTTTCATGTACTCCCTTTTGACATACCGTTTCTGCTGCCTTCGGGAGCTGTTTGTTATCTCCTGTGTTTCCTTTTCGAGTATGCAAATGTTAGCCGCATCCGCTTTTTTCTCTGCACGCACTGCGGCTCGGTACGGCTTCAGTTTCTTGTGGTACGACACCTCGCGCATCGTCTGCAAAGTACCGACTCCGGCATCCACGGCTTCTGCGGCAGTATTGTCTGAATCCTTTGCTTCACGGTGGAACTGTGTGGCGAGCACGTCAATCGGAGTATCGGCTGTGATATGGACGAGCTTTGACGGCGGCTTCTTCTCCTGTCCGTTGGTTTTTGTGGGGAGTTTGGCTTTTGTCTTATCGAGCTTGTCTGCGGCTTTCTCTGCCTTGCGAATCGGCTTTTTTAGGGATGGATTCTGCCGCTCTTCTTCGGTGAACTCCAGACGAATGTTACGCTTTGACATAGTGGTTACACGGGAAATATCCGCCTTCCTCAGGGGAGATCACGTCATGCTCAAACAAAGCTTCAATTCTCTCCTTGCGTGCACACTCCATATCTTCTATGGAAAAACCATATGCCGCCAATGTTTCCGCGCACTGTCCCAGCATCACCTCGGCGCAGTATTTTGCGGAATTGCTTGCTTCTGTGTCCGTTACAGTGTTTGCGAGAACATACAGACAGCGGCACGTTTTCAGAATATCAAACACGTACCGGCAGTAGTCACGCGCATGAATCAGATAAAGACCTGTCTCGGCTTCTCTGTCACGCCATTCTCCGAAAATATCCGGAATCACAGTATTGCACAGCCAGTATTCAAGCATATCCGCGCTTCTGCTATCCGTTTCCGCGAGCAAACCATCGGCTTCCGCGGCATTTGCAAAGTACATCTTTTTCTCCATTCCGGGGTAAGCATACTTCTGCATATGCGGGCAGTGCTTTTTTACATACTCTTCAGGATTTTTAAAACCAAGCATACGTCCAAGGTCGCTAGCACAGAGCAGAAGCATTTTCCCGTCGCAGATAGTGCGGATTCTGCCAAGCACAGGATGACAGCAGGTTCTATAGGTATATTTCATATAGCAGCTCCTCCTTTTCACATCCCCTTCCCGCCAAACAGCATACGGAACAGGTTCTTTCCGCTCGGCGTGATGAGGGTGTATGTTCCGAAATGACCGCGGCGGTAGTAATCGCGCACCACAAAAAGCCCGTCGTTGCTCTTTTTGCTGTACGGCATGAGGTTTCCGGCGGGGCAGCGATAGAGATACTTTTCGTTTTGCAGGAATTTGCAGAATGTTCTCTCAGGTACGCCAAGCTCCTTTGCGGTGTCTCTGATGTTGGTGCAGTTCGCGGGATTCACAAACGAGTCAAAATAGTCCGCTTTCGGCTGTACTTCGTTCAGTTTCTCTGTCAGGTTATCCGCTCGTTTTTTCTCGTACATCATTGTCTCGACGATTTTTTCAAGCAAGCCGGGGTTATCCGCCATCTTCTGCATCAGCGGATCGGATATGTACGCGCCGTGTCTGCGGATTGTCGGGAGAATTTCCGATGTTACCCATTTTTTGAATGCTCGTGCAGACGGTATCTTGCTTGCTAAAATGAGACTGTATAAGCCGGACTCATTGATTACGGTCAATTTCTGTGTGCCGCCGGGGGTGAGGATTTCGCTCACCCCTTTATCCTCATCAAAAATGTGTGTTCTGACAGCTTCCTGCGGATTCTTGTACCCGAGTGCGGCAGCTACATCCTTTCCCACAAACCACGGCTCGTTTCCTACCATAACTGTCCGAACAAATCCGAATTCTTTGTTTTCAAATACCTTCATGTTGTTTTCCATATTCATACCTCTATTTCAATATTCTTTTCACCGGGTTTGGTCGTCATGAGTTTATACAGCTCCGTATCTTTCGGGAAGTGATCGACAAACGGAAGAACCGTTGAGCCATAAAACAGCAGTCCTTCACCTTCGCCCGAATGCGTCACATACGAAAGCTGGTGCGGGGATATGTTCAGCTTCTGTGCGAGAATCTGTCTGTCACCCGCCGCCTGATTCAGCATATAGATATAGTCGGAGTTTTCGAGTATGTTTTCTATCTCTTTGGAAGCGAGGAGGTCCTTCACGTTCTGCGTGATACCTGTCGGAATACCACCCCACTTTCGGAATCTCTTCCAAATCTCCACCATATAC
>ERZ779896.2863-NODE-2863-length-11225-cov-4.217189_pt1 | contig 11225 bp, 9 predicted proteins | sample MGYA00511067_ERZ779896 | MGnify/ENA primary metagenome ERZ779896 (study PRJEB29588, sample SAMEA2161597) | human gut metagenome | biome: human gut; feature: human-associated habitat; material: faeces | place: Denmark | collected 2008/2010 ...
CGCTGGAAGGCAAACTGTCGATCAACGGAACGCTCAAAGACATGGAAGCCAAGCTTGCCGACCATCATTTCTTCCGCTCGAATTCCTGCTATCTGGTGAACCTCAAGCATGTGACGGGCGTTGCCGACCAGGATTGCATAATGTCGAACGGTGAGCAGCTGCGCGTAAGCCGCCCACGCAAGAAGGCGTTCATGGCCGCACTTACCGATTATATGGGAGGTGGCAGGTGATCGACGCAGCATTGCCGAATATGCTGGCCGGATTGACTGCAGGATTGGCGAGCATACTCCCTACAACACCTTCGACCACGATAACCGTGCTTTCGGTGCCGTCGATGACGCCGATCACCAACGCCCTGCCCGACATTCCTCGTTCATATACAGCGATCTGCGAATGGGCTGCCTGCATGGTGTATATCGCAGTGCTGTATCGGCGCGTTCCACTCCAGCGGTCGATCATCGTCAGCGCGGCCGGACTGCTGCTGCTGACTGCAGTGCAGTATTTTGACGGCAGTATGCCGATCTGGTTCTGGATTATCGGCATGCTGCTCGCATTCGCCTGCATGTATGCGACGATTCTGCTTGGCGTGGGCACCGGCAAACGCGAAGGCCTGTATATTACGGCACGCGCGTTCGTGCTGGCCGAATTGGTAGCGTCGCTGCATTGGCAGATCGTTACGTTCATTGGCATGCGCGATGGTTTCGCCGATTACGATTGGCCTGCAATCGTGCTGCTGGTCGTTACGTATGCATTGTGCTTCAGTTTGGCTTGGCTGGTTGAACGCGGCAATTTCAGCCAGACCGCGCCGACTTTGCCGACCGCTTCTGCCGCGATTGCGACGATGGCCATCATGATCGTCACATTCGCCATGAGCAATTTGAGTTTCGTATCGACGAACACGCCGTTTTCCGGTTCGGTCGGCCAGGAGATCTTCTACATTCGCACGCTGGTTGATTTCTGCGGTTTCGCGATTCTGTACGCGCAACAGGAGCAGGCGCGTCGCATCGAAGCGAACACGGAACTCGCGTCGATCAACGCGCAACTGGAAAGCCAGCATCAGGAATATCTTCAATCGAAGGAAAACATCGAATCGTTGGGCCGCCTTGCGCACGATCTGAAGCATCAGATCACCGCATTGCGTGCCGAAGTCGATCCAAAGCATGCCGCAGCCGGCTTCGAGCAATTGGAACAATCCGTGCAGCGCTACAGCGCGCAGCAACATACGGGAAATCCCGTGCTTGACGTTATTCTGACCACGAAAGAGCGCGCCTGCGCTGATCGCGGAATCACGTTCACCGCGGTCGCGGACGGATCGCTGTTAAGCGGCATGTCGTCGATGGATATCGCATCGTTGTTCGGCAACGCGCTCGACAATGCGATCGAAGCGACGTCAAAACTGCCGAAATGCGAACAGCGACTAATCAAACTTGCGTTATACGAGCAAAATCACTTTATTGTCATCCGTGTGGAAAATTATTACGATTCCCGGCTGAAGAAAGATGCGGAAGGCAATTTGCGCACCACCAAGCGCGACGACCAGCACCGGCACGGTTTCGGCGTGAAGTCAATTCGTCATATCGCGCAACAGTATGGCGGCGAAGTGACGATTCGCACCGAAGACCACTGGTTCGTGCTGACCGCGCTCATTCCGAAGAAAACCGGTCTTATGGCCATATGAAAAACAGCGCCTGAGTCATCTTCATTATCGGGCGCTCAACACCGGCCACCCGTACACCAACCCCCTAGTCTACCGCCTAATGCACCCTTACATGCGCATTCTTCTCAATTAGCCTCTTTTTTCACACTTTTCGATAGATGAATAGCAGCAAGCGGTCCGCCCAAACGGCTTGCGACGAACGCACTGACCGCAACCGCGAAGCCAATGGGCACAAACAGATTAATCGGAGCATCCGCAAGTTCCATCACCAAACAAATCGCCATAAGCGGAGCCTGCTGCGAGGCCGCCAGCAATGCGCACGCGCCCAGCAGCGCATACATGCCGATTGAGTTCGTGTGGAATATCTGCATCCATAGAATGCCAAGCATCGCACCGCCGGAAGCACCCAATGCGATACCCGGTTGCAGTACGCCGCCAGAGGCGCCGGAACGAATCGTCAGCAATGTGACGATCGCTTTGGCACCAAAAGACAGCAGCAGAATCGGAATGACGGCCAAATCGGCATTACTGGAGAAGCTCAACTGTGCCGTGGCACGACCGTTACCCATGACCTGCGGCGCCCAAATCGCCACCACACCGGTCAGCAAGCCAGCGAGCGGCAGCATCCACAGAATGCCAACGCCCGACGGCTTGGATTTCTCAGCCCACTGCGAGCCACGACGGAACAGCGCGCCGGCAGCGCCAAAAATCATGCCGGCAACCAGTGCGAACGCCATGTAATCGGGAGTAAACAAACCGTCGGTTTCACCGATCAAATAGAACGTATGCGTGCCCTTGACCAGCGACGCCACCCACGAAGCCAGCGCGGAACAGGCGAATGCGAATGTCACCGTTTCGAGAGTTATATCGGCGAGCAGAATCTCGACCGCGAAAAACGTGCCCGCAAGCGGCGCGTTATACACGCCCGCAAGGCCAGCCGCAGCCGTGATTGCCACCAGCATACGGGTGTCTTTCGCATCAAGATGCGCCCAACGCGCGAACCGTTGGCCGAACATCGCACCCAACTCGCGCGGCGCCACTTCTCGACCGATCGACATGCCCGTACCGACAATGAAAATCTGCAGCAGCACATGCACGACGGTCTGCCAAATCGGCATAATATCGCCATTTACCGCCTTTTTAACGGACGGTACTTTCGTACTGCGCGTACGCAACAGCCACCAAATCACGGCCGCGATGGCCGCACCCGCGGTCACGGAAATCAGTCGACGAATCACAGGAACGTTGAACGGGCCGGATTCCTGCGAATTCTCAACATAGCCAAGCGCAAGATGCTCGACGCCGTACAGCATCAACGTCAGCAGACCGGCGGCCGCACCAATGGCCACTCCCACAATTACCACCCCGCCGCAATCAGCGCCGGAATTCTGCCGATCTTTGGCTGCGTTCCTTGAGAATTCTGCGACTCCTGCGATTCCCGTGTTTTTTGCGATTCCCGCAATTCCCGCACCTGCCGCACTCCTTGCACACCGTCTCCTTCGTTCAATCCACCCCCAATTGTCCCACCTGCCGCAACGTTCGTTTGTTACGCCCCGAGCGTGGCGATCGGCAGTGAAGTATCCACGAAATAGCGTTTCGGCTTCGTGCAAACTCGAGATTTTGCATGAAGAGAAGGTTCTCATCCTTTTAAATCGTCAATCAGGTGGAGACCTACAATCTCAACGGCACCAAAAGCGCGCAACAGTTTTTCCAGTCACCGGTCTGCAATGCGAGGACGATATTCCGCCATCTTCGATTTTACGCTGTTTTGACTTTCGATTTTATGCCAATCTCGTTTTCGATTTTACGCCGGCAACACTGCTGACGATTGCATTTCGATATTCAGAAATCATAAGAAACTACAGGAAAGCAGCAAAAGGGCATAAGAAAGCCCGCCCGGAAAAAGAGGGAAGACCGGGCGGGTTGAGGAAGGGAAGAAAGTTAAGGAAGGAAAGAAAAGGAAGTCAGCTATGAAGGGTTACTTGGTAGCCTCCTTGGAGTCCTTGCTCTTCGGCATAACCCAGAACTTGAGCAGCGGGTAGCTCACGATCACGGCGAGCAGGGTGTTGACCCCTTGTATAATCGTAAACATACACAACAAAATCATACGATGAAACGGCGGCACGTTGGACGGGGGATGGACTCCTAGCTATTCGAATGACTAGCCGTGCACAATAGCGCGTGAAGTCGGAGCCCATGACAACATCTACACTGTCATGAGCGCATAGGCAATCCGCCGTTCGACGTACTGACGAAATAGTTGGGATACTTGTCTGAATCGTAGGTTGCACATATGTGCAACTCCTAGACTGTTCGCGCTAGATACAGGCATACAGTATTCGTATCATACGCAACCAAGGTGGTGACATATGCTCAGCGAACCGGTGAAAGCATTATTTGAGTCCAACACCAACGCCCGTCATGCCGGCGACGCAGACAGACTCGCCAAAGAGCATAAGCCGAACGGAGTGCATGTACTGACGGATCTCCCATATGGCATTCCGGACCAACTGCGCAAATTGGACCTGTATCGTCCGGAAACACAACATGAACCTCTTCCGGTCATCATCGACTTCCATGGCGGGGGTCTCTACCATGGCGACAAACAAAATACCATGTGTCGCGATATGTATTTAGCGAAGTATGGGTTCGCCGTGGTCAATGCCAACTATCGGCTGGTCCCGCAAATTGGATTCCAAGGCCAACTACACGATGCGCTTGACGCAATTATCTGGACGAATGAGCACGCGCATGACTATGGCATGGATACGAATGCTCTGTTTCTGATTGGAGATTCCGCGGCCACCCTGCTTATCTTGTACCTCACCGCCGTACTCCATTCACCGGTCGTCGCGTCACAGCTTGGCATGAAGGAAGCCTGCGGAACCGCCCGCATCCTCGCCATTGCAGGATGCAGCGGCATGTATCGCTTCGAGGGAGGCGTGCATGGAACTGCAATGGGATACTATGCGGAAGGCTACTTTCCAACGCTGAAGGAACGAATTCGCATCTCCCCCTATCTTGATGTCGATCGCCTTGTAGTTGATGGCAATCTTCCGCCCTTCTATCTGCAGACCAGCACCGAGGATTATCTCGCGGACAACACTCTGGAATTCGCAAGAATCCTGCAATACCGCCATCATGATTATGAACTGCGATTACTCCCGAAAGGTCTTGACCACGCTCTCGTACACGACTTCGCAGTCAAGGAGGTCGGCCTGGAGCATAATGAGGAATCACAGCAAATCGTAAAAGAGGCGGCGACGTTCTTCAAACGGTACCGCCCAACGACCAGCTAGGAAAGGACGCTATGGAAGAACGGATTCGCTCCACCCGCTCCTCACTGGCAGTATTCGTAGGCTGCTGCGCCATGTCCTTCATCGGCTTCGCTCTCATCACCAACACTTCAGGGCTGTATTTCGACGCCATCAGCCGTGATTTACATGTGGGTCGAGCCAAGGTCAGCCTAACCGTATCGATTCGATTGATTTGCAGTGCCATCTCCATGGCCGCGTTCAGTCGCTTTTCACATCGCATTCGCTTGCGCCCCACACTTATCGGCTGCATTGGTATCTGCGCCGTGGGATTCCTGCTTTGCAGTCGGGCGTATGCCCTCTGGCAGTTCTATCTCGCATTCGCTGTGATGGGACTCGCCTATGTTATTCCGATAACGCTGATGCCACCCATTCTGCTTGCGGCATGGTTTCCCACTCATTTCGGCACGGTCCTTGGCATAACCGGCTGTTTGTCAGGATTGGGAGGAGCCATATTCAATCCTCTGATTTCGCACGTCATCGCGTCATATGGATGGCGATCGGCATATCTACTGACCGGTGCGATGCTGATGGTGCTGCTACTCCCCTGCTCCTACCTGCTTAAACCATATCCACATGGCAAGCTCGACACTGCGTCTGCCCCAAACGCCAAACCTGCGCATGATACACGGACGAAAAGCGGGCATCTCATCGGCATGCTTCGTTCACCGGCGTTTCTGCTGCTGTCAGCCGCCATGATTTTGTTGCAAATCGTATCCGGCATCAATCAGCATATTCCCGCGTACGGGATTTCCATCGGACTCACGCTTACACAGGCCGCTTGGGTGGTCACGGCCCGCATGATTGGAGCCAGCGTCGGCAAACTTGCCATAGGTTCGACGCTGGACCGTGTCAGACCGCAATTCGCAATCACGCTGTTTGCCGCCATCGGAACCACAGGATGGTTCAGTCTGCTTTTCGGAGCCAATATGGAAGTTGCGATCACTGCAAGTTTTCTGGCGGGAATCGGCCAATGCCTGCTCATGATTGCACTTCCCTGGAGCATACGCCGCGTATTCCCGGGAGATGATTATGCCCGCGCGCTGTCCGTCATCAACGCCACCGGCCAGCTGACCGTAGCCATCGCTACCACAGTTCATGGATTGATTTTCGACATGACCGGCGGATATGGAGCGTCATTGACGCTCAACGTGCTGTTGTACGTGCTGGCAGCAATTGCAATCATCACGGTGGCGCACGGGCATACCCAATCCTTCCGGCATCCTAACGGTGATTAGTCCATATCCAATAACAACTCAGCCATTCCCTGATTGGTAGCGAGTGCCGACATCAGTCCACCGACCAGGCATGCGTGCAGTGCCCGCGCACGCCACGTCTCCCAAGCGACTCCAATGACCAATGGAATGTCACGAAACCGTTCGAAATCGATGCTGATGGTGCGCTCACACAGACTGGTTCGCACATGATTGCCATCCATATCGATATGATGTCCGCAAATATGCCCGACCACTCCCTTTTCCTGCAACTCCCGTGCTACTGCAGCGTCTTCGAACGAATGGAAGATTTTTCCGGAATGCCCCTGCCGAATCGCTCCCACACCGACAATGGCGATATCGGCTCGGTTACCCAAAGCCAAAGTCATGGCGATCAGTTTCTCCGAACGCACAGCCTGAGCAACTTCCGCGGATCCCATGATCAGTGGCGCAGGAAGCAACGAGTAGGCGCATCCCAGACGTTCTGCCATCATTCGGCAGATTTCCGGAGAATCAGTCAACGAGTTGGTGGAAGACAACGAACCCAGCATCTGAGTCACATGCGCACGAGGGTAGTCAAGGGGAGGCAAGGCTCTGATTGTCGCCGCCATCGGCGTCCCGGTCGATGTAACGATCAACGAATCCGGTTTGAGGTTTTCCATCAGCAGCTGCGCCGCACATTGAGGCACTAGCATCGATGCGATGTTGTCATCGTATGAATATGCGACGCGTACCGTTTTCAATCCGTATTTGTCCCGAAGATTCTCCTCAAGGGATTGCAATCGTTGCAATGGGTGCCCGATGGTAATCTGTACGATTCCGGTTTCCCGTGCTTCAGTGAGCATGCGTGACACCGATGACCGCGAATAGCCGACCTCTCCGGCAATCTGTGATTGATTGAGTCCCTCGTCATAATACATCTGCGATACACGAATCAGCTCTTCGAGATGCTGTCTGGTTTGCATCGACGCAAGCGCGGAATCTTTGAACATATGTGCATATTATCTCCAACACCCATACGAACATGCGCGATAAGCATACGTTTTGAGCCCATCATCAGCCGATACTCCGGTAAACCAGCAGTGTGACGTGCACATATTCTCATTCATATCCCAATGCCATTTCACCCTCAAATTAGTCTATAACCGGCTCAAGAAAGAACCGGGCTCCGCGTTACCGAAGGGCGATCTTCGGGTGATGCGGAAGGAACAGAGGGAGAAAAAATACCATGTCGAAAGTATGGCAATACTTGAAGCAGCATGCGTATGGCGCACTCACCATAGTTACGGTGTTGTTGTGCATTCTGGGCAGCTGCATCGCGAATCTGGCACAGACGGATTTCGGCAACGTCACCAAAGAGAATCTGACCATCGAAACATCATCCGGCCATAGGCTCGGCGTCAACATGCTCAAGCCCAAGACCGCCACCAACGACAAGCCGGCACCCACCATCGTGTTCGCGCATGGCGGCAACGGTCTCAAGGAAAAGTGGGATCTGTACCAGATCGAATGGGCACGTCGAGGCTTCGTCGTGTTCTCCTTCGATCTTTACGGACACGGCGACTCCGAGATTCTGAACAACACCGAATGGCTGGTCAACGGCCGTGGCCTGTATGACACGGTAAAGTACGCGACCACACTTCCATTCGTGGACAAGGACCAGATCGCCGTATCCGGCCAGTCCCGCGGAGGCAACACCATTCACGAGACGATCCTTCTTGACAACAAGGCCAAGAAGCAGCTGATCAAGGCCGTGCTGTACGTCAGCCGCGACGCCGTCTACAAAGACAACGAAACTCAGTCGTTCGGCTATGTGCCAGGCAAGACCACTTCAGCCCAGGCCGCCTCCAAGAATAACGGCGAGTACTTTAATTATTACGGCAATCGCAATGTAGGCATCATCGCCGGCAAATTCGACCAGTACTCCTTCAAGGAGACCGACAAGACGACCGGCAAGATGCTGCCGAATCCGGACTATCTCAAGCACAATAACGCCAAATCGTTCCTGAACTTCGGTATCACGCCTGACTCTTCGACTGCCGACGGCGTCAGCGGCAAGTATTATACGAAGAAGGTCGATGGCAAGGAAGCATTCCGTGTCATCTATCTGGAAAACGGCTTCCACACTTCGCAGCTCTTCCAGTCGTCTTCTACCGCAGCTGCCATGGAGTTCATGGTCAAAGCCTTCAATGTGAACACCTCGTTGCAGTCGGGCGACCAGATCTACCAGTGGCGTATGATTGGCAGCACCATCGGTTTCATCGGCATGTTCATGTTCGCCGTGTTCTTCGCTCTGTGGCTCTCCCAGATGCCGCTCTTCAGGGGAACTTCTCGTGGCAATGCCATCATGCGTGTCGCGGAATCGCATCCGGGAACCAAGGCTTGGGCATGGGGCTGCCTTATCGTCAACACCCTGTTCGCCACCGTCAGCACGTTGTTCCTGTACTACAACGGCGTCGACACCCATATCGGCACGTTCTTCAGGCAGGGGCAGGCACTATTTGCAGGCTCCATGCTGGCGATTTCCTCCGTGTTCACCGCCATTGTCACCTACATCTGGTACCGCTGCTTCGCTAAGAAGAATGGTATGAACATCGATGAAATCGATTTGAAGACATCTGCTTTCAGCGTGTTCAAGACCATCATGCTGGCTCTCACCGTCACCGGCGGCACTCTGCTGTTGGTCTGGGGAGCGCAGTACTTCTTCAAGACGAACTTCTCGTTCCTGTACTGGGGCATCATGCCATTCGGCTCCTTCAAGATCGTGGACATGCTTAAGGTACTCCCGATCTTCCTGATTGGCTACGTGATTTCCTCCATCTTCATCAACTGCATGAACTACAACACTTCCTATGGCAAGAACAAGATCGTGAACATCCTGGTACTCGCTCTCGTCACCGCCGCCGTGCCGGCACTGGTGTCCGGCGCAGGCTGGGCCAAGTTCATGCTCACCGGTGTCAATGACCTGTTCGGTGCGGCCTACACCCGCATTCCGGACAGCATGTTCCTCACCGTATTCCTGCTGTTTATCACTCCGCTGACGGCTCGCGGCATCTATTCCAAGACCCGCAATCCGTACCTCGGTGGCATCATCAACGCGATTTTGGCCATGGTAATCACCTGCGTGAATTGCCAGGTCGTTTTCCCGGCCTGATCGCGATAGCACAGCATGACAAAGGGTGGTGGCTCATCGACTGAGTCACCACCCTTCTTATTTGCAAGGTACGCTACGCCTTCCAACGACATCAGGCGCGAAGCAGGCATGGAAAACCCGCCCGGAAAATCCGGGCGGGCAGGAAGGAAGAAAGGAATTCAGAATAGGGCTACTTGGCGGCCTCCTCGCTCTTGGCCGTCTCCTTGGACTTGCTCTTCGGCATAACCCAGAACTTGAGCAGCGGGTAACTCACGATCACGGCGAGCAGGGTGTTGACCACGGAAGCGATGGTGCCGGCGATGCCAGCGCCCATGCCCCAACCCTGGCACAGACCGGTCACGTAGCCCGGCAGCACAAGGTTCACTACCACGATGATCACGGCGAGGATCACATACTTCCAAGCGGCGTCCTTGAAGCTGGAGTCGGACTTGAAGACCCACTTCATCTGCACGAAGAAGTTCACCACCTGCGCAAGCACCTCGGCAAGCAGGAAGGTGAGGAATCCACCCAGACCGTTGCCCTTGGTGTCATAGTTGAAGATCAGGAAGTGGAACGGCTGCGTGAGCCCCAAGCCGGAGATGAAGATGGCGGTGCCGATCCACGTCACCACGAAACGGGTGATGGTGGAGATGTTCGACAGCACATTGAACAGGATGAACTCCCAGATATTCGGATGATCCTTGATCCACTGGCGAATCGGTCCGACCTTCTTCTCGCCGGCAGCGGTTTCGGCCGGCTTCGCAGCATTGTTGTCAGTCATGGTTCAGCTCCTTTGCAGTGCGCTTGTTGGCGGATTGGTTGCGGAAGAAGCCGGCGATCACGCCGCCCAATCCGCGGAAGGTATGCCCGTTGGCGATGTTCACGATGGCGTCGACCATCGCCGAGTCGACCATGCCTTGGGTCATCTTGCTCATGGCGCGAGGCGGCATGTTCAGGATGAACAGGGTGTTCAGATCCGGCGAGCCGGTCTTCTGGCGGATCTTCGCTTCGCGCTTGGTCAGCGTCTTGGCGACGGTACGCGCCACGAAGCCCTTGGAATCCACCCACGACATGATCGGATCGTTGACGCCGAACGTCGTCGGCTTGCCGGGGGCAAGCACCTCATGGCCGAACAGCACGGCCATTTCGGCGTCGGTCACGTCCTTGACCCGGCCGGTCAGATAGTGGCCGAGCGCGGGATCGGCGGCGCAATCGGCGGTCGTGCAATCGCCGGCCACGGTGTGAGGAATCGCAAGCGGCAAATGCTCCGCATTGTCGCCGACCAGCAGCGTCCATTCGCCGCTTTCCGTCTTCCATGCATTGGCGGCAACATCGAAATGGCGGAACGTGTAGCGGTCGAAATCGATATGCACACTCTTGCTTTCATGCGCGGCCAACTCTACCTTGACGAAGCCCTTCAGCTCACGGTCGGGATGGAGCACGCCACCCTGCGGCGCGCGCACATACAACTGGGCCACGGTGGAGCCGGCGACATCGGAATCATTGGTGACGACGAAATCCACACCGGTCGCGGTGGCGGTGATCGCGCTGTACGTGAACGTGGAGTAGCTCAGACCGTAGCCGAACGGGAAGCGTACGGGCACGCCCACGGTCTCGTAATAGCGGTAGCCGACGAACGGGCCCTCGCGGTAGATCGCGTCACGCCCGATGGCCGGATACCAGCCGGAGCTCGGGCAATCCTCGTATTGCATCGGCCAGGTTTCGGCCAAATGTCCGGATGGGTTGACTTCGCCGGTCAGCGCGCGCACGGTGGCGGAGGCGCCGGCCTGGCCGGACAATCCTACGTACAGCATGGCCGCAACATCGTCGAACCACGGCAATTCCACCGGGGAACCGGCGACGAGCACGATCACCACCGGCTTGCCGGTCTTCGCCAACGCCGTTAC
>ERZ779896.2866-NODE-2866-length-11212-cov-4.452631_pt1 | contig 11212 bp, 10 predicted proteins | sample MGYA00511067_ERZ779896 | MGnify/ENA primary metagenome ERZ779896 (study PRJEB29588, sample SAMEA2161597) | human gut metagenome | biome: human gut; feature: human-associated habitat; material: faeces | place: Denmark | collected 2008/2010 ...
GGATCAGGTATCCGTTTTCATCCGTAAAATAGGATTTATGTACCGTAGTGGATGGATAAGTAGTCACTTGTTCTACATATTTCTTGTTATCCAGATCGTATACTTTAAATTCAGTATTCGGAACCAGAACAGATTTCTTTGTCTCGTCATCTTTTTTGACGATTTTTAATTTTGCTTCAAACTCTTCGTCCAGAAGCACACGCCATACCTGCGGTTTCTCTGGATTGTTCTCTGAAATCACAACTTTGAAATCATCAACTGGTTTGAAGTTGTGCGGTGTGGTGGTTTCTCTTACAATGTAAGTCCCGTATGCAAGCGGAATGGAGCATGCATATCCACGCTCATCCGTGAACATTTCTGTCTGTCCGTCTGCAGTCAGCACGACCGGAGTAGCGGATGTAAAATCATAGGAACCGTCCTTATTTTTCTTCAGGCTGCTCTCCAGATATGCACTGAATCCCACACCTTTTAACAGATCGGCATCGGTCTTTCCGTTGTTGGCGGCTTTGATGACCTGAAACGGCTGTTTGATCACATCTTCCAGAGAAGTTACGGTACGTTCTACCGTCTGAACCAGATCTCCCTCGTCATTACACTCCAGATCATGTTCTCCCGGGTCTGCCAGATATCCGACAGGCGGAGTCAGTTCTTTAACGTAATACTTTCCGAGATAGAGGTCTGCGACTTCTGCATTTCCCTCTGTATCCGTAGTCAGGGTTGCAATCTGTGTTCCTGCCGGGTAAAGAACACCTGTCTGTCCATCTGGATGTACGATATCTTCACGGGCATACAATCCGTAAACAGCACCCTCAAGGGTTGCATCTCCCTGTGCGGTCTTTCCGGTTTCGGAATCCTCTTTTACCAGTTTGATCTTCGCATTGATCCGCTCATTCTGGAACGTATGGTTGAAAGAAACCGTTGCCTCTTTGTCTGTTGTGTACTGGAAGGTAAAGGAGTACACATCCTCGCCGTTTCTCACATATCCAGCTGGTGCACCCAGCTCTTTCATGTAGTAGCTGTTAGCGATCGGCAGGTCTGCCTGATATACGGCTTTTCCGTCTGTTCCGGTCACTGCCTTCTCAATGAGGGTATCTTTTTTGACCACAACGGTTCCGTCCGCTGCTTTGATGTCATTTCCGGCATACAGACCATAAGTGCCGCCCGGAAGGTATTTCCTGGTTTCCTTATCCTGCTTGTATACACTTACGCTTGCTTTCTGGCGGTCATTTTTGAATGTCACGCTTCCCATGACCTTTTCTACGTTGCTTCCAGCATAGGAAATGGTGATCTCCTGGCTTTCGCCTGTGCATACCAGATTTTGTGGTGCCTGCATTTCTTTTACTACATATTTCCCCAGATATAGATTATCCAGTGTGGCACTTCCGTCATCTCCGGTGGTAAGTCCGGCTTTGACTAATGCGTCTTTTTTGTAGACTACTGTTCCGTCTGCGGATACAATGTCCGACGCGGCATAAACGTTATAAACCGCACCTTTCTGTTTCTGCTCGGTATAAACAAAGGAAACACCATCATCAGTTACCTTTGCCCCAGTCAGAACTTCTCCTAATTTATAAACAGTCAGGCTTGCCATCTGTTCAGCATCAGTAACGGTCTGTTTTATAGTGCCGCCGATGACCAGGTTCACATCGTAAGCCTTAGTGTCCAGCAGGTATCCGTTTGGTACGGAGATCTCTTTCAGGTATACGGTATCCTGTGTTTTGGTGATCGTAACGCTGGAAGCTCCGTTGTCATCTGTGGCCGGCATCTTTGTGATCAGGTTCTTTCCATCCTTGTCACTGTAAACGCCATAAACTGCACCTGCGATGGCTTTGTTGCTCTTACGGTCTTTCTTTACGATCTCCAGAGTTGCCTGTTTTACCCATGATACTTTAAAATCTACATATTTCTCATCGGTCACACCCTCGCCAAATACCAGGGCAAGGTCCTGTGTCTCGCTTCCGGTTGTGATCTTATAAGCGGAATAATCTTTGATGATGCTTCCCTTCATGGTGACAGACCATTCCCCTTTGACATCCACTGCCTGTGTCAGCGGTGCAGATAAGTAGAATTTGGTACCGCCGCAGATCTCCACGGATGCACCTGCACTGCTTGTTTTTCCCGTTGTCACATTATGCAGTCTGACACCGGACGGCAGTTTCATGGTGATGGTCTGCAGTTCGGATGCCTTGAAGGTGATCTCTTCGGTTCTCTGGCTGTTGCCACTGATATATGCGGTAACATCTGCATTGGAGAAACTCATGTCCACTTCCGGGATCTCCGGCTGGCTCATGCAGTAATTGTAGAGTTCCATTGCCAGAGCCTGTCCGGTTGCATTCGTACCGGAAAAAGCGTCACTACTGTTATTGGCATAAGACGCAGCCAGATGGACAATGATAAACTGTTTTCCGGCTGAAAAATCAGGATGTTTCTCAGAAAAAAATCCATTTTCACCGGATGCTTTGGTTCCGTAGTAGCACACTTTTGCCAGTGCTTTGCTGTCACCCAGTTTGGTGATCTTGTAAACACCATCCCCAGGTCCTGCTTTTGACGGCTGCACACAGTAGGCAGTTGCAGACACGTTTCCAAATTTTACGGTATATTTATAGGTTACATAGGAGCCCAGACCGTAGTCTGCATAATAGTATGCAGTCCCTCTTGTCACATCCACGTCCTGGGTTGCTCTTGTACTGGTATTGACTGCGGTGAATGAAACGGTTTCCCCATCTTCCATTGCTATCAGGTCAATATCCTGTTCCCCTGCCTGCTCCAGAACATCGCTGAGTGTCAGCCCGGATTCTTCATCGGTTGTATTTTCTGTTTCGGATTCCTCTAATGCAGCATCAAACTCGGATTCGGAAAGTCCGTCCTGAAATTCGGGTTCTGTTTCTTCCGGTTCTTCTGTTTCAGATTCAGCTGTCTCCGGCTCAACAATTTCTGTCTCTACAGGCACTGTCTCAGTTTCTTCCTGCGAGGCAGCTTCCTCATCATCAGAACCTGTATCCTCTTCGGTAACTGCCTGTTCTGTCTGCGGTTCACTCTGAGCTGCTGTCACAGGCTCTTTTACGATCAGGTTTCTCCCAATCTGATAAACCGGGTGGTTCTGGTTGACTGGCTCCACATAATAAACGGCATGGTAAGTGTCTGCATGGCTGGTGCTGAAGTTCTCCCCGGCGTCATTCTCTGCTTTCTGGAATATCACTTTGACTTTGCTTTCGTCCTTAATTTCCAAATTTGTAAAATCCGTGGAAACATCAAAGTCCTGTCCGACTTCCAGCTCCAGATCGGTGGCTTTTACCACTTCCTCTTCATCCAGCAGATCCTTTACACATTCATATGCTGGCGGTTCTACCGCTTTTGGTTCTTCTGAAGCATAAACGGTCAGTGGTGAAATGACTGCGGATAAGATGGTAACTGCGGCCATCATCCCGGAAAGGATCCTCCTGAATCGATATTTATTCTTCATGTTTTCTACCTCTTTCTTCTTTTTCTTCATTTAGCATAAGAACAGCCGGATGTTCCCACCCGGCCTGTCTGTTCTCATTATTCTGTTACCTTACATCGTCTGTCCGTCTTGGATTCTGCAGACAGGCATAGGTACTTTTGTCATACCGCCATGCCTTATCCCCGTCCAGATTGGCAAGCAGATGCTTCCGCACATTTTTGTATTCGTCCCCGATCAATCCGAGGCGAAGCAGAAAGGTGCGGAACGTAAATGCCGGGTTATCCCCTATTTCCGTCTTTTTTGCATGGGTACAGGATTGGTTGATCGCCTGTGCGGATATGGCAAGTGCCAGTGTGATATTCGACCGGACTTTTCCTGCATGGAGGGTGCTTTCAAAACAGCGCCATTCCAGTGTTCCCTTGGAAAAAACAGCGTGTAGGTTTAATGCATAATACCTTGTCCAGTTGTAATGCTCGGAGCTTCCGTCATTTCCCTCATACCATGCCCTTTTGAATTTTTCCATTGTGATAGTGCTGTTGGGCATCCTGCGGATCTTCTCCAGTACCATAGGACGGACTTTCTGGCAGTACTCATCTTCCCTTCTGGTCTGTACATTCAAGGCTTTGAACAGGATATCCTCTTTGCAGTACATAATCGTCAATGCATTTTTCAGACTCCGTGGTGTATGATTGGATGCGTCCACATGGACATGCATGCCACAGGATGAATTGACAAAAGCACCTGCGTTTTTGACACACCGCACCACTTCCTGGAGTTTCCCCATTTCCGAATATTCCAATTTCGGGGATACCATTTCTGTCGAATAATCTCCATCGGCATCTATTACAGTACCATTTGCCAGCCTTTCACAGTCGATACTGCTGTCCCTTGAAAATTTCCACGTTTTTCCATCTGAATCTTTTACACACCAGGAATCGTAAGAACGGATATGATATGGCTCTGTTCCGAACATTCTTCCAATCGCAACAGCCGCATCATAGCGGCTGATACCTGTCATCTCAATCTCTGTACCAAAATACTGGTCTTTTAGGTCGATCTGCTTCACCCACCCTTCGCTTCTGGAACAGGTGAGCCGCTTTGGATCTCTTCATCTACTGCTTTCAAATTTCTGCCTATTGCTTCAATGACATTGACAGTGACACCATTACCGGCCTGCTTGTAAAGCTGGTTATCCGATGTTTCTTTTTCCATCTTAGAAATCTGACCATCCCGGTATCCCTGCAGCCGCAGACACTCCCTTGGCGTCAGCCTGCGGATTCTGCCGTGGTAAATCACTCCATGACGGTCAGTTGCCGTAATGGTGAACATTGGCTCTTCCGGTTCTTTCATCCTTCTTCCATTCTGGCGGACTTTTTCCCTGGCCGGTGTCAGCACTGCCCTTGGCGGTTCTTCCACCAGCACCCCGGAACTTTCGCCCCTGTGGTTATGGATGCTGGAATCCTGTCTGGTATTCAGACATCTTGCAACGTCTGTCACCAGCGGCGGAGGGGAGATATCTACAAAATGCAGTGTTCCCTGCTGGTTTCCGGTCGTCAGGGTATGGGCGATCTCATGCCCGACTCTCCCCCTGCGACTGTTGATTCCCGGATATCCGAGATCGATGCTGTCCCCCTCGTAGGCCATCTTGTATCCTTTTCGGGTGTTTTCCTTGATTGGGATACCGACTTCGTATAATCCGGTCTTGCCGCCCATACCACCAGCCCCGCTGGTCAGCGTGCAGCTCAGTCCTTCTTCTGCGTAGACTCTTTCTCCCTGTTTGCCAGCATGGACTTGTATAAGAGCTGTTCCATTTGCTTTTGGGAAAGGTAATATTTTTCCGGCACATCTTCCATCAAGATATCCGACAATATACACCCGCTTCCTTGACTGGGGGACTCCGAAATCCTTGCTGTTAAGCACTTTCCATTCGACATGATACCCCAGTTCAGATAGCGTACTGAGGATGGTGTGAAACGTCCGCCCTTTGTCATGCGAAAGCAGACCGGGTACGTTTTCAAGGAGAAAATACGCAGGTCGTTTGTCTGCAACCAGTCTGGCAACTTCAAAGAAAAGGGTTCCTCTTGCATCGGCAAATCCTTCCCTTCGTCCAGCGATTGAGAATGCCTGGCAAGGAAATCCCGCACATAAAAGATCAAAGTCCGGCATTCGTTCTGTTTCAATATTTCTTGCGTCATTGCAGAACCACTCTCCTTCCGTATCAAACAGCACCCGGTAGTTGTGGTCTGCATATGCATCTGCTTCACAGTGTCCGACACAGGTGAAGCCCCCTGCCCTGTGCAGCCCTTCTCGGAATCCTCCGATTCCACTGAACAGGTCAAAAAATCGAATTGTTCCGGCTATCAGCCTCCCTTCGCTGTGAAAAAAACAGTGCAGATTTCTCTGCACCGTTTCCGTCTCTTGGTTTCTGTTTTGTGATGTCTATTCTTCTGATTCCGCTTCCTCTGGCTCAGATTCTTCTGCTTCTTCGGTTTCCAGTTCTGTTGGCTCTGCTTCCGCTGGCTCTTCGTTTTCTGGCTCTGTCGGCTCTTCATCTGCTTCAGCTTCGTCCGGTTCTGTCATTTCTCCGTCTGTTTCAGCTTCCAGTGCTTCTGTCTCAGGCTCTTCTGCTTCAGGTTCTGCTGACTCTTCATCCGGTTCTGATTTCGCAGTCTCAGGATCTTCCATTTCTGTTTCTTCGGCTTCCTCTGACTCTGCTTTCCATTTGGCTTCTTCTTTTTCGATTGCATCTTCGATAAGCCCGATTAAGAAGTCTTTCTGTTTCATGCCATTCCTGGCGAGGACTGCTTTCAGTCTGGAAAATAAATCCTCGGTTACCTGTACTGCTACTGTTCTTAAATCTGCCATGTTCGTCTTTTCTCCTTTTCTTGTCATGTGTTCTTCGATTACCATTTCAAGGTATTTTGGTATGCTGATTCCTAACTCTTCGACTTCCAGTTTTAGCTTTTCATGCAGCTCTACCGGAATTTTTCCGCATATGTTTTTCATCTCCATTGTGTTCGTTCTCCTTTCTTTTTTCTACATACAACATACCCTAAAACGTGACAGAAAGCTATTCACAATACCCAACGAATATGAGGCTCTCAAAAGCTCCCAAAGGATGCAGATCCAATAACATTCAATAGGCATCACCCCTTTCAAAAATCCGTGATTTATACTAATTTGACTGCTTGAAATTTGGCTATTTTATCACCAGGAAAGACTTGACTTTTTCAGAATGCATCCTCAAGCCCGGAGAGAAAATCCAGCATCTGGGACGGGATTTCTTCCTTTTTTGAAACCCTCTCCCCGGAGCCAGAAATGGAAACACCTGCCAGTTCTTCCCGGATTGCCTGCCGGATGCTTTTCTCCAGCTGGTTGTTTTCCTGATCTTTTAAAATCACCTGAACAAGATAGCTGCTCTTCTGTCCATCTGGAACACTTTGCAGGATCTCCCATGCCTTTTTGTGATCTGGGTTATCAAGGTTCAGGCGGAACGAGAAAACGGGTCTCTTTACTTCGCGCACATCTGCCCCACAATCCGCTCATAGCCGGAAGCATTGGCGTGTATGTCTGTCAGGTAAATCTGCCGACACAGCCCGTCCTGCGGTGTCACGTGCCGTTTCAGAATGCTGGCTCCGCCGCCCATGATCACGGACGGAATTGCCTTCAGATCGAACCCGGCTTCCATAATTGCAGACAGTATTTTCTCCGTGTAGAGCCTTCCCTGCCGGACAATGATTTCTTTTGCGGCCGGGTCCATGCTGCAGCTCTGGCCGTTCAGAACACGTTCGATCTGAATATCCGTTACAGACAGTCCGGTATTTCTGCGTACCTGCTCGGTGATCTCATCCACACACCGGATCACACCAAGTTCCAGGCTGCGGCAGGTAGCGGCATTTGGAACACTGTTGTCCAGCCGCATCAGGTCTACGGTTCAGCCACCGATATCTGCGAGAAGAACAGAAGGCTCGTCCCGAACACATTCCGGGTGAAGAGCCAGGGCAGAGTATCCCTGTGGGAACAGTTTTACATCCTGAATCCGGATCTCATAGCTCTCATCCTCGTACCGGAAACGCAGAGGCTGCTCTTTCCGAAACAGATATTCCCGGAACCCTTTTTTCTCCCTGCCAAAACTTGCCAGTGGGAGGCCGGCTGCCAGAACCACATCTGTTTTCCTCTCTCCCCGGCGGTAGCGGATCTCCTGTGCAATGGCTGCCATTGTCAAAAGATAATAATTGTCATTGGAAGTCTTGCTTCTCACCAGCGTCTGCCGCCCAGTTCCACACACATAAAATTTCCCATTGTACTGCAGGACATTCTGCATGGTATACGGCTCATAATCGTACCCGGTCAGTCCAGTCGGGAAACACACATGGGGAGTTTTGATGGCATAATATCCATGATCGATTCCTATAATGATAAGTCACCACATCCTTTCAGGTTTTTCTTGTTCTTTTCCAGCAGGTGGTCTTTTGGTCTGGAAAAAGAAAAAGGGCAGAACCCCGAAGAGCCCTGCCCATGATATTTGCATTAGTTTACGTTGCTATTTATTGTTCGTTATTAAAAGCGAATACTATTGTTTCTAGTAATTTTTTCATATTTTTCCATTCTTCTGTTTTAAAAACTTCATCACCTCTCTCAATTTTATTACGCATTTCATGAAACTTATGCTTTATATCATCTTTATAAGAAATCACTCCTTGATATAATGCTTCTTCAACATTATTTTTATTTCGTATTCGTTTTCTCGATTCCCATTCAATTGGATAATAGTTCCCACCAGTTTTTATAATGGAATCTGGCAAATACAATTCAATAGAAGCAGCTTTCTTGTTAATGTCATCAGGCACAATTTTCCCATTAGGTGCAATAGTTGGGTATTTATGAAACATTGTAATTTCTGGATATAATAATATTCTAAAATTTGCCGGCCAGTTTTTTATTTCATTTAATAATGAGCATTTACTAGAATATCCCTCTGCATCATTATCAAAAATTGCAATAAAATTTGCTCTAATTTTTGAAAAATAAAAAGTTTTAAGATTTTTTATTACATATGATGTTCCTCCATCTCTTTTTCCACCAGATTCATCACTGAAATCCATAAAATAAAATAAATCTGAAAGATGAGGATATAACTGTGACATCGCAAATTCTAAAATATCTTTATCGCTTGACCCTTCAACAAGAACAATTGTTTTTGAAACGTTCTCTGTCGCTGCTAGTGCTTTGGGAATACAATCATCTGCCCAATTATCCAAATTTGAGAAATCCAATATTATCTCCATATCATTTGCACAATATTCTAGTATAAGTCTGTATACATATTTATAATTGATTATTTCAGGATTTAAAGCATAAAATGATTCGCTATCCTCATCTTTCAAAGAATAAAATATAACTTTGTCACACTCTGTTGTAATATTAACCTCTGAAAGTGTTCCTCCAAATTGTATGTTTCCATTTGCAAGTTCATAAGAAACAATTTTTTTCATTGCATTTTTCCATTTTTTTAATGAAACATTTTTCTTAATCCGAATTTCATTATTCTTGTCCTCTTCATCATAATCTCCCTGTAAATGATACAAAAAAGATGAGTAGTCTACTGCTTGAACCATTTCATCATTAAATATTTTTTCAAAATTATTAAGTCCAAATCCCTGTGCATCTAAGCGTTCTTTTGCACGCCGAACAGTCGTCCTATACATATATTTAGTGTATGTTCCGGCATCTTTATCATCATCGTCTATATTACAATTATTTACTACAATAAGGTCATTTTTTGAAAAAAACAGACTAACGATTTTGCTATCCAAATAGTTTCTAAACCAATGTAATGATAAATTTCCAATTACTATATCTGCATATTCACTCATAATTAGCTTCACACCTTTTCGCTTCATTATTCTTTTACAAATTCATAAAATACAAATCTGCTCTATTGATAATGATATCACAAAAATGTTCTACTGCATATTTTAATTCAATTTTTGAATCCACTCTCTGCTTTCTTTGGGTGCATTTTTACAAAAATTCTGCATCCACATTTTATGCAAGCTAATTTCTGATTCTGTATTTCCTATGTTTCCAACACAGCCCCATTTCCTGAAGTGCTTCCAGACAATCCCATTCCTTTTTGAACTCTCCTGCAAATTCCATCCACACTTTTATATGGTATTCCTTAAAACCAAAATGGTAAATCAAGTAGGTCAACCTGTCAAAATCAGCTAACGGCATTTTTTCTTTTTTCAGCAATAACCTTTTATCATGCTCGCTGCATAGATATAAAAATGCAAGCTGTTCTATCTTTGCCTGCTCCATATATTTCTCCCTTCTCTTCTACTTTGTCTCACTTTTACAACCGATTCTACCTTGTCCAATCGTTAAAATCAATACAGATGGTGCAAAAAGTGAGACAAGCCATCCTTTTACCAGAGAGGAAGAGATTTAAGATGCCAAAGCCAAGGACACAGTCTGGTGAGAAGAATCTGATCAGCCAACGGTTGATTGAGCTTCGCAGGACTCACAATATGTCTCAGCGTGATCTTGCCTATAAACTCCAGTTAGCTGGTTACGATATGGATAAAAATGTAATCACCAGAATCGAAACAAACAAGCGTTATGTCACTGATCTTGAATTAAAAGCCATTGCTGAAATCTTTCAGGTTTCATACATATTTCTCATTGATGGCAAAGATGAATAGAAGTGACAAATGGGGAAGTTCCTTTCGTGCTTCCCCATTTTATCCGTCCCTTTTTTACAAATTTAATAGTTCCAGAATTTTCTGCATGCCAGCCTGATATAAAGATTCCGCATATAATATCCATCTCTCACTAACTTCAGTAACGTATTTGTCTATTGTTTTTCGCTTTTCTTTTGATAATCCCATTGTCTGAACCTGTTCTTCATATTTCGATATTTTTTCAAGCATTCCCTGGTACACTGTATTTTCTTTCAGCTGATCTTCAACCTCATCAATCCAGGTATCCAGCAGCAACTCCAGCAGTTTCTTTGTGTCACCGTCATCATTTCCCAATATTGCTTTTTTAATTTTTCCAAGCATTGCTCCATAGGAGATCATTTGAGCCTGTCCCATATAAAAATGGTACTGTTCTTCTATCATTTCCTTTTCGCTTTCCAGTCGGAAATATTGATGCACTGCCTTATGCTCTTCTGTCGTTAGACTGATTGCCTGATTCGACTCCATAAATGTTTCTATTACTGGATACCTCTCTGTAAGTTCCAGTATTTTATTTTGCAGTCTCTGGTATTCCGCATCATGCTTTTTCAGATAGGTGCAAACCTGTTCTCCTATCCGTATCCCCAAGCATTGCTCATTCCAGATGATATCTGGCTGTACTGACATATCGTTTTCTCCTTTCTGTATCGTTTCCCTGTTCCAAGCACAAGACTATACCACACTTCTGGGAGAAAGCTATTCACCAAACCTACTGAAATCTCCTGGCAGATCCTGTGCAACCTATCCCTTTTCCCACAAAAAAACTGGTATGAAAGACTCCTTGTTCTCTCATACCAGCTATCTATTTCTTATTTAACTGAATACACATTCTTTTCTATTCTCTGTGTATCCTGTACTTATTTATGGCAAAAATCAGACTACAGACACGCTATACACTCTTATGCTACATAATCCAGTTTACTGCATCCTGGTTCGAATGTCACATTGAAAATTCCAACCTGAGAAGTAGAAATCGGTGCAAGAAAACTTCTGCCGGAAAAATACTGTGCAAAGCCATCGTTTGGTGCAC
>ERZ779896.2879-NODE-2879-length-11188-cov-9.457918_pt1 | contig 11188 bp, 7 predicted proteins | sample MGYA00511067_ERZ779896 | MGnify/ENA primary metagenome ERZ779896 (study PRJEB29588, sample SAMEA2161597) | human gut metagenome | biome: human gut; feature: human-associated habitat; material: faeces | place: Denmark | collected 2008/2010 ...
CGCGGCGGCACCTCTGCGATACAATTTTACATTTTTTCAGACATAGCAGATTATAGCATTTCCCGTCGAATTGTCAATGAGAAAAGCGCGGCAGCACACGCTGCGTGCGCCAAAAGTCCCGCAGGCCGGGCGAAATGATTTACATCTTGTGCGCGTCATCGGGTGCGGTTCGGCGTTGCTTTTTTGCGCAGGAGAGGCAACCGCTTACGCCGCACCTGCCGTCAGGAGAAATCTGCCACTCGTGACCGCATGTACTGCACTTCCACCACACTTTTTATTCGAGCGCGCAGTAACCTCTTGCGGCGGCTTCGCGTTCTTCTCATAATCCCATTCCTTCAGCAGATCAGGGCGCTGCGCCGCGATGCTCCTCAGTCTTTTAGAATGATCTGCACAGTACGGACAATTATGTTCTCTTCTGCTTCGGTTGCTGACAGATGCCTCCCATTCATTGTTTCTTCTCACAGCGCTACCAGCTCTGGATGCGTCACAGATAGCCGCAGGTGTTTATGATAATTGCAATACGATCAAGGACGGACAGGTCGTTTACCGCGATCTTGAATTCTAATCAGACTTCACAACAGGAGGGAAACATTGTGAAAAAGCTAGGCTTATCCACGCGAGTGTTTATCGGCTTCGGCTTAGGTATTTTGCTCGGCGTTATCTTCGGCGAAAAGGTCCTTGTCATTAAGATCATCGGCGATATCTTCCTCAAGCTCATCAAGATGCTGACGGTTCCCCTGGTATTCTTCTCCATCATCAGCGGCATTACCAACCTCACGGACGTCAATAAACTCAAGCGCGTGGGCGCGAAGATCCTTGGCATGTACGTCGTCACCACACTGCTGGCTGGTTTCATCGGCCTTGGCATTGCACACCTGATCAATCCCGGTGTCGGTTTCCAGATCGATTCCTCCGCAATCGGCTCCTATGAAGCCACCGCAATGAACAGCGTTTCCGACACGCTGCTGGCCATGGTTCCGGATAACATCATCAATGCAATGGCCAACGCCAACATGATGGGCATCATCATCTTCTGTGCGATCTTCGGCTGCGCTATGGTCATGCTGGGCACCAAAGTCTCTGTCGTCAAGGATTTCATCGTTCAGACCACGGATATCATGTACAAAATGACCGCCATCATCATGGAGACCTCCCCGTTCGGCGTCTGCGCCTTGATGGCCTGTGCGATTGGCCAGTACGGCACAAAGATCTTTGGGCCCCTTGGCAAGTTCATCCTCTGCGACTATCTCAACTGCGCCGTCATCGTCTTTGTCATGTACTTCCTGATCCTGAAGTTCATGGGCAAGGTCAAGTTCCCGTATTTTATGCGCAAGATCCTGCCTCTGTGGGCCATGACCGCGGCGACCACCAGCTCCTCCGGCTCTCTGCCCGTCACCATGCGCATCACGCGCGATGACTTCAAGGTCGAAGAAGAGCTCTACGGCTTCTCTCTTCCCCTTGGCGCGACCATCAACATGAACGCCGGCGGCGCATACTACTCCGCGGCTGTCGTCTTCGCGGCTCAGATCTACGGCGTGCCCCTGACGCTCACGCAGGAGATCACCATCGTCATTCTCGCGACGCTTATCTCCGTCGGCTCTCCCGGCATCCCGGGCGGCGGTATCGTAATGACCATCATGCTGCTCACCACCATGGGTCTCCCCGTCGACATCATGGGTATGATTGCTGGCATCTATAAAATCATCGACATCGCGCACACCACCATCAACTGCACCGGTGACGTTGTCAGCACTATCGCCGTCGCCAGAAGCGAAGGCATGATCCACGACGAGTACAGCGAGAAGCACACCGCCGCTTAACACTGATTACTTTTTCCATACGCTCTCTTTAAGGCCCGGGATCTGCAAGACCAGATCCAATCGATCCCCCGGCTCAGCCGGGGGATCGATCATTTGTCGCCACACCTTATACTACACCAATCGTATTGTTCTCAGCATTCTATGCAGAAAGTAGTACCGCTTTGAAAATATCTTTTCAGCAAAAAGCCACCTTAAACTTGTCGTTTAAGGTGGCTTTTTTGTCAGGCGGCTTCAATTCGGATATTTTTACTTTTGCCATTTGCAAATATCTATGTGCTGCAAAGAACGGCCAAGTCTACTTATCATCCATTTTTTTAGGTATATCCGAAGTCGTATCCTCCAGCAAATCAGTTATTACTTGATTGAGTTGTACTGCATTCTTTGGGGAGATGACCGGTGTATTGGACTGTGACTCAATGTCTTTCCTCGTTCGCCCAGCGACCTGTCCACCGGCTTTGGCAACTTCCAGATTCTCTTGGAAGGTCGTGGGCTTTCGATCCTTTGAAAACTGTGTGGTGGTGGCTTCCGCCAGCATATTCAGCACCAGCTCCAGCGTGGTCATGTTATCACGAAGGTTTTCCTTTTTCAAGCCCTTTAGATTTTTGTACTGCCGGGTGGACATCCCGACCATGCGCGGGAGATCTCATCGGTGAGGATGGCGTACTCCACGCCCTTCTGCACGCCGCGGGCGTCCCATTCATCTGTCAGTTCCTTGCGGACCTGAATGGCTTGCAGCCGCTGGTTGATCCACTCGCGGGTGTACCCCTTTTTGAGATAGGTTTCCAGTGCCCGCTCGATGGTCAGTTCCGGGTCGATGGTTTCCTCAATGCGCTCCCGGCCAACCTGTGCTAACCATGCTCGGAATGGTTCTGCTTTTGGAGAGGGAATAGATTGGACGATACGGAGGAGCTGCTCGGTGTCCGCTACATCGGTCAATCGTTTTTTTCCGTCTGGAGCAGTCATTTTCAACTGTACGATTTTTTCGTACAGTTCAACTGCGCCTTCAGACTTTAGTTTTCTCTTGAGATCACTCCAATAACGGCGTGGATTATCTGTGCCGCTCAACACCTCGCAGACATCGACAATGGAAAAATACCATTCCTCTTTTTCCTCGTCCCACGCCGTGCGGATACGTTTGTCCTCGAATAGCTGGATCTTATCATTCTGTTCCATTCCATTCACCTCACTGCAATAATTCTTTCAGCAAGCCCTGGCACCCCTCCAGCACATCCCGCCAAGTCGACTCGAAGTCCTCGGTATACCACGGGTCGGCAACATCGCGAGGGTGGTCGGTGTAGTCCATCAGGAGGTGCAGTTTGCCGGCAAAATCGCCGCCGCAGATGCGGTACATATTCCGCAGGTTCGCGCTGTCCATGCCAATCAGCAGGTCGTACTTGTCGTAGTCCTGATTGGTGAGCTGGCGCGCCGCATGGCCGTCGCAGGAGATCCCATGCTCCGCCAGCTTGCGCCGCGCCGGAGGATAGACCGGGTTGCCGATCTCCTCCCGGCTGGTAGCCGCCGATTCGATATGGAACTGTGACGACAGCCCCGCTTTCTTCACCAAGTCCTTCATCACGAACTCGGCCATGGGGCTGCGGCAGATGTTGCCGTGGCACACGAAAAGTATTTTTATCATCTATCTAAACCTCTTGAATTTACTGATTTTCCTTGATTTTCAGGCATTTTCTCAAATGGTCCGATGCTCGTTCACTTGGCATATCGTAGCATAAATTCGCACATCTTTGCCAGCAAAAGTAGTACAAAGATTTCAAAATATTCGCGATATGATTTCAGCATTTAAGGCCATATAAAAATGCCGGACGCAGAGGCAATACAGCCCCTGCGCCCGGCGTTTTGCTTATTCGTCTGTGAAGTGGAACCTATGCGCCGCAAAGTCGGCGTCGCTCATGGCGTCCAGCTTATCGGCGGTCTGGCGGGCCAGCGCCGCCATGTCCTCGTCCATGTCCGGCAGGGCGGCCCGGATGTTGGCCGCCGTCCTGCGCCGGTCGGTCTTGTGATACATACAGATCAGGTTTTCTTCTTCCACGGTAAACTGTACCATTGTCATACCTCCAATTCGTTTTTCTTGGTTCTGGCCGGGGCCTTTTTCGAGGCTTGGGCCTGTTTGGTTTCGGATAGCTGCCTGCGGATGGAAGCGCGGGGCCGCCGCACTTCCTTGTCCCGGTTCTCGTCCTTGCCAATCACTGCATACAGGCCGTGCCGGTCTTTCATGCCGGTAAAGCACAGGGATTTATAGGGCAGCATGGAAAACAGCCGGTCGGTGTCCTTGCTGGATGCAATCTGCACGAAGTATGGGGACAGCTCCACCATGAAATGCGTCTTGTTGGGGCTGTTGGGGGCGGACAGATCTTTCAGTCCGGCCACGATCCGCTGCGCCTCGGCCAAAATCATGCTGTCATGCAGCGCCGTGACGTGGGCCTTAAAGTCGCCGGTCGCAAGCTGCGCCCGGCCTTTCTGTTCATGCCGCAACAGCTCCCGCAGGTGTTCCGGCTCATTGGGCTTGGCCTCATACCGCAGGAACGCCCCCAGATTGGGATCGGGCCGTCCGTCGAAGTACAGACCGGCGGGCTGCTCCCGGTCGCCCTTTTCATAGTGCAGGATGATGTTGTCGGCCTGTACCGCCTCGGCTGCGACGTGCCGGAAGTGCTGGGGATAGTCCAGCTCATAGAGATTGCCGCGAATGACACCCCGCACCTTGCCGGTCAGCTCCACGGCGTAGGCCAGCACCCGGTCACGGGTCTGCTCCCCGTAAAACTTCCATGTGTTGTGTTGCGCGGTGCCTTGCAGGTACACATCACTTTCCCGGAAACAGTACGTCCCGGACGGGCGGGACATCCACAAAAGCATCTTGTCCTCGGCCTTATCGCTGGCAGCGGCCCACCCGATGATCTCCTTGTCGATCTCAAAATCGTTGCGATAAAAGGCGGTGTTCTGCCGCATGAGCTGTTCCAGCGCGGCCAGAACATCCACATTCTCAAACCTATTTCATGGTGTCACACCTCCAATTCCTGTGCTTTCTCCCGCTGCGGCGGTTTCTTCTGCTGTTCCTCCTTGGCGGCTTTGAGCTGCGCCCGGATGGACGGTTTTTTCTGTTTCTGCGCCGGGCGCTGGGGCTGCTTGGGCTTTTGGGCCTCTGCCTTGGCTGCCTCGGCCACGTCAAACAAGGAAATCTGTTCCCCGGCTTTGGCCTTGGCTTCCAGCTCACTCATGGTCGGGGCATTGTTCAGAACGCCGTCGATCATGTTGTAGTTCTGCTCGGTCGTCATTTCAGCGGCCTTGATGGGGCTTTCCTGTTGGGCGGGGATGGCAAAGGCGTCCGTGCCGTTGCCCATGATAAGATACTTGCCGTCCTCGGATTGATGGCGGAAACCATAGCCTGCGGCCTCCAACTGCTCCCGGCTCATATCCGTTACAAGGAAGCTGCCCCGTGGGGTCTGGATGCTCTCGCCGGTCAGCAATTCCCGTGGTGTAAGCTGTTTTTCCCGCTGCAAGAAGAACTCCGGCACTGGCGTAAAGCCGAAGCTGTCGCAGTAATGGGCTTCCTCCTTGCCGCTGCGGGTCAGCACCACAATGTCGGAAACGGAAAGGCTGTGGCCGGTGAAGTCGGCGGGACGGTCAAGGTTGAATGTACGGTAAATGTCCTCCAGCGTGGTTTTGCCGTCCAGCGGGGCCGTGTAAACCAGATCGTAATTCTGCCGGTCAACGGCCAGCCCCGCTTCCTGCAAGCTCTCGTAAGCCTCAAAGCGATAATCCCGTGTTTCCGGCCCGCCTTTGATCTGGTAGATGGCAAAGATGTCGCCCTGCTCCGGCGCGGCGGCGCTGCGCTCGGCCAGTGTCTTTTCGGCACGTTCCCGCACATCGTCCCGCAGCGGCACCGTATAGAGGGTGGATGCAGAGGAAAAGCCCACGTTATTGAGAACGTAGTCCACATCGGCCTCTTTCAAGGCTCCTGCTGGGTAGTAGTCGGCCCGTGTGGGGGTGTCGCTCACCTTGCCGCTGGCAATATCATGGTTCAATCCCGTTTCCAGATGGGTACAGATTTTGCCGTCCACGGCCAGCGTCACATAGTACCAGCCAATATAACCGCCGGTCTTTTCGTCGGCTCCCTCGTTAAATTCCACATTGAGCAGCGTGTAGGGCTTCAAGCCCTTTTGGGCCGCGATCTCGTTGTCCTTGGCCTCCCGCTGCAACAGTGCAGGCAGGGCCGCTTCCTTGGTGGCCTTGACGATCTCCGGGTTGTACTGCACTAAGGTACGGTTGACACATTCCGTCTGCACCTTGACCGTCTTGGCTTTCGGCGTCAGGTGGTTGTCGATAAACAGGGACGCGCCGTTGTCGAAACGGATCGTCATGTCGCTGGTGCCGCGCCATTTGCCAGTACAGGGGGACGTGTGGATTTCGCCGGTCTTACAGCCAAACGCCTGCGCGATCACATCAATCTTAGCCTGCAAGGGCAGGTCTTTGTAGCGGTCAGCGATTTCCAGCGCCTTTTCCTGCAACTCCGTCAGGGGTTTTGCGGGGGCTGCCTGCGGCTCGGCGTCGGAAGTAACTTCCTGCGCCGGGGCGGTTTCCGGCTCCTGCACGGGTTCTTGTTCCGGCTCCGGCTCTGGTGCCGGTTCCTGTTCCGGCTGCTCCTGCTCCTTGGCATACAGCTCCTTGACGGCCTCCTGCGTCAGCTCCCCGGTATTAAGCTGATCCATCAGCTCCCGACACCGTTCCGGCGTCCCGATGTAGAGAATATCCCCGATCTTGGCCCTGCCATTGTCCTGCGGAATATAGGCTTGCAGCATATACAGGTTTTCCCGGCTGTCGCTGCTGGGGGTGGCGTGTACCCGGTAGAAGTAGTCCGGCTCGGTCTGATCCTGTGCCATCTGCGCCCGCTGCTCCCGGCTGCTGTTGCGTTGCAGCTCCGTGGGCTTGATGCCGGAAAGGGGCTGAATACAAGCAATCCTGTCCGACGCACGATAGGCATTGTCGTTCAAAAGCCGCTGCCATACGCCCACACTCTGCGCCCAGCGGAAACCGTTCTCTTTCAACTGCTGGCGGGCGTCCGCTTCCGGCTTGCCGTCAAAGAACACCTGCAAGCGGCCCTGATCCCTGTTGGCCTCCACATGGCCGCCGTCAAATTCCCAGCCCACATAGGCCACTTCGCTTGCGCGGGTCAGGCTTTCGATCCGCTGCCGGACGCGGCGGATTTCCGCATTGTTGTTGGACAGCTCCCAGCTCTGAAACGGCTTCTTTTCATAGTGCCAGCCGGACGCCATATCCGCTTTCAGGTTTTCGATGTTTTCAGGAGAGAGGTGCGGGCAGCCGTCCAGCGTACCGTGTTTGCGGTAATAGGCATTGACCGCTTTCATGGTTTCCTGCGCCTTTTCCAGACCGTCCAGCTTTTTTTGCAGCTTGGGAATGGCCTGCGGGTCGTCCTGCCGGATGCCGCCCATGCCGGTGCTGCGGATTTTGTCAAGCAGCCCTTGGATGTACTGCCATTCCTGCATATTGCTGTCACGGGCCGCGTTCTGTTTCTCTTTCTGGCGTACCGGGAAATTGGAACCACCGGCAATCAAAATGGACGGAACACGGGCATCAATCTCATAGCCGTGGTTCATATTGACGGCCAGTTTCCGGGCATAGGTGTCAAGCAGACTGTCGATCTTCTCATGGTACATGGGATCGACGCGCTTTTTCTGTTCCTGTGCCAGCGCAAAGGCTTTATCCACATAATGCCGGTACTTGGCTGTGGCGCTGCCGGGCTGGTAGTCAGAAAAGCTGTTCATTTCCTTGGCACGGCGGGCTGCGCCCTCATTGATGGAATAGTAGTAGTCGGACGCCGCAGGCTCCTTCGCCGGTTGCTCCGGGGTTTCCTGCTGGGGCGGCTCTTGGGCCTCCTGCGGCTGGACCGGGGCCTCATAGCCAGCCGCCGCATATTCCTCCACGGTCATACCGGCATCGGCGGCCTCCTGTGCAATTTCCGCCTCCACCTGCGCTTTGTAGTCCTGCAAGCTCTGGTCGAAGTCGGTCAGTTTCGGCATTTCCGGCAAAGGCTCTCCGTGGTTGAGCAGCGGACGGCACTCCATAGCGTAGTCCACCAGCGCCCCATAGTAGGCGGTTTTCTCCGGCGTCAGGGTGTCGCTGGACGCCAAACGGGTCTGCGCCTCCTGTTCCAGCCGGGACAGGTTGCAATGCAGCTCCATGTAGGGAATGATCTCGGTGAGAAAGGCTTCACGGCTGGCGTGATCCTCCGCCCACGCCTCCGGGCCGCCCTGCCGGGTCAAATGGTCTTTCCATTTTTCATCGTTCAGATAAAAGGTCTGATACTCCCGGATATGCTCAATCAGGGAACCGTCCCGGTCGCCAAAATCCTGCCGCCCGGAATAGCTGTGCGGCTCTCCTTGGAATGTGAAATCAATGCGGAAGTCGGTCTTATCATAGTAGCCGCCGCCCCGATGTTCTGCGTCCAGCCGGGCAAACAGGGCGTCGGCCTCATGCAGCGGCATTTGCTGGCCCATTTCCAGATCGGGGCTTTCGGTGAAAAGGATCGTCACAACCGGCTCTGCCGTGGGGTCAAGGGTGGGCTGCTGTGCGGCCTTGGCCTCTGCGATTTCCCGGTCAATCCGGCTTTTCACCAGCTCGTCCACATGGCCGTGCTGCATTTCATAGCCATGTTCGCACAGGCGGTTGATAAGCTCGATCACCTTGTCCGTGTTGCCCACAGCCTCGGCGTACTCCACGATCAACCGGCTTTCCTCGTTGCCCATGCGCTGTCCGTTGCGCTCGGCCCAGTCGATCAGGGCGTTGGCCCGTTCCGTGGGGGTGGCCTCCGGCATAATGGGTTTGTTGTTCAAAAGGCCGTCAATCCCATTCCACGGCTGCGGCTCCGGCTGGGCCTCGGCCCGTTGCAGCGTCCCGTCGCCGGAAAGGACAAAGCCCTGTGACTGAATGGCGTCTAACGTGCCTTGCGTCACCTCGCCGGTTGATTTCACATCGGCGTCAATCAGGGTTTGCAGCATGGCCTTTACACTGTCGGTCATTTCCTGCTGCTGTTCCGGGGGCAGCTTGGAAAACACACTGTCGGGGGCAGGCTGCTCGGCGGCCTGTTCCACAATTTGCTCCACGGCCTGCTGCGCTTGCCGCTGTTGCTGAAGCTCGGCAAGGTGGCCGTCGATGGTGGTAATCAGCTCATGGGCGGTGGCCCGGATGGTTTCAAGGGACGCCCGCAGCTCTTTCAGGTCTTTGCCGGAACTCCAACCGGCCACATACCCAAAGGAATAGTCGGACGTGTCCAGCCCGTAGTGCTGGCAGACGGCATAGGCTACGCTCTCGGCCTGCACCTCGCGGGTGCGGCTGTCGGGCCGGTCGGCCTGCTCGGCTACAGGGGCGTCCGGGTCAATGGCGTGGAGCTTGGCATGGGCAATCTCATGGATGGCCGTTTTCAGGGTTTGCAGCTCACTCATGTTCTCCTGTATGGCGATCCGCTTTTCCGTCAGGTGGTAGTAGCCGTGAGAACCACCGGGGATGTCCTCAAAGGCCATCGGGACGGGGGAAGTCTGTTCCAGCGCCTTGAAGAAGTCCTCGTATTGCTCCACATTACCGGCCAGCTCGTCCACACCGATAGAGGGCAGCGGTTCGCCCTCGGTCTGGCTCACATCAAAGACAGACACGATCTTGAACGCCGGAACTTGCGTTTCCTGTACTTCGGTCAGAGGCTTGCCGTCCTTGTCCATGACCGGCTGGCCCTGTTCGTCCAGCTTCGGCACTTCCTTTTTCGCCTTGTAGGGAGCCGGGGCCAGAATTTTGATGCCTTTCTCGCCCCGCTTCACATTGCGGTGAAAATCGTCCCGCCACTTGTTGTAGCCTGCCACAAGCTGGCCGCCCTGCATGGCGATCAGCAACGTATTGTTGAAGCTGTAACTGTGGAACTTCGCCATAGAGGTGAGATAGGCTTTGTAGCGTTCACTCTCGAAAAGCTCCTGTATGCCGGTTTCCAGCCGGTCGGTGATCTCTTTCATGCGGTCGGCGCTGTTCTGGCTGTTGAGAATAATGGGGACGACGGGCGTCGGGGCCGCAGCTTCGGCGGTGGGTGCTGCCTCCGGCTGCACCGTCTGGGTCGGGGCCTTGTCCCGCAGAATTTCCGGCGCAGGAAAGGCCATCACCCGGTATTTCTCCGGCACCGGCTGGCCCTCATGGACGCGCTGCCACTCGTCGCCGCTTTTCACCAGATAGCCGTAGTCGGTGAAAACACCATGCTCCGTATTGGCAATATGCAGGCCGAAACGGGGCAGGAAAATTCCCGCTTTCCATTCCTCCGGCATATCCACCATGCCGGAACGGTTCAGGTAGTAGTCACCCAACTGGCCCGTGCCGGTGACATCCGGCAGATGCACATAGTAGTCCACGTTGTCGGGGTAGTCGATGATCTGTCCGATACTGTGGAAGTTGCTCTGCGGGCTTGTCAGGGCGGCGTTCAGCTCCGCAAGCTCGGCGGCGTCCAGCTTTTCCAGCCTCGCGGCAAGGAAGTTCAGTTCGTCCACATCAGCGGACAACACCAGATCGCGGGGCAGCTTAATGGGACGCTCCTGCGGGCTTCGGTAGTCGTACAAGAAAAAGTCCTGCGGATTGTCGGCACTGATCCCGATTTCCCGCAGGGCTGCTTGCAGCTTTTCGGTTGTGGTCGGCAAAGAAAACCAAAGGCCCTCTTTGCCTTGCTCATAACGCTGTCGGTTATGAAACAGGATAGAAAATACTTCGCTCATTTGTCGCTCCTTTCTGAAAAATGGCATAAAAAAAGCAGGAAACCTTTGAAAGATTTCCTGCTCTCAACCTATTCGTGTGACATGGTTATCTTTATTTATTATCTGCTTTATAAGATGCTCTCAATGTTATTCTGATGTAGAAAAGTTTAATTTTCTTTTTCCATTTTCAGTAGTGATTGTAACAAGTAACTTTTTATTCATACCAATTCTTCTCCGAAAACTCATCATTTTCTACAGTATAGCAGGTATCCTCGTTTTCGCCAAGAGCAATTTCCGAATGTTCGGCTCTCTCAATCATCCGCAGCAACTCCGTTTTGGATAAGCCGCTTTCGGCGACCTTCCGAATGTACCAGCACCTCTCGTCCATGGTCAATCCGGCCTCCATGATGGCCACATTCTGTGTCCAGTTCAGACGCATTGCCTCTGCCAGCAATTCCAGCGTGTCGCCGTACGCCCGGTGGAAGTCCCGCATCCGGCGCACATTGCGGGGAGAGAAGCCCTCGGCTACGGGATAGGCCGCTTGCAGGCGTTCCGACGCCGCGACAGCCGCTCCTTTCTCGACCCTGCCGCTGACCACTCGACCGATCTCGCAGTACA
>ERZ779896.2888-NODE-2888-length-11172-cov-2.397949_pt1 | contig 11172 bp, 9 predicted proteins | sample MGYA00511067_ERZ779896 | MGnify/ENA primary metagenome ERZ779896 (study PRJEB29588, sample SAMEA2161597) | human gut metagenome | biome: human gut; feature: human-associated habitat; material: faeces | place: Denmark | collected 2008/2010 ...
GCTTCTTGCTCGACAATCCAAAAACAAGAAGAGGCTAGGACTTTTGTCCCAACCTCTGATTTATTTAATCCGAAATTTTTGTCTAAGACGTGCAGCTTGACCTCCGATAAAGCGGTCAAAATACCGTAGCCATAATCCTAAGGCTCCATAAATAGCAACTCCCAATCCTCCAATGACGACGATATAAATCATGCTCGATACACGGCCATTTGGTGGGAAAATCCAGCCCAAAATCAAACCGGCGATCAAGACTCCAAGTAGCATCACCACAGTCAGGATAGAACCAAGTAAGGTCCGCTTGAAGACGATGGTGCGATTAAACTGAGTAATGGTTTGGATCTCCCGATACATGAGGACGATTGGCACCATTAACGCAATGGTCGTTGACAAAAGCGGACCATAAGAACGAAAGACCAAAATAAATGGAATTTGGAGGACCAATTTCACCACTACCCCATAGAGGAAGTATCGAATGGCCTTGCGATTTTGAAAGAGGGCTTGAATCATTGGCGATAAGACCGTGTAAAGACCGAGAATTACGGTCTGCAACATCGCTACGATGAAGAGTCCTAAGGCCAAGCCATCTGGTTGCCCATAGAAAACCGTATAAAGTGGTTTTGCGACTGCTACTGCACCAAAGGTGGCTGGAAGCAAGAAAGCGAGCAACATGGTCAAGTTATCCTGTACGAGCTTCCCAGCTGCTTTTAGGTCCCCCTTCACATAATTCTCTGTCAACAGAGGAATCCCAACTCCCCCAATCGAAGTCGCTACCGCAATCAAGATCATGGTGATTTTGTTTGGATTAGCAGAGAAATAACTAAACATGACCAAGAGCTGCTTTTGACTATAGTCTGTGAACCAAGACATGACATTGATAAAGGTCATCTGGTCAACAATTTGGAAGAGCTGAATGGCGGAACCAGTGATAATAAAAGGAATGGCCTCACGAATCGTATCGATCAAGAGAGCCCGAGTGTCAATCCCTTCACTTCCCTCTTGCTTTCTAAAAATAGAAGAGAGCAAGCCTGTCTTTGCAAGGTAATAAAAGAGCACTAGAAGGCTCGCTCCCATACCAATAAAGGCTGCAAAGGTCGACTGCGTCACAGCCTGCACGTAATCACCTGAGCCAATCTTCATAATGAAGAAGGTCGTGAGCAACATCCAGATGACCCGGATCACTTGTTCAGCGATCTGGCTAATGGCGTAAGGCTTCATGTTGTTAAAACCTTGGAAAAATCCCCGAATGACACTCATCGAAGGAAAGATCAAGACAGCCCAAGAAAGGCTCTGCATGATCGGAATCAACTCTTTTCCCCCACCTGAAAGACTTGCAAAGACAGGAGACAAAAGATACATGAGAATGGCAAATCCAAGGCCTAGAATTCCCATAAATTTCAAGAAGCCCCGAATCAAAGCAAAGCTATGATCCGCTTGGTCCCGGGTATTGTATTTGGCTACTTGCTTGGCAACAGCTACGGGCACTCCAGCTGTCGAAATCAAGAGAAACCAAGCATAGATATTGTAGCCCATTGTAAAAAGACCATTGGCTTGTGGCCCATATTTTCCCATCCAAATATACCAAGGAATAATATAAGCGGCTCCTAGCAAACGGCTGATAAAATTGCTGGCTGTCATCCAGGCAGTCCCGCGTAGCATCTGGGCTTGCTGGTCATTTTGTTCGTGACTCATTGGTGTCCTCTTTCGTTTCTTCTTCTCTTCATTATAAACTTTTCCATGACACTTGTAAAATAGGGACTTTAGGTTTACAATAGTTTTATGATTACAATTGAACAAACCCTCAACATTTTAAAACAAGACCAAAATTTCCGAGAAGTTCTAGTAAATGGTGAATACTACTACCATTTAGAAGGAACAAGTTTTGATGCTATTAGCTATGATAGCCGGAAGGTTTCTGCTAGTACCCTCTTTTTTGTTAAAGGGGCCAACTTCAAAAAAGAATACCTGGAACAGGCTATTTCTAATGGACTCGGCTTTTATGTCTCTGAAAAAGATTATGAAGTTGGTATTCCTGCCATTCTCGTCAATGATATCAAGCAGGCCATGAGCTTAATTGCTATGGAGTTTTATGGGCACCCTGAGAAACAATTAAAACTATTGGCCTTCACAGGGACTAAGGGAAAGACAACAGCGGCCTATTTTGCTTACCATATTTTGGAACAAAGTCACCGACCAGCTATGCTGTCTACCATGAATACAACACTGGATGGTAAAAACTTCTTTAAATCGACCCTGACAACGCCAGAGAGTTTGGATCTTTTTGCCATGATGGCTGAGGCAGTAGCCAATGATCGGACCCACTTGATTATGGAAGTTTCCAGTCAAGCTTATCTAGTGAAACGGGTTTACGGTCTGACCTTTGACGTTGGTGTTTTTCTCAACATCAGTCCTGACCATATTGGACCGATTGAACACCCAACTTTTGAGGATTATTTCTACCACAAACGTCTCCTCATGAAGAACAGCCAAGCCGTAGTCATCAATAGCGATATGGATCATTTCCAAGTTTTAGCGGACCAAGTCGCGAACCAAGACCACGATTTTTATGGAAGCCAGTCTGAGAATCAAATTGAAAACTCCAAAGCTTTCAGCTTCTCAGCCACTGGTAAATTAGCTGGAAACTATGATATCCAACTGATTGGACATTTCAACCAAGAAAATGCTGTAGCAGCAGGTCTTGCCTGTCTTCGCCTAGGTGCGAGCCTCGAGGATATCCAAAAAGGGATTGCTAAGACGCGCGTTCCTGGCCGAATGGAAGTCTTGACTCAGAAAAACGGTGCTAAGGTCTTCATCGACTACGCTCATAATGGAGATAGCTTGAAAAAACTGCTCTCAGTTGTTGAAACCCATCAAACGGGGACGATTTCACTGGTTCTTGGATCAACTGGGAATAAAGGAGAGAGCCGCCGCAAGGACTTTGGCTTACTCTTAGAAGACCATCCTGAAATCCAAGTCTTCCTCACAGCGGATGATCCCAACTATGAAGATCCTTTGGCAATCGCTGAAGAGATTAGTAGCTTCATCACGCGCCCTGTCGAGAAAATCGCAGATCGCGAGCAAGCCATTCAAGTGGCTATGGCGACAACCAGCAAGCCTGAAGATGCTGTTATTATCGCTGGAAAAGGAGCAGACTGCTACCAAATCGTCAATGGCGTAAAAGAAGAGTATCCAGGTGATGCTGCCATCGCTGAACGTTATCTATAAGAAAAGCTAAACAAGGCTAGGAAGTTTTCCTAGCCTCTTTCTATTGTTTGATAAACATCAGTCTTTCCTTATCCAAGTCCACTGCTAATTCATATTTGCCTTCATCATTTTTGCGGATATAGCCTAAGATTTCTAAACTATCGACAAAGATGTCCTTGCGCTTTTGCTGGACTACTTCTTTTTTGAGAAATTTGAGCAAAAAGCTAGTCATATACTTAAGAGCATACTCAGGATTGACATCTCCCAAGATGGCATAGAGTTTCTCTTGCTCCTCCGTCAAAGGGTATTGGTGTTTCACCTTGTAGAAGTAATTGGAAAGTGTCTGTGCATGTCGTTCGAAGTCAGTCTCCTCTATGAGAATTGCTGCATTAGTCGTGTTGCGGAGTTCTGTTTGGAAGACCTTGGCTTTTAATTCTTGATAAACTGCACTGTCCTCTCGAACAAAGACCTCTTGATCCAGTTCAACTCGATCAGTTGACTCTAAGAAAGGCAAATTGAGAGTGTAGCGTTTATTTTCTCGAAGGATGAAGCCCGCTTTGATATACTCCTCCATCAGCTTATCCACTGGTTGATCCGGAAATTGGGCCTTAATTTGCCGCAGGATCACATCGTCGTGCTGGTCCAAATAGTTGATCAAGTCCTTGAAAAATGGCTGACGTGTCAAACGTGTGGGATTAATGATTGTAATCATAAATAGGTCTCGTTTACTGTTTTATCGGTTCGTTCTTATTGTAACATAAAAATTAGTTTAAGCGAAATCAATACCAAAGGACAAAATCTTCAATTTATGGATAGGCAGGCAAGAGGGGAAAATAAGGCAATAAAAGAACTTAGTCTTTTCAATCCAAGTTTACTGTAGAAGCCCCATAAGTTATTCCAACTCATTTCATTCCTATTATTTTAAAAGAAATAAAATCAGTCAGTAGTTGCTTAATGCGTTCTGGACATTCTTCATTGTCCCTACTGTAGATACTTACTAAGCCATGTAAAAAAATAAAGATTCCACTACGAATATTTAGCGCTTCTGCATCAGATAAGTTTTTCGGTAAAAAGACATCAATAGCTTCTTCCAATAAACGATAACTTTTCATTCTCAATTGCATCAACGGTTGCGAACAATCGCCTGAATCTTCATGCTCTCCACGGTAAAAAATCAATAATTCATAAAAATTACGTTCTCTAAACCCAAAATCCACGTATGTTTGACAGATTTGAAGCAGACGTTCCTTATCATTCTGCTTGGAATGACTGATTTCTAAGCAAGTATGATAGAGGTGAGTTAACGGTTTTTCCGCTACTGCATATAATATATCCTCTTTCTTTTTAAAATACTGATAAATAGCTGTATGTGAACATCCTGCAGCTTGAGCAATCTGCCTGATTCCTACTTTTTGCTGAGATTCTGTCCGGTAAAGTTCCTCGGCTGCCTTGATAATTCTAGACCTTGTATTCTTTGCCATTACAAACTCCCTTTAAACCCATCCGATGCCTCAAAATCTCGTACGGCATCTTTTACCTCACTGCCATGACAAACACTAACAAGGGCCTGCGAATAATCCTTGAGAATTCTTTCACCACTAGCTAAAGCTTGTCTCATATCTGCTGTATATCCTTTCATTGGTGGACGCAACTTCCCACTTCTCGTAGCTGTGAAAAGATCTCCAGCGATTAAAACTTGATCCTCTTCATGGTAATAAACAACATGACCAGGGGAATGCCCAGGAGAAAATAGGGGTTTTAGTCCTGCACTACTTATCAAGTCTTGACCTTCTTGACTTTCAACAGTTATAAAAGTAGCCGGATCAAAAATCACTTTTTCCGTCTCTTTTCTATTAGGAAAAGGTTCTTTGCCTGAAATATAGGGGAATTCCTTCTCACTGATTAAAGTCGGGATGTTCCCAAAGTGCTGTCTAAGATAGAGCAAACCTTTGATATGATCTGGATGTCCATGGGTCAGAAAAATTGCTTCAATTTTTTGTGGGAGTAAAAACTGGGCAGCGTACTTCTCCATTCCTCGCATTCCCGTATCAATCACATAAAAGCGACCAGATGATTCAACTAGCCATATGCTGACAACAAAAACACCCAATTCGAACTCAAACTTTCTTATATGTGGACTGATTTGTTTTGTACGTGTTAATAAACGATACAAGAAAGACATATTTACTTCCTCCTTTGAATTCCGGCAAAAACTAACCAGTGGTTAGTTTTTTTGTGAAGTATATCATATTTTATCTGTCTAAACAAGAAACATCCAGAGGATAGTAGAAAAAATACAACTTTTTCAAGTTGTATTCGAACGTAAAATATGTTTTTAAAGTAAAAAATGATATATCGAGACTTTCCGCTGTGAGAAAAGTCCTTGAAACAATTAGGTTTCAAGGACTCGGTAGTTTTGAGACCTTAGGCTCAAAACTAAGTCATGGAACTTCCAAGAAGTTCGCTGACGTCCGCACTCATCAAAGGAAAGGATTGAAAAATTATTTTTCTTTAGTTTGATGTAACTCTTATAAACTGTATCAAAGATTCAGATTGTTGTTTCATGAATCCAAATCATCCAAATACCTTTCTTTAAACTGTAGCTGTGGTGACTGGGCTAACTGACTCGGGTTGGTTCCAGGTTGATCCAAAGGAACCGCTAGACCGAGCCCTCTGTAGTAATCTTCCCAAAACGGACTAATCTCCTCTTCCTCATCTCCAAACTTCATGGGAATGGTCTCAAAAATAGGAAGTAGTTCTGAGATGAACTGGGAACAGTAATAACCATCTCCATCCGGATAAAAGGAAGCATTGTAGGGAGCCCCTAAAAGACTCTCTGCTCGCTTTTTGACCTCTGGACAATCAATCTCCGCACAGCGATAAAAGTCATATACTTTCTCAGCTTCAAAGAAATCTTCAGGGGACTGGGCAAGGACGCCACCTTCTACAGTGGCATGATAAATGAATCCGTCCAAAAAGATAGCTACATGGCTATAGTTGCCAGTAGAGGCCTGAATGGCCTGCCCCATTTCTGTGTCTTCTCTAACAAAGATTAAATCACCATTTTCTAGCACGATCTCCTCCTAGCAAAAAAGGAGCCGAAACTCCTTTTTAACAATGGGCTTCCCCATCTATCATTATGCATTAAAGCTTTCAGTCAATTGTGGTACCACTTGTTTCTTACGTGAAACGGCACCTGGAAGGAAAGCGTGGTTGTTTTCAAGTTTGAAGTTGAAAGCTGCTTCTACCTTGTCCATGTTGGCACCAAGAGCCAAAATTTCTGAGTTTGAGTTGACGATATCTGTAATCATCAAAACAAAGTCAGAGTAGCCGTTAGCCGCATTTGCAGCTTGGATGGCTGCTTCAATTTCAGCTTGGCGTTCCAAAACTTCCGCAATATCAACTGTGTTCACTTGAGCCACACGAACGTTGTTTCCGTTCAATTCAAAAGTCTTAGCATCGATGTCGATCAATTCTTCTGCTGATTTGCTTGCCAAGTTTGTACCAGCCTTGAGCATTGCAAGACCGTATTCTTCCAAGTTGACACCAGCCAATTCTGCCAATTCAGGTGCAATCACTTTATCAGATGGGTGTGTCGTTGGAGATTTCAAAAGAAGGGTATCTGAAATCAAACCTGAAAGCATCAAACCTGCCAATTCTTTTGGCACTGCTACACCGTGTTCTTTGAACATGCGGTATACAATAGAAGATGCTGATCCAACTGGTTCCAAACGCATGTAAAGTGGACTTGCAGTTTCAAAGTTAGCCACACGGTGGTGATCCACCACACCGTAAACTTCTACTTCAGCGATATCTGAAACAGATTGTTGGAATTCATTGTGGTCTGTTAAGATGACTTGCTCTGCACCTTCTGCTTTAGCCGATGTGATCACGCGTGGTGCTTCCACACCAAAATAATCCAATACGAAAGCTGTTTCTTCATTTGGAGTTCCTAGAGCCACTGCTTCTGTATCCAAACCATATGCTTCTTTTGCAAGATAAGCAAAGGCTACTGATGAACCGATAGCATCTGAGTCAGGATTTTGGTGACCAAAAACAAGAATTTTTGACATATTTCTACCTCTTTATTTCATTTATAGATTCACTCTATTTTAACACGTTTTGCCGTTTAAAGAAAGGGAAGAACAATGCATTTCACTAGAAAAAACAGTTGGGATTGCCAACTGTTTTTCTTCTTTATCCTTTGACCCGTTTCAGGTAATCTTGGTAACTTTCTGTTTCCATCAAATCTTTTGCATTTTGAACCCGTTCTTTTGTCGGTGGTTTCACACCCTCCAATTTGTAGGGAATGCCCAACTCCCGCCATTTGAATTCCCCCATGGTATGATAAGGGAGAATTTCAAATTTATCAACATTTTTCAGGGTCTTAACAAATTTTCCAAGCTCGATCAAGTCATCATCTCGGTCCGTCAAACCTGGCACCAAAACATGGCGAATCCAGACTGGTTTTCCAATATCAGACAAGTACTTAGCACAAGCTAAGATCGTTTTATTGGTATGGCTGGTCACAATTTTGTGTCGTTCATCATTGATTTCCTTGATATCAAGAAGCACCAAGTCTGTCACCGCCATCAAGCGGTCGAATTTTTCCAAATAACGAGGTGTATTCCGGAAAGGAAGGGCACAGGTATCCAAGGTACAATGAATGCCCAACTCTTGAGCCTTAGTAAAAAGTGCAATCAAGAAGTCAATCTGCAAGAGGGCTTCTCCACCACTGACAGTGATTCCCCCTTTTTCGCCCCAAAATCCACGATAACGGAGGGCTTCTTCTAAGACATCATCCACCGTCCGCTCACGGGACTTGTTGGTTTCCATTGCCCAAGTATCTGGATTGTGGCAGTATTGACACCGCATTTGACAGCCTTGAAGGAAGACAATAAAGCGGATCCCAGGCCCGTCTACTGCACCAAAACTTTCTGTTGAGTGTACCATTCCTGTTACTTTTCCATAGTCAACTGTTTCATTTTCCATTGAGGAACCTCTTCTCTTGAAAACGTTTTATGATTTTATTATAACACGATTCCATCTATTTTAAAGAGTTTAAGCTTCTTTTTGAAAAGAAACTGTTCTTTTCAGTAGTTTTCATTGTCCTAGTACAGTTTCCAATATGGGACTATCTGTCCTGTATTTTAGGAGAAAAAAAGGAGCCAGCGACTCCTTTTTTAGATCTTTCTTTTGAAAACGTTAGTAAGTCTTTTTCTTCTTGTAGAAGACAAGACTCATCGTAGCTACTGCCACTCCAAAAAGAGCTAGATAGCTTGTTTCTTGTCCAGTAGATGGAAGGATTTTCCGTTTGCCTGGTGTCTTGGTTTCTATTGCTGCGTTTTCCTTGTCTTCTTGCTTGTCATCTTCGTCTTTGGTAGTCTCTATGCTCTTAGATGTGGGACTCTTTTGTTCATTAGCTTGAGCTTGATGAGGGACCCGTTGAGATCCTGTATTCGATGAAGAAGGGCTAGTTTGATCCGTTGGTTGGCCTGAATTCCCTTGTTGATCATCCGTCGGCGTTCCTGGAGTTTGTGCTCCACTAAAGTCGATTTGGACCAAGACAGGATCATGGTCTGATGCACGACCATGTTCCTTCATAAAGGAAGCATTGATATGGACGGGTTCAAACCTTGCTTTAGCTGCCATGTTGTTTGAGATAAAAATGTTATCCAAAACTTGATTGCTACCACGGTAGAAATAAGAATAGCGATCGCCTGCATCATGTTGGGACATTAAGTTGGTTAGTTCATTGCCCGCAAGGATCTGTGCTGTGGTTGAGAAATCGTAATCATTAAAATCACCCGTCAAAACAAAGGTGGTCTTCGGATTTTGCTTCAAGCCTTCTTGAACGAATTGATGGATGACACTAGCTTGTGCTTCACGAGTTGGCAAGGTATGTTCCACTGCTGGTTGGCTTGCCCCATAAATAGCATCATCTCCGATTTTTGATTTCAAGTGATTGGCAATCACCACAACTGGTTGGCCTTTGAATTCAAACTCAACGGCTAAAGACTTGCGAGTATGGTCAAACGATGGATCGCTAGGGGCAATCCGAGCTGGATTTTTAACCAGGTGTCCCTTGTCAAATTGCGCTGCTTCGTTGCTAGTCGCTGCCTCTTTTTTGGCTAAGGTCACGCGTTCCGGATTGTAGAGAATTCCCAAGCGAATATTGGAACCTGGCTTTCCACCGTCAGCGCCATCTAGTGGAGCAACCTCCGTATACTCATAGCTCTTGCCACCCAATTCCTTGATCCGACTAGCTAGTTTGCGTCCACTTTCAACACCACTGGTCGTCCCGTCATCCACACTACCATTATTGTCCTGCACTTCGATCAAAGTAATAATATCCGGATTGTGAATTTCATGGATAAAGGAATTGGCAATCAGCGTCACCTTATCCTCTGGCGTTTCATTTTTGGCATTGTTGGCCGAGAAATTTTCAATATTATAGGAAGCGATGGTCAGCTTGTCCTCACTTGGTTGGGTTTGAGCTGATTGACGCTGCAAGCCACCATCTTGGACTGCCAACTGTTGAGTGGGCTCTACCTTATAAAAGCTATTCCGATAAGTCACCACTCCTGTCACATCTTCTGCAAAGTAATCTTTGGCTTTTGCGACAAACTGATTACCAACATAAATCGGGATCGTCGCTGTATTTTGCGCATGTGGCCGTAGATTCAGACCTCCAATATTGTTTAAAGGAAGGCCTGTAAAATCTTCTCCCAATACATAGATATCTCCTTTATACTGGGGACCTAGAACATGCGGTTTCTTTACTACAGTGAGCATGCCTTCCAGACTTTCCCAATAATCGAGGGCATCGGTTTCTGGAGCATAAGCAGTTGGATCAGTCTTCACCTCTGCCGGCATCCCCGCAGTGATATTCACAGCTTCTGGAAGTGGGGCTGTCCCGTCTTTTGTGATCCAAGCATCAACCAACATGGTCACCGTTAAACTATTCGTCGGTTCCTTAAAGGTCTTCCCAGCTCCCAAGGTGACTTCTTCCATATAACCTTCCTTGACAGTACCGGTGATTTTTACCTTGTCACCGACCTTGACCTTGTATTTAGAAACTACATAAATCCCATCTGAAGTCCGACTATTACCATCCGATTCAATATCTTGAGCATAAAAACCATAGCGGTCTGTTTTGGTCACCACCGCATTTTTGATGGCTACCTTTTGGCCTTCCAGTGGAGAGCGTTGCGATTCCCCTTGAATGTCCCCGATCTTAACCGTTTTCTCCTCAGTATCGTCTGAGGAACTGCTAGATGTCTCTTCTTTATCACTCGAAGCTCTCGTCGTAGCTTCTGTAGTTGTTGTAGCGGAAGTCGAATGATTTGTCGAGCCTTCCTCGCTACTAGTGTTCGTCACAAGTGCTGGCTCTGAAGTCGAAGCTGTGGTCTCGTCAGCAACTACCGTGAGGGCACTGTTAAAGACCCCCAACTGACTAGCCAATAAGGTGGCTACTCCCAGTAAGCGAATCTTTTTACCGTTTTTTCTCATGCGTTTCTCCATCCCTAAAAAGTTTTCCTCTTTTATTATAAGGGAATGACTTTGCATTTTCAAGCGCTTTCAAAAATATTTTTCAAAAAGAAAAACACTTCGACCCAAAAAGATCGAAGTGTCAAGAACTTAAGCTAAAATTGCCAGTGTCTGATATGGTTTCAAAATTACTTTTTCAGAAAGCTCTACATTCTCATAGTTGGACAAGAGCACGCGACCTGCTTGGTAGTCTTTTGGAATCGCTACTTCAACTTCACTTCCATAGAAATGATTGAGTACTAAGAGTTTTTGACCGTCTATGTGGCGTTCAAAAGCGTAGATTTCTTGACTATCTTCCAGTGCTGGCAGGTAGCTTCCTTCTGAAATGATGGGCATTTCTTTGCGCAAGCGAATCAATTCTTTATAGAAGGTAAAGATTGGACCATCCATTTCCTTTTCAACATTGATATCTTTATAGGA
>ERZ779896.2890-NODE-2890-length-11161-cov-2.860616_pt1 | contig 11161 bp, 8 predicted proteins | sample MGYA00511067_ERZ779896 | MGnify/ENA primary metagenome ERZ779896 (study PRJEB29588, sample SAMEA2161597) | human gut metagenome | biome: human gut; feature: human-associated habitat; material: faeces | place: Denmark | collected 2008/2010 ...
CCCACAATGGAAGCAAACGCACAGGGTCTGCGCTGCACAAAGCAGGTCATCAGCATGCTTTCCGACCAGGTTTGCACCGCAGCCAACCTTGAGGAAGAAAAAGATATTATCCGCAGAGAGACGCGCTGCATTGTCGATAAGTGCTTTGAACTGGGCGAAGGCGACATCGCGATAGGTTCCGTTCGCGCTGTGCTTGCGGGCGTTCTTGATATTCCGTTTGCGCCTTCCCGCTACAATGCGGGCAAAATGCTTCCCGCACGCGATAACGACGGAGCGATCCGCATTCTCGACATGGGTGCGCTGCCCTTCACCGATGATATCAAGGCGTTCCACCGCGCAAAGATCGAAGAACGCGCAAAGGCCGAAAAGCGCAATGCAACCTTCCAAATGGTCATTGACGATGTTTACGCGATCAGCAAGGGCCGTCTTGTCGGAAGGCCGCAGGCTCTCCGCAGATAAACGAACGCAAATCGGCTTCGGCTGAAAATGCACGGCGGCGCGGAATGCTTTCGTGCCGCCCGAATACTTAAATTTCGTTTTTGAAATAAAATTTTGAAGAACTGAAAGGATACTTTTATGAAAATTATCGATGTTATCTGCTCCGCAGGCAGAACAGGCTTCTATTTTGACGATCAGCGCGCCATTAAAGCGGGCGCAAAAAGCGACGGCGCCGCATACGTCGGCGAACCCAAAACCCCCGGCTTTACCTCCGTTCGTCAGCCCGGTGAGTCCATCTCCGTGATGCTCGTTCTTGAGGACGGCCAGATTGCATACGGCGACTGCGCTGCCGTTCAGTACAGCGGCTGCGGCGGACGCGATCCCCTCTTCCTTGCAAAGGACTTCATTCCCGTTATCGAAAACTATATCAAGCCCGAACTCATCGGCAAAGAGGCGGACAATTTCCGCGCACTTTCCGAAATGGTCGAATCCATCCATGTTGACGGCAAACGTCTGCACACCGCAATTCGCTACGGCATGACTCAGGCGATTCTTGACGCTGTTGCAAGGTCCACCGGCAGAATGATGTGCGAAGTTGTTGCGGACGAATACGGCTGCACCATTTCCGACAAGCCCATTGATATTTTCACCCAGTCCGGTGACGATCGCTACACCAATGCGGATAAAATGATTATCAAGGGCGCACAGATTCTGCCCCATGCGCTTATCAACAACGTTAAGACCAAGCTCGGCGAACACGGCGAACTGCTCGAACAGTATGTTGCATGGCTGCGTGACCGCGTGCTTCAGCTCCGCACGGATGAAAATTACAACCCGATTTTCCACATTGACGTATACGGCACAATCGGTGCTGCATTCGGCAACGATAACTACAAGGCAATGGCCGATTACATGGCGCGCCTTGAAGAAGCCGCAAAGCCCTTCCACCTCCGCATTGAAGGCCCCATGGATGTTGAAGACCGCGAAAAGCAGATGCGCGCGCTTGCAGCAATCACCAAGGAACTTGACGACCGCGGAATCAACGTTGAGATCGTTGCGGACGAATGGTGCAACACTCTTGAGGACATCAAGTACTTTGCCGACAACAAAGCGGGTCACATGGTTCAGATAAAAACTCCCGATCTCGGCGGCATCAACAACACGATCGAGGCTGTTCTTTACTGCAAAGAAAAGGGCATCGGCGCATACCAGGGCGGCACCTGCAACGAAACCGACCGTTCCGCACAGGTTTGCACCCAGTGCGCAATGGCAACCCAGCCCGTTCAGATCCTTGCAAAACCCGGCATGGGCGTTGACGAGGGCTATATGATCGTTTATAACGAAATGCAGAGAATTCTTGCGGTTCGCAGGGCAAAACAGGCAAAATAAGCTTTAGCAGCAAAATCCGAAAAAAACCAAAAAAAGCGGCCCGCCCCGACACATTGCAAAATGCAATCGGGATGAGCCGCTTTGATTATTTCGATTCCTTGTGAATGCAAAGGAACCGTTGTTTTGCCGGCAAAGGCCGATTGAAGAAGTGCTTCAAAAAATCGCCGCAGACATGATTCTGCCTGCGGTGATTCGGACACTTTGGTTTCACATTAGACGCAAACAGACTGCCGCACTATAGATAAAGTGCAATTGTGCGCGAACGACAATAAACAATAGATTGCCGCAAAAGCATGAAAAGTCATATTCTTAATCCCAATTCTCCTCGGAGGGATCCAACGGAGAGAGGCTGCTTTCAGGAAAAATCGTCAGCTTCTCGACCAAACGGACTTTGTTCGATTGAAGCAGTGCCTGAGCCTGCGCACCTGTCAGCGTCAGTTTAACTCCGTATATGCGATACCTGCCTTGCTCCATTGCTTGCTTCAGCATGACAAAGTTATCATGGGATTCCTGCAAGTCAGCCAAGTCTTCTGCCAGCTGGAAGTCTGTGTCATCGTTGCTGTAGGAGCTTCCGGGGACTTTAATATCGGATGTGTCTATATCCTTGCCGAATGTGTCAACAGGGGGCTGCGTAACAAAAGGCTCGACAGTCTCATCATACATATAAGACTCCCGAATTTCCGCAGCCTGTTGATCATAACTGTCCAACTCGGAACAGATGCTGTCGTAAGTGTCCGCATAACACTCGGCGGCAAGCTGCGCCGCTGTTTTGCCTTCACAGTCGAGATAACCGCCGTACATCGGGTCGTCAACGCCTTCGGTTATACAGTCGTATACCTGGGTGAAGCCGCCGCAGCCGGTGAAGAGCTGCGTAAACTCCTCCGTTGTAACACTGTCGAGCGAGACAAGAACGGTATAGGTCTTGTTCGGGTTTTTGCTGAATTCTTTGTAACATGACTGCGCATATTCAATGCGCTCCTGCGTGTTGTGAATCATTTGCTCTTCCGGGTCTATGCGCTTTTTAAAGGCCTTGTAAAAGAAGAACACGCCGACTGCCAATGCCGCCGTAAGCACAACGGCAAGGGCTGAAATGAGAAATTTGCGTTTTGATTTCATAAGATTTAACCTCCTGTCATGAAATCGTCGAGCGGGGGAAAAACAATGCCGTGAGCGGACAACCGAAAGATTGTTCGGCGGTAAACACGAAATTACGCGGAGAAAATCAAATGCGCTGTCCTTGCTCCTTCCCAGTATAACACATATACCCGATATTTGACAACAAAAAACAAGGCATTAATAAAATATATCAACTGCACAACAGAGAGATTTCAACGGATATTAAAACGCCAAAAAGAAAAATCACCGCAGACATGATTCTGCCTGCGGCGAAAATATCAAAAGCAAAAAAGCGGAACAATCAATTTCAGCGGGCAAACTGACTCTCGTAAAGTTTTTTATAAAAACCGTCGGCGCGGAGCAATTCATCATGAGTTCCGCTTTCAACTATGCGCCCGCTGCGCATAACAAGGATAATATCCGCTTCGCGAACGGTTGAAAGCCTGTGCGCAACGATAAAGCTTGTTCGGCCGTGCATAAGCTTTGCAAAAGCATCCTGAACGAGAAGCTCCGTGCGCGTATCAATGGAAGAGGTAGCCTCGTCAAGAATCAGCATCGGGGGATTCAAAAGCATAACGCGCGCAATGCAGAGGAGCTGCTTTTGCCCTTGGGAAAGGCTGCCGCCCGCTTCGTCAAGTACGGTGTCGTAACCTTTCGGAAGACGCATTATGAACCCGTGTGCGTGACAGGCCTTTGCGGCGGCGATGATTTCGTTTTCCGCTGCCTGCGGCCTGCCCATTGCGATGTTTTGCCGAACGGTTCCCGCCTGAAGCCATGTTTCCTGAAGAACCATGCCGAATTTTTTGCGCAGCTCATGGCGGGGCATGGAACGGGTTTCCACTCCGTCAATAAGAATTTCACCTGAGTTAACGTCATAGAAACGCATGAGCAGATTTATAAGCGTCGTTTTGCCGCAGCCCGTCGGGCCGACGATTGCAACGCGCATTCCGCTTTTTACCTCAAGCGAAAAATCGCGGATCAGCTCCGTGTCGGGCGTGTAGGAAAAACAAACATTGCGGAAGCTGATATTGCCGGTGCTTTCAGCCTTTTCATTGCGTTGAGCAGGGTTCGGCGCAGCGGCGGCATCGACTTCCGCAGGGGTGTTGATAAGCTCAAACAGCCGCGCCGCACAGGCAAACGCGCCCTGCAATTCCGTAATAACTCCGGAAATTTCGTTGAACGGCTTTGTGTATTGGTTGGCATAGCTCAAAAAAGCGGAAAGTCCGCCGACGGTCAGGCCGCCCGCAAGCACGGAGAATGCGCCGGAAACGGCAACCCCTGCATAGATAACGGCATTCACAAAGCGCGTACACGGATTTGTGAGAGAGGAAAAGAATACGGCGCGGAGGGAAAACTTTTGCAGCTTCTCGTTAACTGTATTAAAGCGTTCTTCGGCGCGGGCTTCGTATGAAAATGCACGGATGAGCTTTTGTTCGCCGATAAATTCATCGATCAGCGCAGTTTGCTCCCCACGGGTCTCGCTTTGTTTGCGGAACATGGAGTAGGTTCGCTTGGAAATAAAGCTTGCGACCGCAAGCGAAAGCGGCGTCACGGCAACAACAACAAGGGTTATCAGCGGGTTGACGGTGAGCATGAACACGAGTGTGCCGATAATGGTCATAATCCCCGTGAACAATTGGGAAAAGCCCATCAAAAGCCCGTCCGCAAGCTGATCGGCATCGCTGAGCATACGGCTCACGGTTTCGCCCGCCGGGTGCGAATCGAAATAGGCGAGAGGCAGTTTTTGAATGCGGCGGAATGCTTCTGCACGGATATTGCGAACGCAGCCGTAGGTTATGCTGTTGTTGCAAAGGCTCACAAGCCATTGAGAAAGTGCAGCTCCCGCCGCAGCTGCACCGAGTTTCAGCAAAAACGGTGAGATCTCGGCAAAGTCAACCCTTCCCGCGCCGATGATGCAGTCAATAATTTTTCCGGCGAGAACGGGGATCAGAAGCGTTAAAAACACATACACGAGCGAAAGCCCGAGTGAAAGCGCGAATTTAAAACGATAAGGTTTCAGCCGGCGCAAAAGCTCCGCAGCGGTGCCGCGTCCCGCTGAATCGAGTGTAAAACGTAATTCCTCTGAGTGCGCAGATTTTCCTTTTTTGTTTAAACCGTTTTTGCTCATTTTGCCGCATCTCCTTCGGGTGTGTTGTTCGGAATGCTAAGCTTTGCCGCTTCGTCCGGGAACTGAGAGGCATAAATCTCGCGATAAACAGCGCAATTGCGCAAAAGCTCTTCATGCGTGCCCTGTCCGACGGCGCGCCCTTCATCCAGAACGATTATGAAATCCGCAAACATGACCGAGGCCGCGCGTTGGGACACTATGAAGGTCGTCGGCGCGGGGGAAAGCTTTCGAATTGCGGCCCGGAGTTTTGCATCCGTTGCAAAGTCCAGAGCGGAAGCACTGTCGTCAAGGATCAAAATTCTTCCGCCGTGAACAAGAGCGCGCGCAATGGACAGCCTTTGTTTTTGCCCGCCGGAAAAATTGCTGCCGCCGCGCAAAACGGGTTCATCAATGCCGTTCGGCTTTGTGCGGACAATTTCCGCCGCCTGAGCGGTTTCAAGCGCCGAAAAAAGCTCCGCTTCGGAGGCATTCGGGTTGCCCATTAAAAGGTTGCTGCGAATCGTGCCCTCGAAAAGCACTGCTTTTTGAGGAACAACGGAAACTGCGGAGAGCAGTGCGGCGCGGTCGTATTCATCCGCATTCACGCCGTCAATAAGCACCTGCCCCTTTGTTGCGCTGTAAAAATTCGGAACAAGGTTCACAAGCGTGCTTTTTCCGCTGCCGGTGCCGCCGATAATGCCCACGGTCTGCCCGGGTTTTGCAAAAAAGCTTATGTCGAACAGAGCTTCCGCTCCGGCGTTTTTGTATTCGAACGATACGTTTTTAAATTCCACACTTCCGCAGGGCGAACCGTTCGCAGGCAGCTTATTGCCGCCGTTCGCACCGCTGTCAAGCTGCATGACTGCCGCAACTCTGTCGGCACAGGCGAGGGATTTTGTGATGGTTATGAACAAATTGGCCATTTTTATCAGTTCAACAAGAATTTGTGCCATAAGATTATACAGCGCAACGACCTGCCCCTGAGTCAGAGAGCCGGAATTAACTCGAATTGCACCGCTTTGCAAAAGAATTATAACAGCGGCGTTGATAATTATCAGTGTGAGCGGGTTCATCAGCGCGGAGAGTTTGCCCGCGTTGATTTGAAGACCGAGGAGCTTTCCGCTTCGACTGTCAAATGTTCGAAGCTGCTCTTCCTCACGGCAAAAGGCACGCAGAACACGAACGCCCACAAGGTTTTCGCGCACGGTGCCGGTCACGCTGTCCAACTCCGCCTGAACTTTTCGGTATTTCGGGATGGATGCCAGCATGATCGAAAAAACAACGGCGCAAAGCAGCACTATAACGCCCGCAAAAATGAGTGCGCAGCGTGTGTCGATTGTGAACGCCATTATCATTGCACCGAAAACAACAAACGGGGAGCGCAGAAGCAGGCGCAGAGAAAGGTTGACGCCCGTTTGAATCTGATTGATATCGCTTGTCATGCGCGTTATCAGTCCGGAAACGCCGAGAGTATCAAGCGCGGTGTAGGAAAAACTTTGGATTTTTTTCAGCAGAGCGGCGCGAAGGTCGGTGCAGAAGCCGATTGCAGCCTTTGCCGCGAAAAATTGTGCCGTTACGGAACAGAGCAGGCCGACCGCCGCAAGTGCCAGAAGCAAAAGCCCCATATTAATAATGAAGCTTTTGCTTTTGCCGTCAATGCCGTTGTCAATAATTGCAGCAACGATGAGCGGCACAAAAAGCTCAAATGTTGCTTCCAAAAGCTTGAAAAGCGGAGCCAGAATGCATTCCTTTCGGTATTTTTTCATGTATATCAAAAGTTTCTTCATTTTCACTTCCACCTTTGCATTCAGCTTTTGCGGGAGGCGGTGCATCCCGACGGCACAATGCGGCTGCATCCGTCTGCGCGGCGGAATTGTGCCTTATTTGAAACATTATACAGCAAAATCAAGGCTGTTTCCATATAGAATGAGGCAATGCCGCAAGATAAATTCAATTCGTGCGGAAATAGACAAAATTAAGCCTTGCGAATGCTGTAAATAACCAATATAATATTAACAGAGACGGAGAAGAGCGGCTTTTGCATCGAAACGGGCTTTTCCGCAGGAATAACGGAAACGGAAAGGATGAACCGAATGGTAAAGGAACACAAAAAACACGGACGGCGGGTGCTGTGCATTTTCACGGCGGCGGTGATTGCGGCGGTTTCAATGCTTTGCTTTGCGGGCTGCGGCTCAAAATCAACCGAGGAAAAGACGGTTTCGGGAATTATCACCGTTATTGCCGACGGAAAGTACACTTTGCAGCCGGGGACGATCGAAAGCATCGAAAATCAATTTCCCGGCGGAATGAATAACGGATCCCGCCGTGACGGTTCGGCTCCGGCCGCACCGAACAACAACAGTAAAATTTCGGATAATGACGGCGCCGAACCGGCCGACAGCGGCGCAAAAGATACAAATACAAACGATAGGAACGATACGGGCAAACAGAGTGAAGGCAATCCTCCGGAAGGCAATCCTCCGGAAGGGAATCCCGGTTCGGGCATGAACTCGGGCGGCAGCAAAATAAGTTTCACCGAAAACGGTGAAGCGGCGATTGTATTCACCGTTGCAGAGGGTGCATATATTGCGAGCGGCACGGGATTCGTTTCGGCGGACAAACTTGCGGTCGGCAGCATTGTGACAGTTCGATTGAACGAAAAAAACGAGGCGCAGGCGATGATAATTTGCAGCGCCGAGGCGGGCGGTGCGGATGCAGCGATTCCGAACGATCCGAACGGACAAAAAAATACAGCGGCTCCGAACACACCGACGATGAGCGATGAGCCGACGGTGAGCGATGAACCGACGGTGAGCGATGAGCCGACGGTGAGCGATGAGCCGAGTTCCGAACCGAACACAACGAACACCGGCTCAGTCAGAGAGAAAAACTGATTTTAAAGTATATTTCTTCATGCCTCCTACACCATAGACTAAAGAGCCTGCCGAAAAAGCAGGCTCTTTTCCGAATCCAGTGCGGCCTAAAGCTTTTGATTACAGCTCATTAAGCATTGCGCAAACAAAATCCTTTGCAATTTCGGAAGCACGGGAACAGTTTTCTTCAAATGTGCCGACTCCGCTGTGTTTTGCAGTGTCTGTGATGCAGCGCACCGCGATGAAGCGAACGCCGTTCAAATAGCAGACATGAGCAATCGCAGCGGATTCCATATCAACCGCAAGCGGTGCAAGGCGGGAATTAATATCCGCACGTCCCTCGTCGGCAATGAACGCTTCACCTGTTGCGGTACGCCCGAAAAATATTCGCTGTCCGCGTTCGGCAAGGGGTTTTGCTGCGGCTTTAGCTGCCGAAACAAGCTCCGAAGAGGCGGGGAAGAACTGTGTTTTCATAAACGGGTGATAATCGGTCAAAATACGTTCGTGAACATCGTGATAGCAGGCTTCGGCTGCAACAACAGTGTCGAACAGTTGAAGCTCTTCCGCCATTCCGCCGGAGGCTCCCGCACTGATGACGGTGTCCGCACCGTAACAGTCTATCATAATTTGTGCGGCTGCGGCGGCATTAACTTTGCAAACGCCGCAATAAACCGCCGCGACTTCAAACCCGTTCAGCCTGCCCTCGTGAATGCGCAGCATTGCCCGTTCGGAAATTGTCGGGTTTTCAATCAACGGAAGAAACGGAGCAAGCTCACGCTCGCTCGCACAGATAATTGCAATCTTTTTGAATTCGGATTTCATGATTATAACCTCATCTTATAAAATACTTTAAATTAAATATTACGCGCAAAGATATATTTGCAGACTAAGACGCAATGCGTGCCGCAAAACGCAGAATCATGCTGCGGGGCTCGTCAATCAGCCACGCGGGCAAATCTTCAACATAGACCGTGCGTTCAACGGAAAGACCCTTTGCTTCTGCAAGCTCAACAAAGCGTTTTACCCACGGCGAGATATAAAAAATCTGCTCATTGTCCGCCTCGTGCAGGAACATGCAGGCATATTGCCCGGCGGGAAGGAACTCATTGGCGGTTTCCGAACGGCAATGCTTAAAAAAACGGCGCGGATGAAGGGCTTCGGCATCCTCTTCAACCCCGAGATAATGACCGAGGGAGAAGTAGCTTATGCCGAGGGAATGATTGCTGCCGGCATCATCGGCGTTTATTGCGGAGATTGGCAGTGCGGGCGCATTTTCCGTAAAAATCTCGCCGGGCGCGTGCTCAAGATAACTTTTGCGCAGGGCAATTCTCCGCTCAATATAGCAAAGTCCCGCCTGCATATCCGCCATTTGCTGCATGACGCGCTGACGGCAGTCGTTTACAATGTCGATATTATGTCCGCTTTCGCAGAGCAGCATGGATTTGATTTCACGAAGGTTCAGCCCCGCCGATTGCAGCAGGCGGATGGATTCCATGCGCGGCAATTGCGAAAAATCGTATTCACGGTAGCCGTTGGGCAGTATGCGCGCAGGCTTGAGCAAATCGATTTCATCATAAAAGAACAGCGTCCGCTTTTCAACTCCGCAGAGCTTTGCAAATTCCTTTGTTGTCACGGCGGCTCCTTCCGCGGCTGAATGTTTTCGGCATGAAAACATTGCGCGCCCAAAAAATTTTTTGAAAGGGCTTGACTGTAACGTTACGTTATACCCTATATTGATTGTATCACCGAAATCGACATTATTCAACCCCAAAACGGAGGTTTTTTCGGGTCGCACGGTTCGAGTGCGGCCCGGAGACCCTCCAAAAACGGTGATGAAGCAAAAGGCTGATAAAAGAGGCGGGGTTCCGTGCTTTTTTTGCATAATCAGATGACTCCTTTCGGAAACGGGGCGGCGCGGCTGCCTCGTTTTCGAGTTTGCATAACGGAGCGCGGAGTGGCAGGCTTGCAAAGGTTTCGGTTAAATCCGCCGAAATTGGGGCGGCACCGGGCTGAACCTGCCGCGAAACCGCACCGAATTAAAACCGAGATTATTAAAGCAATTATAAAAACAAAATGAAAACTCCGCATAAACGGCGGAGTTTTTCGCATGAACAAGGGGAGATTATTCCGATTGAATTGATGTATGCTGCAAGAATAACAGGAAATATAATTTACTTATTCTTTCCCGCGTTCCTTTTGTCCGCGGAACGCTTGCTCCCTGCGCTCATTTTGTTGAGTGCGGCAACGCAAAGAATCAAAACGCCCGTAACAACAAAGATGATGATAAGCCCGAGCAGCATGACCTTAAGCGAATCGACAAAGCCGAAACCATCCTTGCTGAAATCAAAGAATCCGTTCATAACGAGTGAATTTGTGCTGAATAACGTCATAATATTCGCTCCTTTCCGTCAACCGAGCATGGAACCGAAGATGCTGAGAATCAAGCCGCCCGCAATGACGGACGCAATCTGACCGGAAACATTTGCGCCGACAGCGTGCATAAGCAGAAAATTCTGATTATCCTCTTCCTGCCCAAGCTTGTGAACGACCCTTGCAGACATCGGAAAAGCGGAAATGCCCGCCGCACCGATCATTGGATTTATCTTTTTCTTTGCAAACAGATTGATGAATTTTGCAAAGAAAACGCCGCCGACCGTGTCAAACACGAATGCAACAAGGCCAAGCCCCAGAACAAGCAGCGTCTGCGGACGCAGGAATTTGTCCGCGCTCATCGTGGCTGCAATGGAAAGCCCGAGGAACAGCGTGATAAGGTTCGCAAGCACCTTCTGTGCCGTTTCGGAAAGTGCATTCAGAACGCCGCATTCGCGAAGCAGATTTCCGAACATCAGGCAGGCAATGAGCGGCAGACCGCCCGGCGCAACGATGCCGACCACAAATGTGATAACGATCGGGAACAGAATTCGGGTCAGCTTTGAAACATCCCGCTGTTCGTATTCCATGCGGATAAGCCGCTCGTGCTTGGTTGTGATAAGTTTTATTACGGGTCGCTGTATAATCGGAACAAGAGCCATATAGGAATATGCCGCAACAACGATCGCACTGAAAAGCCCCGGGTTGTTTGCGCTGATGCCGAGGTGGTTTGCAACAACAATGCTTGTCGGGCCGTCCGCCGCGCCGATTATCGCAATGGAAGCGGATTCCATCGGCCCGAACCCGCAGAGGGTTGCCATGCAGAGCGTGAAAAATATGCCGAACTGCGCCGCCGCACCGAAAAGCA
>ERZ779896.2891-NODE-2891-length-11159-cov-5.969290_pt1 | contig 11159 bp, 10 predicted proteins | sample MGYA00511067_ERZ779896 | MGnify/ENA primary metagenome ERZ779896 (study PRJEB29588, sample SAMEA2161597) | human gut metagenome | biome: human gut; feature: human-associated habitat; material: faeces | place: Denmark | collected 2008/2010 ...
TTCCGACATACGCCAGTGTATGAATAAGATCTTTTGAAAAAAACATTTCATCTCGTGTGATTTTCATAAAGCGGCCTCTTCTTCAAATCACGCAGTTGATAATTAGTGACTCCGTAAAATCAATGTTTCCTAGATACTTAGCGAGTTTATTTCGTCCGTCAGTCGAATAACGTTCAAAGGTCTACTCACTTTTCCAAAGATACTTTGCAAATGCGAGAGTTCCTAAAATGTAAAAAGCGGCTGAATAATCATCAAAAACAGTCCCATCATATAAAATCCTCCTAATACGGTAATCAATTTTCTGTTTTATGGTCATATTGTATATTTTACTGGTGTTTCTTTTTATAGTAAAGGTAAGAGAAAAAAGATGGTACTCCAAGATATAACAGTACTGACCAAATCATAAGTGTTTTTGATTTATTGGGAAACATCTTGAGAATAACAATGCTAAAAAGGATAGCAGGAAAAGTCAGTTCATGTAAAAGTTTATGAGCATATCGCCATGTTTGGTAATCTACTAAAGTCCACGGCAAACGTAATCCAACATATTTATTAAAAGGAAGAGCATTAGCACAGCTACCAAAAAGAGCCATGAAAGAGAATACTAGAATTTCAGAAAAGAAATATTCTTGCGTATCCGACAGCGTAATAATTTGAAAATCTTTCAGTATTATGTATCCAACGATGATGAGTAAAAGTACAACGACACTAATGCACATTATAGAAATCGAATAATTATTCTCACAGTCGCTTTTTTCTAAAGCCATTTCATTTTTTAGCATCAGCAAGAAAATGACGCTCGTGATTGCAAGAATTAGGCCGAATAGTATGCCGCCTGTACTATTTGGAAATAGTACTTCTCCTATAATTCCAACCAAACATATAATTCTTATAAAAACCAACTTATCGTGTTTCATCTTTGCTCACCTCAAGCCTGAAATCATTCAGTCAATCTAAAAAAATGAACCATATGATCAAATACGACAGAAGTCATTGATTTTCTTTGTTTATCTGTGATACCATTCGTTACGAGACCTCCACCATTGCTCTCTTCGCCTATGGTGGAGACTCCGTCACTCAAAGAAATTTTCCGAAAAACACAACGAGGTGACCGTTTTTGAAACGTCGAACTTTTCTTGTCTGCACCGCTGCACTTTTTTGCGGTGCGCTTCTGGCAGGAGGCTGCACTCAAAAAACTTCTCAGCCCGTCCTTCAGCAAATCGAATACTCCAATTTGGCTGATTCGGAAACACAGGATCTTCTTTCCAAACTTTTGCAGGATGCCGGCGTATCTGACCTACGGATACAGACCTTCTTTGATCATGTGCAAAAGTTCAACAATGCTGTGGACCCGGCATGGCTCACCACAGGGTTTGAAAACGCCAAGCCTTCGGATCTGAAATACGATCCTTACTCCATGCAGGACGCATGGACGGAAAAATATGACACCTTCCCCGGCTGGAATTGTCGGATCACCGCTTGTGGGCTGTTCGGTGATTTTATCACTGTCACGGGCAAGGCAGACCTTGACTCAGCCGAGGACACCCTGTTTATGGACTATGAAACGCTGGATTCTGACCCGGAATCCCTTTGCGGCGACGAACGGCAAAAGTTTGATGCACTGTTCGCTCCGGTTAAAACCACCAATACAACCGATATTCCTACCCATTTGAAAACGATTCAACGGGAATGGAAGAAACGCGGTCTCTCCTTCGTTGACGATGATAAGATCCGTCTCGTCTCCGTAGTCCTGCACGATCAGTTCTCTGAAACGGACAATTCTCTTATGATCGGTCATGTCGGCGTTATGTTTCCCACATCAGATGCAGTATATTTCGTCGAAAAGGTCGCTTTTCAGGAGCCGTATCGCTTGTTGAAGTTCAAAAATCGAACCGAGTTGAGCGATTATCTGATGCTGAAATACGACAACTCGTGGGGACAGGATACCGCCCACACCTTTATTATGGAAAATTCAGACCTGATGGACGGCTGGCGCATTCTTGACGAACAGAAAGACGCAAGCTAAAAGCATCGCATTCGTTGGGAGCCGTTTAGTCTGACTGATCATTCGCCCTCTGATACCAAAAAGACGCTGCAACCTCTTACCCAGAGGCGGCAGCGTCCTTTTTATATCGGAATGTTTGGTTCGCAGGGGGGGACTCCGGGCTTATGACAGGGTATGTATAATGTGCAGAGCCATATCAACATTTTCTTTGTCCACAAACACCTCTGTGACATACCTCGGTTTTATGCCGAGAGTTCCAATTCTCGCTTGGTCAAATGTGTTATGCCGATTGACATCTTTGGATTTGCAATAGAATTTAATTCCAGCTGCCGCCAACGCATCCGTGATGCGATTGCATTGGTAAGGGTCAGAAACTGTTGCAACTAACGATTTAAAAAAATGCTCTAACATAAAGAGACCTCCTTGTAAGCTGTATGATAGACCAGCCGCTTGTAGGTATTATAAGCGTCTATAAATTGTTCTTCTTCGCTTTTATCTTCAAGGACAGTTAAGTACACAGAAAACAACACAGCTGCCTCCAATTGATTCGTATGAATCGGATATGGTATGCCACAGCCAGAAAATGCTGCGGAGCAGGAACTTTCCGCTTTTCTGGTGATAGCACAAATGATGGAACAAAAAAGCAGCGTTCTGATTTTGCAAAAGCGAAAATGAGAACGCTGCCGTCTATCGTGCCGTATTCGATTTTCGATGTGCCGTTATTTTAGAGATGTCTCTTATAGGGATACGGAGTGTGTCAAAGTTCAAACCGATGAACACATCCATAAAACCCATCTTATTTCACAGCCTGTTTCAGCCGCTCCAGATCATCTGCATCCGGGTGAGAAAGAGCCTTGTCGAAATTCTCGATCATTGCGTTCAGATTGGGCAGATGAAGCGGCTGTTTTTTCATGTTCTCATACCGCTGGCGTACCGACATCGGCATCTTTCCCTGACACATGAAGCTGCCGATCACCGTGTTGCTGCTGTGCAGATCTTTCTGCACAGCTTTCAGGATCTTGTTAAAATATTCTTCGCTGCCGCCAAAACCAGCGGTACCAAACAAAAACACCTGTTTTCCCCGCAACTGCTTCAAAAAGTCCGAAGTGCTTTCATCTGCTTTTCCCTTGTCCGTCCAGAAGCCCACATAAAGAGTGTCCGCTTCCATGGCGGCAGGGTTCGGGTTGCCAAAATAACAGCACTCTGCCTGCGGCAGGCAGCTGTGCAGTGTGTCTGCCAGTAATTCCGTGTTTCCTGTTTTGCTGCTGAATACGATTGCGTAACTCATAACTTTTCCTTTGGAGCTGTTGGCTCTCTTTGTTTACAACATTTCCCAGTTGATTTTCCGATCCCGATAGAAGTACTCCTTGTCACGTTCGCTGATGGGGCGCAGCACACGACACGGGTTGCCCACTGCCACCACATCGGCAGGAATGTCCTTTGTCACAACGCTTCCCGCACCGATCACCGTGTTATCCCCAATAGTAACACCCGGCACCACGATCACGCCAGCACCCAACCAGCAGTTGCGTCCGATGCGGATGGGCAGATTGTACTGGTATGCTTTCTCACGCAGTTCCGGCAGGATCGGGTGGTTTGCGGTTGCAAGGACACAGTTCGGGCCGATCATGGTGTGCTCCCCAATGTAGATGTGGGTATCATCCACGCAGGTCAGCCCGAAGTTGGCATAGACATAATCGTCCATGTGAACGTGCTTTCCGCCCCAATTGGCGTGAAATGGCGGCTCGATCCAGCAGCCTGTGCCGCACTCTGCAAGCATTTCTTTCAAAAGCTGCGCCCGTTTTGCGTGTTCGGAAGGGCGGGTATGATTGTAATCATACAGCCGCTCCATGCAAAGCTCCTGCTCTGCCATGATGGAATCATCCGTGGGGTCATAGACTTGTTGGCTGTGGATCGCATTTTCAATCAGCATCTTGTAGCCCTTTCTTTTTTGCAAATCGTTCTCACTTACAACGGGTGCAACTATGCTTATGCCTTTTGGGTTTCTTTTTCTCGCAAAGCATCATAAACGCAGCGGGTTCCCTGATGTGCCATCAGCCCGCCCAGACATTTTTTGTTGCAGCGGACGCAGCGGTATATCGGTTTTGCCTGCCCATTTTTCAGCTTGTTCACCCAATCTGGGTCTGCCAGAAGCTGGCGGCTCATGGCGGCGCACTGGATACGTCCATCGAAAAGCTGCTGCTCCACAAAATCCGGGTCGTTCAAGCCGCCCACCCCGCAAATGGGGAGATCGGTATACTGACGCACTTCGTTGCAGAACTTGAGGAAACAACCGGGATGACCAAAGTACGGGTGGTTTGCAGGAGGAATCGTATTTTCCAACGCCGAATGGTTCGCCAAGGTCACATGGAAGCTGGTTACGCCTGCCCGTTCCAGCAATGGCACGAAAACAGGCAGTTCTTCTTCTACAAGGTCACCAAGTTAAAACTGTTCTTATGACCGGCTCCCACCTTTTTGAGGTAGAATGCACAGCAGTATAGCGCACTCATTTGACAAGGTCAAGTGGTATCTCCCGTTATTTACGAAAAATTTACAGTGGTATCCTGTGTATTTTTAGGCATCTCTTTTCGAGGAAGAACTGTTTTCTCTCCGCAGACGCATAAAACACAGCCAGAGGTAGAAATCTGCACGTTTATTATAATAAGCCGACCTTTCTCCGTAAACACTTTTGACAAATTCCAGTGATTTTGTGCATATTTTGTTGTATTGTCTCCATATACTTTCCGGCAGAAGCCTCTATAATAGGTACTGTATCCTGCGTAACGCCTTATATTGTGTGGAGAAAGAAGTATATGAAACCTAACAAGGAAGCAAATAAGCCAAGGATCACCTACCGCTACTATGAGCTGCCGGAAGGCGAACTGGTGCAGGCCATTACAGGAGAGGACTGGGTCTGCACCTATGGCACCTATGCCGAGGATGTCCATTTCCACAATGTTATGGAGATTGGTATCTGCCGCTGGGGGCAGGGTCTCATGGTTCTGGAAGATCAGCGCATCGACTATACCGATGGTGCAGTTACAGTGGTTCCCGCAAACTGTCTGCACACAACTTTGAGCCGTGATAAAAGCCTGAACTCATGGGAATATCTCTTCTTTGATCCTGCCGGAATCCTGAACAGTGCCTTTCCAAACGACCCTCTGTTTGTAGAATCTGTTCTGCATCGGCTCTCCAGTGAGGCTCTATGCCTTCCGCAAGAGGATGCAGTAGAACTGGAACGGCTTATTACCATGGTGCTGAACGAATGCCAGACAAAGCATGAGTACCATAAAGCCGTGGAACAGAATCTTATGACATCGCTGCTGCTCCTGATCACCCGCAGCTATACGGAGAAGAAAACCCATATCCGCCCCATGACGGTTGGACTGCAGCAGATCATACCCGCTATTGAATACATCGGGATGCACTATATGAATCCAATCTCCGGGGAAGATCTTGCGTCCATCTGTTCCTTGAGCGAGGCACAGCTGCGCCGTAAGTTCAAAGAATATCTCAATATGTCGCCAGTTGAATATCTGACGATGGTACGCATCCAGAAAGCCTATGAACTGCTCAATTCCACCAATTATCCCATGACGGAGGTTGCTCTGCGGGTCGGATATCAGGATGTTTCCTCCTTCAACCGCAATTTTCAGAAGATCATGGGTGTTTCGCCATACCAGTATAAGAAAAACAACAGCGACTACCGTGGTCGAGTATTGGACAAGAAGATCTCTGCCAAGAAAGGATGGAAGCATCCATCCGATCCATAAGAGAAAGACTTTTTGGCATTGTGTCGAAGAAAACTTTTCTTCTTTGGTCAAGCTGACGAAGTCATCGTTTTACGCGCAGAAACACGGCCGGATTCTGATTGAATCTGCGTGTTTTTTGATTGGATGCACCCGCATTTCAATCGCAAAACCTGTTACAATGACTACAACAAACGAGGGATTGGAGAAAAGAATTGTTCAACTTGTGAATGCGTTCAATTCTTTCTCCAAATTTCTCGGATTCATCAAATTTTTCAAGGTTTCATGAATGAAGGAGAAGGCATTATGAAAAAGATCTCGCGTCGCGCATTTCTGTCCGTTATGGCTGCTGCAGGTGCAGCTGCAGCCCTGACCGCTTGCGGTGGCGGCTCTGGTTCTTCCACTGCTGCTTCCGGCAGTGCAAGTGTTGGCGGTTCTCAGCCCGGTGGTCACAAGCTGACTGCCTACGCATGGGATAAGAATTTCAATATCCCTGCTCTGAACGCTGCTGCCGCAGACTACAAGGAGAATGTTGACCCGGAGTTTGAACTGGAAGTGATCGAGCAGTCCGGTGCAGGTGATGTCGAAAATGCCATCACGCTGGCAGGTTCTGCACACGATTATTCCAATCTGCCCGACATCGTTCAGTTCCAGGATCACTACATCCAGCGTTATGTTTCCGATTATCCGGACGCCTTCGTTCCTATGGAAGGTGCCGATGTTGACTGGGATGGCTTCGGAAAGGAAAAGCTGTCCTACTCCATCGTGGACGGTGTTCACTACGGTGTGCCTGTGGATAACAGCACCGTTATCTTTGCATACCGCACCGATTTGCTGGAGCAGGTCGGTAAGACTATCGATGACATGACCGGTGCAACTTGGGCCGATGTTACCAAAGTCGGTGAAGATGTTTATGCCAAAACTGGCAAGTATCTGTTCTCCTGCAGCGGCGATAACGGCGACCTGATCTACATTATGATGCAGGCTGAGGGCGTTGCCGAGTTCAAGGATGGTGAGCCTTACATCACTGAGAATGAAACGATGCACCGTGTCTGCGAAACAATCGTTGACATGGCAAAGAAAAACGTCTGCTATCTGGCGAACAGTTGGAGCGACTACATCGACCAGAGCATTCAGGGTGACATGGTTGCCGGTGTTGTGCAGGGTAACTGGATCATCCCCACCATGGAGGCTGTGACCGAAAACTCCGGCAAGTGGCAGATCACCACCATTCCTACGCTGGACGGCGGCGAGGGCTATGCTTCCAACGGCGGTAGCAGTTTGTATATCACTGCCAACTGCGGCAATGTCGATCTGGCAAAGTCCTTCCTCGCTTACACCTTTGGCGGCAGCACCCAGACCTATGATAACGCCCTGCGTGACGGCGGCGTTGTCACCACGGTTCTGAAGTGTGCAGACTCCGATGTTTACAACGAGGGCATTGAGTTCTTCAACAATGAGCCGATTTATAAGCAGATCGTTGAGATGAGTGAGAATGTTCCCATCATCGAGCAGAGCGATTATCACGTTCGTGCTGGTGTGTATCTGACCACTGCTGTGATCAACACCATCAACGGCTCCAATCTGGATGATGAACTGGCAAATGCTGAACAGCAGCTCCGCTTCGAGATGGGTCTTTAAGACCTTCTGATTCATCCGAAGGAGGGTTTGACATTGAAGAACGAAAAAAGCGGTTCTCTGATGGCAAAACAGCGTCGTGCGGGCTGGTATTACCTGATGCCCGGCACGGTCCTTATTACCATCATGAGTTTTATCCCCATCATCAACGGCTTTCTGACCTCTCTGAAAACGGGTTCCAGTGCAAGCATGAAGTGGGCCAGCCCGCTGACCTACAACTATACCCGAATGTTCAAGGATGCACTGTTCCTGCGCTCGATGGGAAACACCTTCCTGTATCTGGTCGTGGAAGTTCCAATCATGCTGATTCTGGCAATCCTGCTGGCACAGCTGCTGAACAATCACGACTTGAAGTTCAAGGGATTCTTCCGCACCTGCGTATTTCTGCCTTGTGCAACTTCTCTTGTTTCGTACTCCCTGATCTTCAAGTCCCTGTTTGCAACGGATGGTCTGGTAAACACGGTTTTGTGCAAGCTGGGCATCCTGCAAACGCACTACAACTTCCTCGGCAATCCCACCAGCGCAAAGATCATCATTATTCTGGCTCTGATCTGGCGTTGGACGGGTTACAATATGGTGTTCTTCTTGGCCGGTTTGCAAAACATCGACTATTCGGTGTACGAAGCAGCCAAAATTGACGGTGCCAACGGCTGGCAGACGTTCTGGAAGATCACTGTTCCGCTGCTGATGCCCACCATCGTGATGACCGCCATCATGTCCATCAACGGTACCTTGCAGCTGTTCGATGAGTCGGTCAACCTGACCAACGGCGGTCCGGCGAATGCAACGATCACCATGTCGCACTACATCTACAACAACTCCATGGGTCAGGGCGTTGCAAACTTCGGCTATGCTTCGGCATTGTCCTTCGTCATCTTCGTGATGGTTGCCATCCTGTCCTTTATCAGCATGAAAGCAGGTGACAAGCGTGACTAATACAGCAGAAACCCACGCACTTGTGCAGCGTGAAAAAGGCAAGAAGCACATGATCCAGCGCAGACTGATTCCTGCTTACATCTTCCTGATCATCATCTCGTTCATTTCGGTTTTCCCGCTGTTGTGGATGATCTCTGCGGCGACCAATACCTCACTGGATGTTGCCCGCGGCAAGATCATGTTCGGCACCTATGCGATGCAGAACTTCAAAAATCTGATCGCATCGCAGAATCTGGCAGGTGCCATGGGCAACTCCTTCCTGTATGCGATCGTGCAGACTGTGATCTCCATGTTCGTTTGCTCTCTTGCAGGATTTGGTTTTGAGTTGTATCATGATAAGAACAAGGACCGCTTGTTCAGCATCCTGCTGCTCGCCATGATGGTGCCGCAGGTTGCCACAATGGTTCCTTTGTTCAAGATGATGTCCAGAGCCGGTTTGCTGAATAGTGTCTGGGCGTTCATCCTGCCCAGCATTTCCACTCCGTTCCTGATCATGATGTTCCGACAGAACTCCCGCAACTTCCCCAACGACCTGATGCAGGCAGCGCGCATTGATGGCCTGAGTGAAACGGGCATCTTCTTCCGGATGTATGTTCCCATCATGAAATCCACCTATGCGGCGGCTGCGGTCATCACGTTCATGAACGCATGGAACGCTTACATGTGGCCGAAGGTCGTTATGACCGATAACCGTGCACAGACCATGCCGATGTTGATCGCCAATATTGCGTCCGGCTACTCCATCGACTACGGTATGTTGATGATGGGCGTTCTGTTCTGCTCCATCCCCACCATGATCGTGTTCTTCGTTCTGCAGAAGCAGTTCGCAGAGGGCATTACCGGTGCGGTGAAGTAATTCTCTATCTTTTCGCTACCCACTTTTTCTCCTTCATCTGCTGTTCCCCCAGAGGATCCCCATCTCCTCTGGGGGACGATGAAGGAATTTTTTTCAATCACATAATAAGGTAAATGAGGAACAATATGGCTGCATTTGATTTTGCAAAAGTAAAAGACCCCACCTTTTTCAAGGAAAACGTGCTGAATGCTCATGCAAGTTTCCGTACTTACGCTTCCCGCGAAGAATATCGGACAGGCTCCTCTTCTTTGGCGCTGAAGCTGGACGGCATCTGGAAATTCGCCTACGCAAAGAACTACACCAGTGCCATCCCCGGCTTTGAAAAGACGGATTACGATTGCAGCGGCTGGGATGACATTCATGTTCCGGCACACATCCAGATGGAGGGCTACGACATTCCCCAGTACGCGAATATTCAGTATCCGTGGGATGGCCGTGAAGAAGTACAGCCGGGTGAGATCCCGCAGCGGTTCAATCCGGTGGCAAGCTATGTAAAATACTTCGAGCTGCCGGAATCCATGCAGGGCAAGCCCGTCCACATCGAGTTCGAGGGTGTGGAAAGCGGCATGGCTCTTTGGCTGAACGGGTCTTATGTGGGTTACACCGAGGACAGCTTCTCCGCACACGCATTCGATCTGACTCCCTATCTCCAGCCGGGCGTGAACAAACTTGCTGTGCAGGTGTTCAAGTGGACTTCCTCCAGCTGGTGCGAAGATCAGGACTTCTTCCGCTTCTCCGGCATCTTCCGCAGCGTGTGGCTGTACGCCATCCCCACCGTGCATCTGGAAGATGTATCCGTCAAAACGCTGTTTGCCGGGGATGATTTTACTCATTCCACGCTGGAAGTTGCATTGCAGGTGGAGGGCAAGGGTGCAGCCCGTCTGACCCTGCGCCGCAGTGAGCTGGAAGTGTTCTCCGAAAAAATCGCACTGAACGGCGGCTCTGTTCTGTTCAGCCATGCGGTGGAGAACCCCCACCTGTGGAGTGCAGAGGACCCGGCTCTGTATGAACTGGAAATCGAGCTGCTGGACGATGCAGGCCATCTGGTAGAGGTGACCGGGCAGAAAGTCGGTTTCCGCAAGTTCGAGCTGAAGAACAATCGGATGCTGCTCAACGGCAAGCGCATCGTGTTCAAGGGTGCCAACCGTCATGAGTTCAGCTCCATTACGGGTCGTGCTGTGGGCGTACACACCCATGAGGAACTGCTTCGGGATATCATCACCATGAAGCAGAACAACATCAATGCCATCCGTACCAGCCATTACCAGAATCAGGATGCGCTGTACGACCTGTGCGACGAGTATGGTCTGTATCTGATCGCAGAGAACAATCTGGAATCCCATGGCACATGGGATATTCATCAGGCTGGCATTCGCGGCATCGAGGGCGTTTTGCCCAATGATAAGCCGGAGTGGAAAGCTGTCTTGTTTGACCGCATGAATTCCACTTACCAGCGTGACAAAAACCATCCTGCTGTTCTGATCTGGTCTCTGGGCAACGAATCGTTTGGCGGTGAGACCCTGCTCCAGATGGCCGAGATGGTCCGCCGCTTTGATGACACCCGTCTGGTGCATTACGAAGGTGTGGTCAATGATCCCCGCTTCCTCGAAACCACCGATATCGAGAGCCATATGTACAGCACGGTCAAGGACATTAAAGAGTATCTGGCACAGGGCGATAAGCGGCCTTATATCGAGTGCGAATATTCTCATGCTATGGGCAACTCCAACGGTGCTTTGCACAAGTACACGGAACTTGCCGACCAGAAGGACTGCGGCTATCAGGGCGGCTTCATCTGGGATTACATCGACCAGTCCATCTGGAAAAAAGACCGCTACGGCAAGTGGTTCCAAGCCTACGGCGGCGACTTCGGTGAGCGTCCTACCGACTATAATTTCAGCGGAAACGGCATTGCCTACGGTGGTGACCGTGCTCCTTCTCCCAAGATGCAGGAGGTCAAGTTCTGCTATCAGAA
>ERZ779896.2897-NODE-2897-length-11118-cov-2.635542_pt1 | contig 11118 bp, 6 predicted proteins | sample MGYA00511067_ERZ779896 | MGnify/ENA primary metagenome ERZ779896 (study PRJEB29588, sample SAMEA2161597) | human gut metagenome | biome: human gut; feature: human-associated habitat; material: faeces | place: Denmark | collected 2008/2010 ...
CGCTTCGGCCTCGATCAGGGCCGCCTCGCCCAACTTGACGAAAGGAATGCGGCAGGGCAGAACGCTCTCATTTCCCGCCACCGACGTGTAGCCGTTGAGAACGGAGTTCTCGCCGAATTTGTACGCCATGAACACGCGTGACGGATCGCTGTTGTCGAACCAGTCGCGGTAACGCGTATCCTTCGGATTGTCGAACAGAGCGGCATAATGCTTCGTCACGGATGCTCCGTCCCGACCGTAAAGCAAAGCCGCCGACCGCGGAAAACCTTCGGGAAGCGTCGCTATGCCGAAAAGATGCTCTCGCGAGAAACTGTAATCGTCGCCGTATTCACCCGGGCCGAAATAATAGAACAGACGGTAGCGCTTCTCGACCTTCGTCTGGTGTTCGAAAGCCCGGGCCGCATAGGCCGCGGCCTGCTCATAATCGCCCTTATAGAGGCAGACACGGGCCAGCAGTGTCGTTACGGCATAGTAATTCATGCAGAACGTACGCAGCCGCGAGTCGATCTCCCCGGGAAGCACGGTTCCCGGCTTAAAGCCATCCAACACGGGGTCCGTCGTTTCGAGTTCCGAAGCGGCCCGTTCGAGATCGGCGATCACCTTGCCGACGAACGCCTCGGTCGAGAGCGGCTCGGAAGCCGTCATTCCGAAACGGACCATATAGGGCAGTCCGACAAAACCCGGATCGACGGCATACGCCGGATGGAACAGCCGCAGCAGTTCGAAGTGCAGGGCCGCACGCAATCCGTAAAGCTCTCCCGTGATAATCCGCTTCCGGGATTTCGAATTGAACACGATCTTCGTAGTTTCGATGTGTCCGATCACGTTGTTGCAAGCCGCAATGGCCTTGTACATATCCACAAACGTCTGTTCGATGGCCGTGCGGAATGCGGCGTCGGCATAGTTGAGATCGGCTGCGGCCTGGAAATCCGTGCCGGCGGGCTGAAAGTTCTGCCCCATGAATTCCAGTTCGCCGACCGAAAGCATGCGGCCGTAGAGACTTTCCGAACGCAACTGGGTATAGACATCGGTCAAGGCGTTGAGAAAAGCGTTTTCATTGCGAAAAAAACGATCCTCGGGAATGGAAGTCCCGTCGGGAGTGGTATCGAACCATTCGTTGCACGACACCGACGCGACGCATAAGAACAACAGCAGATATATTTTTTTCATTTCGTATCTTCTTTAAGCGGTTAGAAAGTCGCCCGAAGCGACAGCGTGACGGTCCGCGTATACGGATAGACCGTTCCGCGCTGCATGTCGACGCCCGAACAATAGAAGAGGTTGCTGCCCGTGAGATAAAGGGCCAGATTGCGCATATAGAGCTTGCCGGCGGCCTTGGCCCCGAAAACATACCCGACCTGCACAGCCGAGAAATTCAAGGCGTCGAACCGTTCCACGAACCGTTGCAGCCGGACCGGTTCGCCGTCGAACGCGCGGCGGAACTTCGGGTCCAGCGCCCGTCGGTCGAGATTATAGAGCGGACTGCCGAACTGCACATCGTACAACGTCTGGTTGAATGCCTGTCCGCCGATCCGGTAATCGAACGCAGCTCCGAAATGCCACCGTCCCCATGCCACGTTGACGCCGAAATTGCCTTTCAGGTCGGGTTCCGCACGGCCGGCCGCAACGGATTCGCCCACAGCCCGTTCGGTAGTTCCGTCGAAAGAACTTTCCGCAGCATAGATCGCATTCACGGACTCGCCCTCCGACAGCGGAGCCTCGCCCTCCGACAACGCTTCGTTGTACCATGCCGCGAAGAATCCCGGCAGCTCCTCGATCCGGTTCCGGTTGTGGTTGCCGGACGTGAAGGCCGAGACGACAAGTCCCGGGCGGCTGTAAAGAGTCGCGTTCAGGTAATATTCCAGTCCCGAATTCCGGACCCTTCCTCCGTTGGAAACGTTATGCCGGTAACCGCTCGCCAGCGGCAGCCGGTCGACGGTCATAAGGTCTTTCGAATCATTGTTGTAATACTCGACGCGCAGCCGGAACGCATGCGCGAACTCTGCCTGCAACGCCACGCTGCGGCTCACGAGCGTACGCCATTTCAGATCGGGATTGGGCATCAGACCAACCGAAGCCCCGACCAGATAGTAGTTGTAGACATACTCGTTGTCGATATTACTGCTGTAAGTGACCACATAGTCGGAATTCAGGGCGTCGACTGCTCCCGAAGTGCCGATCGCCGCGCTCAGCGTCAGGCGGTCGATCCAGTCGGCCCGGCGCATGAAATGCTCCCGACCGATGTTCCAAGCCGCCGACACGCCGTAAAACAGAGCCGTCCTTTCACCGGGCGCAAGCAACGACGAACGGTCGAGATGCGCCGTTCCGGCAACCGTATAACGCTCGTCGTAGGAGTAGTGCGCCGAAAGCGTTCCGCTCACCGTCCGGTCGTAATAGCGCCAGGCATAAGGCGTCGCATTCGGATCGTAGGCCTTGGTGAAAGAGATGTAGCCCATCTTGTCCGAAGGAATTCCCACGCCGGCATAACTTTCCATATTGTAAGTGCCGCTGAAAATCCCGGCTTGCAGCGAAGCGCCGTAGGACGACCGGCCGCACGAACCGCGATATGCAACATCCACCGCCCCGTCGTAAGTCTGGATCGATGACCGTGCAATTCCGTAACGTCCCGTATAGGAGTCGGTCGTCTGCGACGCATAGCGTATCGAACCGGGCGATACATAGGTGTCCGTGCGGATAAGGTCGCGCACGAACGAGAAGCGTCCGTTGACCGAAAATCCGGCTCCCAGATCCAGCGAAAGGCGTACGTTGTCGAAGATCGAATAGGTCCGGCATTTGTTGTGCGAACCGAGCGTCAGTTCGTAGAGCGGATTTTCAAACCGCACGGCGTCCTCTTCGTGCCCCATCGTTTTGAGGTATCCCCCATGCCCATTATCGGGGTCGAGCCAACGGGGCGTGCGGGCATAGTCGCCCAGCGTACCGAAGAGTTTCGAATTTTTCTCTGTTTTGTCGTAAGTCAGATCATTCGAAATCCGGAACGACTTGTAACGATACTCGATATAGGCTCCCAGGCCGATAATATCCTTTTCCACGCCCTCGACGACTCCCTTTCCGGAGGGAGCTATACGCCCCGTCAGGGCATATTTCACATTGTCGTCCCCGCCGTCGACGGTTATCTTGTGCCGATGCCGGAAAACGGTACGCGTGAGTTGGTTCAGCCAGTCGACGTTCTTTCCCGACGCCTTATGCTGCTGCATCGAGGCGGCGCTGCCCGTCGTCAACCCCTCGCGTTCGATCAGCGCGAGCTGCTCCGAAGCGCTCATCAGATCGTAAGAGCCCAGATCGGCACATTCCACGATGCCGTCGAACATGTAGCGCACCTTGAGCGGCCCTTTGATCGGCTTCTGCGTCTTCATCTCCACGACGCCGTCAGCGCCCCGGATACCGTATTGGGCCAGCGAAACGGGGTCTTTACGGATAATGATCTGCCGGACGTCGTTGATGTCCGTATCGAAAAACTTCCGGGCGTCGACCAACGCCCCATCAATGATATACAGGGGCCTCGACGGTTTGACGGCCTCATCCCTGGCCCACCGTTTCGAGCCGCGGACGGTCATGTCCCCCGCTCCGTAAACCGGGTCGGAGCCATGCTCCTGCTCCCACGAATTACTGATTGAAGGATCGTAAAATGAAATGGCCTTCCACAGGTCGACAGGATCGACCGCCCGGATTTGGGAGGCCGTAATCACGAGATCGCCGGCGGCGACACGATCCGCCTGCACGGGCAGCCGCAGCGCGGCGGAATCCCGCAAGGGAGATTTCGCAACGGCGACTCCGCTCCATACGACCAGGATCAGATGCAGCCAGAAACGGGCCGAACGGCAAACATTCAGAACGTAAATTTGCTTCATCAATTAATCGTTAAGGTTAGACATTCAATATGATACCAAACAGTCGACAGGCTTTAGCGTCTGTCGACATACAACATTCCGTCTTCATAGCGGAGCGCGATCGGCATATGCGCTTCATACAGCACCCGGAACAGATAATCCAGACCTCCGTCCTTGCTGATCTGACCGGTAAACGTATATTTCTCCAAATCGGAGTCCGTAATGTCGTAGCGGAAGTTATACCAGCGGGAAACGATCCGCAAAGCCTCCGACAACGGGGTGTTTTCGAAAACGAACTCCCGGTCCATCCAGGCCGTGTAGACTTTGGTATTGACGCGTGCCACCGAGAAAATATCGGTTCCCGTTTCGTGAACGACCTGTTCGCCCGGAGTGAGAACGATTTCCTCTTCATTGCGGCCGTTATCGGGTATGATCCGCACGCTGCCTTCGACAAGCGTCGAACGACAGATCCGCTCATCGGCATAGGCCGTGACGTTGAATTGCGTGCCCAGCACCTCGATACTGTATCCATCCACCTCGACGACGAAAGGCCTCCCTGCATCATGCGCCACATCGAAATAGGCTTCGCCGACCAACGACACGGTGCGCACGTCCTTCGAGAATGCCGAAGGATAGACCAGTTCCGATTCCGCATTGAGAGGAACGGTCGGGCCGTCTTCCAAAAGGACGGAATAATAGCCGCCGCGGGGAACCAGAAGTTTGTTCTGCACGACCTCGGCTTCCGCATCGGCCGTATACACCAACCGGTTGTCGTCGCCGCGCTCGATATGACCGCCCCGGACATCGAGCGACAACGACTCCTCTCCGTGCAGATCGTAACACTCGCCCCCATTTACGATCAGCCGGGCCTTATCGGTCGCAGGCGCATATTCGCGTGCGAGTTCGCAACAGACGCGGTCCATCGCCGTCTCGGCGTTGTCCCGATGCCAGTCGAAGCACGACAGCACAACAATGACTGCGACTGCGGCCGCAATTCCGTAATAGGACCGGCGACGATACATCGGTTTCGGCTGGTTGTGCATTTCCAGCCGTGTTTTCAGCGCGGCAAAAGTTTCGTCGAGCGGCAGCGGTTCCACCGATTCTCCGGCATAGAACCTGCGGGCGCGTTCGTAATATTCCCGATGTCGGGGATCGGAATGAAGCCATTTTTCGAATTCAGCCTGCTCTTTCTCATCCGCCGTATGATCCAGCACTTTACGGAAGAGGGTCCAATCAATCGTCTTTTTCGTCATAGAGTACAATGGCAACGATCCGGGATGCGCATTCACCCGATTGGGGAACGCGGATTGTTCCAGAAAAATGAAATCGCCGGCGGAGTACCGCGACCGGCAAGAACAGATACCTGACTAACCAAAACAACGACCCGGACCGATCGTTTTAATTAAAATAAAATTTCAGACGAAAAATGGGGGACAAACGGAAGCGATTTTTTACCAAAAAATCGTAAAAAAGCATTTCATGCCTTCCCGAAGGGCCTTCAAGGCCCGCTTGATATGCGTTTTGACCGTCGCTTCGGATACATGCATGACTTCGGCAATGGCCTTGATCCGCATATTTCCGACGAAATGCATTTCCAAAGCCTCGCGGCCGCGTTCGGGGAGCGCATTCAAAGCATGCCGCAAACGCAATTCAATGGCATAACGGTCATCATCCGGCTCGTCGTCGAACAGGAATTCGGCAAATGCTGCGGCTTCGGCATACTTCCGGTCGTTGCAGTCCCGAATATCGAGCGACCGGAGATAGTTCAGACAATTGCTGCGTACCAGCCGATAAAGAAGTGCGGCCACGTTGCCGTCATCGCGGATTTTATCCGGATTGTTCCACACCCAGGCAAAAGCGTCGTGTACAAGATCCTTGGCTGTTTCCGAGTCATATGCATACTGCATGGCAAAACGATAAAGTACAGGCATATAGTAGTTGTAAACCATCTCAAAATGATCTACATCGCGCTGCTTTATGCTGGATACGAGGATCTTCATTTCCTGCCTCTGTTCTTTGCGAACACGAACCTAACTCGATTGCAAATATAACCATTCTGTAAATTTTTCAAACCTTCCGCACTGAAAAATTGAAAGCTAACCGTCAAAAACAAGCCAGAATGCGCGATAAAAAACAATGGACAATACGCCATATCGGCCCCAACCATCCATCGGCATTACAGATTCTCCACACACAACAAAGATTAAAAAAAATGCTGAATATCAACATTGTTAAAATCAAAAAGCTCTTAACACAGTCATATAAAATCGATAAAGTCCGTCTCCACATGTAAGACTGTAACGATTTGTAAAAAATGCACCAATCCGGACTCCTCCATAAATCAAGACGCATCGACCAATTCCGGCAGAATGTCAGTCTGCCTGTTACAATATTTCATATATAGAAAAGGGTTTGCCGGATCAAAAAGAGGTAATAACTGATTCGACCTGGGAGGTTTTTTGCGCTCCGCACCGCCGGAAAGGCGCATCCGTGAGGATAAAAAGGAGGCTATTCGTGATGAAAAATCCGGCGTTCGTTGAATTTATTTCCGCGAACGGGAACCTGTACCTATTTTTGTACACATTACAGATAAAAGAATCTATTCTATGCGAATAAATTTCCGGATTATTTGGCTCGCGCTGCCTCTGGTCTTCGGGGCATGCTCCGATTCTTCGGATGCGGACACCCGGCCCGCGACCGAAACAATCAGCGTATCGGTAGGCTCCGGTCCGAAGATCGACATCGAATCCGAAGACAAGTCCCGCACCCAGCTCGGCGAAGACGGCGTATCGGTCAAATGGGCTTCTGACGACCAGATCGCACTCTGGGCCGTCAACTCCCGATCCGAGACCATCTTCAGTAAACAGGCTTTCAAACTCTACCACTACAACACCGACTACAACACGGCCAAGTTCAGGGGAGACATCCCGCAAATGCCCGCGGACACCTACACCTATTATGCCGTGTCGCCCGTTCCGTCCGAAAGCGACGGCACGCAGGCCACCTACCTGATCCCTGACGTGCAGGACGGCGGCTTCAACGGCGACTGGGACGTGATGGTGGCCGATCCGGTCAAGGCCCCGGCTCTGGAGAAGAACGACACCGGCGAGACGGTGCAGTTCCAGTTCCGCCACAAAGTTCACGTGCTGAAAATACGCATTCCGAAAAACGATCTGGGCGAAAAGGTCTCGGAGATCACGCTGGCATTCCCGCAGCCCGTCACGGGGCGCATGACGGTCGATGCCGCCGATCCCGATGCCGCGCCGACGCTCACCGACGGCAACAACACGCTGACGCTGCGTTTCGACACTCCGAAGGATGCGGGCGACGTGGTCTTCGCCGTCATCGCACCGGTGGAACTCACCGCCGAGCAGCCGGTGACCATCACCGCGATTTGCGAAGCCGGGGAATCCGAGCCGCGCGACATCCCCGGCAAACACTTCTCCGAAGGGCACACCACCCCGATCGCCTACCACATTCCCGCCATCGGCCGCTATTACACGCGTCTGAACTTCTCGCTGCCTGCGGACAAGGGCACGGCGACGCTGGGCGAGGCGGTCGGAAAGATCACCCTCACCGCCCCCGAAGGCTCGCTGTTCGACAACGGCACGAACGTCCGCCAGTTCACGCCCGACGCCGAGGGCAAATACACGATGGTGCTCAAACCCTCGTGGACCGACAACCTCTCGGGAAAGACCGTCACGGTGCAGTACGAATCGGAAAGCGCCGTCGTATCGAACACGCTGACAATGCCGCAGATCACCGAATTCGGCAACAACGACATCACGCTCAGCGTCCCCTACCTGCTGGCGGAGGATTTCAGCAATATCATCCAGTTCGACTACGACTGCAACGTCGGAACGGGAACAAGCAGCAGCAGCGCCGGAAACAAGGATGCGCACCTGCTGTCCGACAAGGGCGCCATCGGATGGACGGCGGCTCGTGTGGGCGGGGAAACCGGGAAATGTATCCGAAGCTCCTGCCGGTTCGAAGGCGGAGGAGCCGGCAAGGCTTCATCGTATGCCCGCTACCCGGGACGTATCGACTCGCCGCCCGTCAGCGGTATCAAATCCGGCAAAACAGTCAGAGTCCGGGTTTCATTCGATTACGTCGGAGGACAGGACTCCTGGATGATGGACAGTAACAAAAATAAGGGCGGAACATACGGCAATCCTACGTTCAATTACGGCTACACGACCAATTCGGGCCAGCCCAACGGCGGAGACAATCTTGAAAACCCCGTCGAAGCGGAAGACATAGCCCTCGAAACCGACAAATCGTGGAATACCCCGCTTTCGAATTGGAACACCAAAACATTCCTGGCCGACTTTAACAGCGCCCACAGAATCTCATGGAAGGTGAATGTCAACCGTATCGGCAACGTATCGTCCTGGACCGGAATATTCGGCGCCAACGGCAATCACTACCTCTACCTCGACAATATCAAAGTATCCATCGTCAACGAATAACCGCCATGAGAAAACTGCTTTACCTGCTTGCATCGGCGGCTGTCATGGCCGGAGGATGCTCCGAAAAGAAAGAGACCCCGGCCGGAGAGGGCTGCGGAACCATCCGCATCGCCTGCGAGGCCGACGCCACGATTGATGCCGCTGCGGCGATGGCCGCGGTTCAGGGCGCGACCCGCGCTGCGACAAAACCCGACGGCAAAGATTTCACGCTCCGCATCCGGGGTGAAAATTTCGACAAAAGCTGGGCGACGGTCGCGGCGTATAACGCCGAGGAGACCGCCTACTCCTTCCCCGAAGGCCGCTACACGATCACGGTCACCTACGGCGATCCCGAAGCCGAAGGCGCGGACAAACCCTACTACGCAGGCGCGACCGAAGTGGAGGTCGCGGCGCGCCGCACCAGCACCGCGCAGATCACGGCGACGATCGGCAATTCGCAGACCCTGGTACGCGCCACCGAGTCGTTCAAAAAATACTACAACAACGCGGAGTTCACCGTGACGACCGGAGCGGGCGGCATCTTCACGTTCCGTCCCTGCGACGAGGCCGAAGCGGAAGCCGTCTGGGTGCAGGCCGGAAAGCCGCTCACCTTGAAGGGTACGGCCCGGGGCCAGAGCCAGGACGGCACGTCGGAGGGGCCGCTCTACACCTTCACCCCCGGAGCCGCTCGAAGCGGCACGCCCAGCCACGCGCCACATCTTCACGCTCGACGCCAAGAAGGCCGGCAGCGCGACGCTGACCGTCACCCTCGGCGAAGGATACACCGAGACCGTGGAACTCGACGTGGAACTCAACGACGAGGCCACCGAATAACGCAAATAAAAACACCGAGATATGAAAACCTTTACCAAGATTCTGACGGCTGCGGCAGCGACGGCGCTGCTCGCGACCGGCTGTGTGAACGAAGATCCCGCCTATAAGAACAACGAGCCGGGCACTCCGCCCGATCCCAACGCCAAAGGCTACCTGACGCTGGCGGACATGAGCATGCGCGTCGTGGTCGACACCGATACCGAAACCCAGCCCGACGACACGTCCGACGAAACGGCCAAGCCCACGACCCGTGCGGAAGAGGCGCAGCCCGACGTCGACACATTCATCATCGAAATTCGCGACGCAACGGGCAAGCTGGCGCTCCAGGAGACTTACGGCGATCTGAAGGCCTCGGTCGGCGAGGCAGGCAGGCTGGAGCTTCCGGTGGGCGGCTACACGATGGAGGTCCGTTCGGAAGAGGCCGCCACGACGCCGGCAGCCGAATGGGAACACCCCGTCTATTTCGGTTCGCAGGAGTTCGTCATCGAGAAGAACCAAACCACGCCCATCGACGAGGTCGTCTGCACGCTGAACAACATCAAGGTGACGCTGATGTGTTCGAAAGACCTCGCCGACCAGCTCACCGCCGACACCAAGTCGACCGTCACGCTGGGCGAAACGACGATGACCTTCCTGAAGGATGAAACCCGCGCGGCCTACTTCATGCCGCAGGGCGAGACCAACACGCTCAAATTGCACCTCGAAGGGGCTTTCGCCGATACGCCCGACGCACCCGTCCGGATCAACAAGAGCATCTCGGGCGTCAAGGCCGGACAATGGCGCAAGCTCTCGATCGTGATCACCTACTCGGACAAGGGAGACATCAAACTGGACATCGACGTCAACGACTTCATGGAGGACGACGAAATCCCGGTCAACGATCCCGACAACCCCGGCGAACCCGGACTTCCCGTCGCCCCGACCCTCGAATGTCCGGGCTACGACCTCACGAAACCCTTCCAGCTTCTGGCCTCGATGTTCGACGCCCAGGGCAACTACACCCGGCCGTTCGCATTCAATCTCGCCTCGTCCAACGGCATCGAGTCGTTCGCGGTGAAAATCACGTCGGACAACTCCCGGCTGACCGGCATGGTGTCCGGAATCGGCGGTCCGGAATTCGACCTCTGCACGATCGGGGCGTCGGACCCCGCCTACACGGTTCTCGCAGGCCTCGGCTTCCCGCTGGGCGACGATCTCAAGGGGGCGACTTCGAAGAGTTTCGACATCGCAGGAGCCATGAAACTGCTCTATCCCGCATACGAGGGCACGCACGCATTCGCCTTCGAGATAACCGACGCCAAAGGGCTTTCGGCCCGGGCGTCGCTGACGCTCACGGTCGATCCGGCCAACGAAGGCCCTTCGATTGTCGGCGTAGATTTCAATATCGACGAAACGCAAACGCCGTCCGCAGACCGCGACACGGAGATCGACATCACGGCGCAAACAGGCATCAAATCGCTCGACGTGACCATCGACTGCGACAACCTCGACGCCAGGGAACTCGGCACGATGGGCATCCCGGCCCGGTTCGATCTCTGCAATATCGAAGGCTTCGAAGATACGAACGGAACCATGCATCCGGCCGAAGATGTCCGGGAGAAGATTTCGGCCCTCGGATTCCCCATCGAGGACGCAGTCAAGGACAAACCGTCCATTCGGCTCAAGATCGACAAGATGTTCACCGGATTGCTGACAGGCTTCCCCGGCAACAACAATTTCATACTCACGGTGACGGAGAACAACGGTCTCAGCACGACCAAGACCCTGAAGTATTACGTACCGGCGAATTAAGGCTGACGAATTATGAAAAAATACATTACCGCCGCCCTGCTGTTCTGCGCCGCGCTGACGGCCGCCTGCTCGAAAGAGACGGCCGGGAGCGCCGACACGGGCGACACGGGTGCGCTCGAAATGCGGGTTTCGGCCACGCGGGCCGAAGCCGACGGGGAATACGACCCCTTGCAACGCCTTGCCGTACGCATCTACCG
>ERZ779896.2902-NODE-2902-length-11098-cov-4.085303_pt1 | contig 11098 bp, 10 predicted proteins | sample MGYA00511067_ERZ779896 | MGnify/ENA primary metagenome ERZ779896 (study PRJEB29588, sample SAMEA2161597) | human gut metagenome | biome: human gut; feature: human-associated habitat; material: faeces | place: Denmark | collected 2008/2010 ...
GACGGCGGGCGCATTCTGCGCGAGGGTGTGGTGACGGTCATTGCAGGCCGCCCGAACGCCGGCAAATCCACGCTGATGAACCTGCTTGCGGGCTGCGAGCGTTCTATTGTGACCGATCTTGCGGGCACGACGCGTGACGTGGTGGAGGAGACTGTGCTGCTCGGTGAAATTCCGCTGCGTCTTGCCGACACCGCCGGTATCCGCGATACGGAAGACCGCGTGGAGCAGATTGGCGTGCGCATGGCTTTAGATCGCGTCAAAACGGCACAGTTTGTGCTGGCGGTGTTTGATGCGAGCGAAGAGCTGAACGACGACGACCGCGCGTTGATGGATGCCATAGGCGATACACCGGCCGTGGCGGTCATCAATAAATCCGACCTCGCGCCGAAGATCGACCGTGCGGAGATCGATAAGCATTTCAAAGAGATCGTGACGGTCTCGGCGCTTTCCGGCGAGGGACTGCCTGCGCTGCAAAACGCGGCCGCGCGCGCACTGAAAACCGCTGAGCTGAACCCGAACGACGGCATTCTCTATACGGAGCGCCAACGCGCGGACGTACAAAAAGCGCTCACGGCGTTGGAGGAAGCGGAAAACGCTTTGCTTATGGGCATGACGTGGGACGCGGTGACGGTCTCGCTGGAGGGTGCCATTGCAGCTTTGAATGAACTGACCGGAGAGCGTGTTTCAGATGCGGTGGTCGATCAGGTATTTGAAAAGTTCTGCGTGGGAAAATAAGATATCAGAATTGTTATATTTTATCTTTAAAATAAGCTGTATTTCAGAATAAATCGGAAAAGAAGTTAAATTATGAGCTATGATGCAGGAAAATACGATGTTGCCGTGATCGGCGCGGGACACGCGGGAATTGAGGCGGCTTTGGCCTCGGCGCGTCTCGGCTGCCGCACGGTGATCTTCACAATAAATATGGACGCTGTGGGCAACTGCCCGTGCAACCCGAGCATCGGCGGCACAGCAAAGGGCCACCTTGTGCGCGAAGTGGACGCGCTCGGCGGCGAAATGGGTAAAACGGCGGACGAATGTACGCTGCAAAGCCGCATGCTGAACCTTGGTAAAGGCCCTGCGGTGCACTCGCTGCGCGCGCAGATCGACCGCAACAAGTACGCGCGCGTGATGAAGCATAAGCTTGAGCAGTGCGAAAACCTCGTGATGCGCCAGGCGGAGGTCATCGACATTGAGCGAGACGGCGAAAACTGGCTGCTGACGACACGCCTCGGCGCGGTTTACACGTGCCGCGCGGTCGTGCTGGCGACCGGCACATTTCTCGGCGGGCGCATCTTCGTGGGTGAGGTTTCGTATGCGGGCGGCCCGGATGGCATGTTCCCGGCGACGGAACTTGCGGGTTCTTTAAAAGAGCTTGGCATTTCGTTGCGCCGCTTTAAAACCGGTACTCCGGCGCGCGTGCTGCGCTCATCCATCGATTTTACCGACCTCGAGGTTCAAAAGGGCGATGAACCTGTCACGCCGTTCTCATTTGATGCGGAAATGCCGCCGAAAAACTCGGCTGTGTGCTACGTGAGCTGGACAAACGACCGCACGAAGCAGGTCATTCTCGATAATATTCACCGTTCGCCGCTGTATGCGGGCATGATCGAAGGCGTTGGCCCGCGCTACTGCCCGAGCATTGAAGATAAGATTATGCGCTTTTCCGAAAAGCCGCGCCATCAGCTTTTTATTGAACCGTGCGGCGCGGAAACCGAGGAGATGTACTTGCAGGGTATGAGCTCTTCACTGCCGGAAGAAGTGCAGATTGCGTTTTACCGCACGATCAAGGGGCTTGAGCACGTAGAAATCATGCGAAACGCGTATGCGATCGAATATGATTGCTGCGACCCGTTGCAGCTGAACGCCACGCTGGAATTTCGCGATTATCCGGGACTTTACGGCGCGGGGCAGTTCAACGGCAGTTCCGGCTATGAAGAAGCCGCCGCGCAGGGCTTTGTGGCAGGTGCAAATGCTGCGCTGAAAGTCTTAAATCGTGACCCGCTTATTTTAGATCGCGCGGGCTCGTACATCGGCACGCTCATCGACGACCTCATCACGAAAGGCGTCACCGATCCGTACCGCATGATGACCTCGCGCTCCGAATACCGTCTTGTGCTTCGGCAGGATAATGCCGATGAGCGACTGACGCCAATCGGCCGCGAGCTGGGGCTCATCGATGACCGCCGTTGGGCGAAGTTTGAAAAGAAGCAGGCGCAGAAAGAAGCGGAGATGAAGCGCGCGGAGAAAACGGTGTTTTCGCCGACGGACGCGCTGAACGAAGTGCTGGTTTCATGTGAAACATCGCCGGTCACGACGGGTGTGCGCCTTTCTGAGCTGCTGCGCCGCCCGCAGGTGACCTATGCGGACCTGACACCTATCGACATCGAACGCCCGAATTACCCGCGTGAGATTTTTGAAAGCGTGGAGACGGCACTCAAATATGAGGGCTACATCAAGCGCCAGCTGCAGGACATTGCCGAAATGCGCCGGTTGGAAAAGAAGCTGCTGCCAAAAGAGATCAACTATGCCGAGATTTCGGGTCTGCGACTTGAGGCACAGGAAAAACTCAATCGCGTGCGTCCGGAAAACGTGGGACAGGCAGGGCGTATTTCCGGTGTTTCCCCGGCGGATATTTCCGTGCTGTTGATTTGGCTCTCTGCACACAATGGAGGAAAGTAATGTCCACTACATTTAATATGTAATGGATTGAGCCTAATTACTATAATATTTATAAAACAAAACTGAAAGGGCAGCTTTGCTTTAGGCGGGCTGAAATTTTGATTATGGATATTAAAAATCTGCTGATTTCAAAAGCAAAAGAGATTGGCGTAAAGGTTTCGCCTGCACAGGCGGAGCAGTTCCAGATCTATCTTGATCTGCTTTTGGATCGCAACACCGTGATGAACCTCACGGCCATCACCGACCCGGAAGAGGCAGTCGTAAAACATTTTGTGGATAGCTTGACGCTGCTGAAGGCGCTTGAAATTAAAAAGAATGCGAAAGTTATCGACGTGGGCACCGGTGCGGGCTTTCCCGGCATTCCGCTCAAGATCATGCGCCCGGACATTGAACTGACGTTGCTGGATTCTTTGAATAAGCGGCTTGTTTTTTTGCGCGAAGTGTGTGATGCCATTGGCATTGAAGCCGAGACGATTCATAAACGCGCAGAAGAAGCCGGAAAAGACACTAAGCTACGTGAAAGCTTTGACGTTGCAACGGCTCGTGCGGTCGCAAACATGAATATTTTGGCGGAATATTGTATTCCGCTCATTAAAATGAAGGGCTATTTTGCCGCGATGAAAGGTCCGAGCTTACCGGATGAATTGGAATATGCCCGAAAAGCAATCTCTTCGCTTGGATGCGATGTTGTAAAAACGGTTCCTTTCATTCTGCCGGATGAGGAACAGAGCGAGCGCTTTGTTGCCGTAATGCGCAAACTGCGCTTTACACCGAAAATGTATCCGCGTCACGGTGGCACGATCACCAAAAAACCGTTATTTTTAGAGCAGAAAGGGGAAGCAAAATGAGTATTATTTACCGTAAAGCCGAATTGAACGACATTCCGAAGCTGAACCCACTTTTGGCGCAGCTTTCCGATGCGATGGCAGATCCGCAGAAAATGGCGGAAAAGATGGAGAAAATCGCAAAAAACGAGGATAACTACTTGCTTGTAGCTGAAAATACGGAAAACGGCGACCTTTGTGGTTCTTTGATTGGTGTTGTATTTGAAGATATTTGCGATACCTGCAAGCCGATTTTACTCGTTGAAAATGTTGTTACGGACGAAAAATACCGCGGAAAAGGCGTTGGACGCGGCATGTTTGAAGCCATTGAGACGTGGGGCAGAGAGAAAGAGTGCCACTACTGCATTTTGGTCTCCGGCCTGCAGCGTACCGGCGCGCATAAATTCTATGACGCCATCGGGTACAGCGAGGTAAAGGGCTTTAAAAAGTATTTGTAAGAAAGACGATATAAAAACGGCTATGCAAGGAGAAACTCTTGTATAGCCGTTTTTTTAATCAAAAAGAATGTGCCAGTTTGGATTGCGGGAAGCTGCAAAGCACATTTGAATTTGCTCTGCGTTGTTCTTTTCCTCCGCAAGCTGCGGCAATTCATCTTCCGCATACCATCGGCTTTCGGTCGTTTCGGCGTTGGCTTGAAATTCACCGCCTGTACGCGTGCATAAAAAGAAAATTTTGCAGATGTTATAGGCGTAGCGCGGCAAATTGTGCCGGTTTCGGTCCTGTACGGCAATGATACGGTCTGCTGTAACGCGCAATCCGGCTTCTTCCAAAACCTCTTTAACAGCGTTTTCTCCAACGGATTTATCCACATCGACCCAACCTCCGGGCAAAGACCACTTGCCGTTTTGTTCGCGTACCAGTAAAATTCGGTCGTTTTCAATAATTGCCGCGCGGGTATCTAACTTTGGCGTTTGGTACCCGGTTTCGTTGCAGAATAGATTTTTAACGGTTTCTACCGGAATCTCGCTTTTCATAGACAAGATCTCGGCGGCAATTTCACGAATACGCGTGTAGCGCTCGAGGTCAAAAACATCTTTGCCGTAGGTTAAACCTGCCTGCGCTAAGCCTTGCAGTTCGATGGCCCAGTTGAGCCATTGATCTTTGTTTTCCATTCTATTCTCCTGCTGTAGTTTCACGTGGAACTTATAACTCTTTCACCATGAAGTATTCACCGCGTGTGGTGCCGTCGGAATAGCGCAGAGAATTTGGTAAAAAGCCGTATTCTTTAAATCCGAGGCTTTCGTAAACATGCTTTGCACGCTCGTTGCCTTCAATCACACCCAACTCCGCTTGTGTGTATCCGCATTGCTTTGCAAGCTCCAAAAGTGTGCTTAATAATATACGCCCAAGTCCAAGGTTGCAATACTTTTCATATAACGCAATGGAAACACAGCAGCGGTGCTTTGTGCGGCGTTTATCACCTTGCGACGCCAGCGAACAGTTTCCGGCAAGTTCACCGTTTACATAAGCGGTGAGCATGATCTCGTTTGGACTTTCCGCTTTGTTTTGCAAAATTGCGCGTTCTTTTTCGACGGTGAAATTCACCTCATCCGGCTCACGCAATAAAAACGGAGATTCGCCCGAAACGGTGCGCAGGTATTCAATCATTTGCTTGGCATCTTCGGGGCGCGCATTGCGTACGACGGCGGTACACCCGTTTTTCAGCTTGCTTTCGGTTTCTGCATAGATCATGTTCTTTCGCTCCTTTTCTCTAAAAATGGCGGGAATATGCGCTTTTTCGACGCTTTTCCGTTTGAATATTTCTATTATTATAGCACCGCGTTTTGAAAAAGCAAGAAAAACTTTTTGTACGGTGACAGATTGCGGCAAAATCTGCCTTTTCATTGTGGTAAGCTATTTCCTGTAAAGAGAACAAGCCCTCACAAAGGACGAACTTCTTACACTGGAAATGCAAGCAGGAGGTGCGGCGTATGGCATTTACGGAAAAGAAAAAGCTTTTGGAGCTTTCACCGGATAAGATTGTGCCAAATCCTGCACAGCCGCGATTGGATTTTCCGCAGGACGAGCTTTTGCAGCTCGCAGAAAGCATTCGTCAAAACGGCGTTTTACAGCCGATTCTTGTACGCAGAGACCGCGACCGCTACATTTTGGTGGCAGGGGAGCGCCGCTGGCGTGCTTCGCGTATGGCGGGGCTCAAAACCATCCCGGCCATTGTGCAGGAGCTTTCTCCGCAGGACGGCGCGGTGTTGGCGCTTATTGAAAATATGCAGCGCAGTGACCTGAATTTTTTTGAGGAAGCTGCTGCAATCTATGCTTTGATGCAGGACCGCGCTATGACGCAGGAGGAGACCGCACGTAGGCTCGGCATGAGCCAGCCGTCGCTTGCAAACAAGATCCGTTTGCTGCGGCTTTCCGGCGAAGAGCAGCGCATGGTGCTGGAAAACCACCTTACGGAGCGTCATGCACGTGCTTTGCTTAGAATGGAAGATCCGGAAAAGCGCATGGCAGCATTGAAGACTGTCATAGAGCGCAAAATGAACGTGGCGCAGACGGATACGTATATCAAATCACTTTTGGAGCAGGAGGGGCAGGAGAAAAGGCCGAAGAGGACATTCATTGCGAAAGATGTTCGCCTGTTCCTCAACACGATCGACCATGCTGTCCAAACCATGAAAGAGGCCGGCATCGGCGCAGCTTTTCAGCGTAAGGAAACGGATGAGTATTACGAATGCGTCGTCCGCATCCCAAAATCAGCTGCACACAAGGCAAGCTGATGCGCCAGAACTTAATATCGAGTACGAGGTAAACCCATTCCCTTATTCATTTCCCACAACACAGAAGGATTGTCTGCAAATGCCGGCAGTCCTTCTGTGTTTTTAATACTTTTTTCGGTTTAAAACTGCAAATGTTTCACATGAAACATCAAAATTTGCCAAAACGCGATAAAATCCGGCTGTTTCACATGAAACATTGCAAAAAAATGAACTTTTCTCTTTATTCTGTGCCGGATATGTGCTACAATATCCTATATAATAGAAAGAAGAAGGAAAGGGGCGCGGTACATGAGCAAGGTAATTGCCGTGGCGAACCAAAAAGGCGGCGTGGGCAAGACGACCAGCGCAGTAAATATTGCCGCATGGCTCGGCGCAAAAGGGAAAAAGACGCTTTTGGTCGATATTGACCCGCAGGGCAACTCCACGAGCGGCGTAGGTTTTGATCGCCGAACGCTGAAAACGACCTCGTATGATATTCTCATCAACGGGGCAAAGGGCGAAGATGCCGTTCTCGAAACAAAATTTGAAAAGCTTTCTGTCATCCCTTCCAAGGCCGATCTGGCTGCGGCAGAGATTGAACTTGCGGATTTGAACGGGCGCGAGTCCGTTTTAAAGAAGGCTTTGGCGCCACTGCGCACAGAATTTGACTATATCATCATCGATTGCCCGCCGTCGCTGGGGCTTATCACAACGAACGCGCTGAATGCTTCGGACTCTGTTTTGATCCCGGTACAGTGCGAATACTACGCGTTGGAGGGCCTTTCGCAGCTGATGAGCTCCGTGCAGGCTGTGAAGCGACGTTATAACGACCGTTTAGAGCTGGAAGGTGTTTTGCTGACGATGTATGACGGCAGACTGAACCTGACGCAGCAGGTTGTGACGGAAATCAAAAAGTATTTCCCACGCAAGGTGTTTGCAACAGTCATTCCGCGCACAGTGCGTCTTTCCGAGGCGCCGAGCTACGGACAGCCGATCTTGTACTACGATAAATCCAACAAAGGCTGCATCGCATACGGTGCGCTTGCGGACGAAATTTTGAAGAAAAACCGCTGATTTCGGCGGCAAAACCGGTTTCATGCGCAAAATCGTGTGGTATCGGTATAAATGCGACAAGAAGGAGATGATCTTTCGCAATGGCAAAAAAAGGCGGCCTCGGCAAGGGGCTGGACGCAATTTTCTATGACAATGCGCGTGAGGACGATGCCGGCGCGGTGGAGCTCAGCATAAACGACTTAGAGCCGAACCGTACGCAGCCGCGCCAGAGCTTTGATGACGGCGCGATGACCGAGCTGGCGGATTCTATTGCGCAGCACGGCGTTTTGCAACCAATCTTGGTGCGCCCACTGCTTTCCGGCGGCTATCAGATCGTTGCGGGTGAACGACGCTGGCGTGCTTCTCGCATGGCAGGGCTGACGACCGTACCGGCGGTTATCCGCGACCTGACGGACAGCGAAGTGATGCAGCTGGCGCTGATTGAGAACTTGCAGCGTGAGGATTTGAAGCCGCTGGAAGAAGCAAACGGCTACAAGATGCTGATGGATAACTTCGAGTTCACGCAGGAGGAGATTGCAAAAACAGTGGGCAAATCCCGCCCGGCGATCACAAATGCACTGCGGCTTTTGAATCTGCCGGAGGATATGCAGAACATGCTGGAGCGCGGCGAAATGACTGCGGGCCATGCCAGAACGCTATTGAGCTTCAAAAACGAAGACCAGATGAAAGCGGCGGCAAGACGCGTGACCATGGAAGGCATCTCCGTGCGCGAGCTGGAAAAAATGGCAAAGCGCGCAAACGAGGAGAAGCCGGAAAAGGCAGATAAACCCGCAAAGCGCCGAATCCGCTACTATGACGAGGCCGAACTTGCACTTCGTGACGTTTTAAACCGTGTGGTGCATATCTCCGGCACAAAGAAAAAAGCGGCGCTGACAATCGAGTTTTATGGCGAGGAAGACCTCAAGAACCTGCTGTATGATTTGAAATTGACCGATAAAACGGGCGAGTAAATCACAAAGCTCAAGTGAACGGGGCAAATAAAGTTTTCGCCAGCCTTTTTCAAAAGGCTGTGGGTTCCAAGAGTAAGCCTCTTGGTCAAGCTCCGCAGAGCTCGAAATACTTTTTTGCCTATTGGAGTTTCGCGATGCGAAACCGGCCCAAGAACCAAGAAGAACGCTTAAAAAGCCACAAATAACCGAAAGGAATGTTCAAAAATGATCGATATTAAGTTTTTGAGAGAAAATCCGGACATTGTCCGCGAGAATATCAAGAAAAAGTTCCAAGACGCAAAGCTTCCGCTTGTCGATGAAGTCATCGAGTTGGACGCCGAAAAACGCGCTACGCAGCAGAAGGCCGACAGCCTGCGCGCTTCCAGAAATAAGCTCTCCAAGCAGATCGGTGCACTGATGGGTCAGGGTAAGAAGGCCGAGGCTGAGGAGGTCAAGGCACAGGTCAAGGCACAGTCCGATGAGCTCATCGCCGCAGAAGCGAAGGAAAAGGAGCTCGACGAGAAGATCCTCAAGATCATGATGACGATCCCGAATATCATCGACGCCAGCGTGCCGGTCGGCAAAGACGACAGCGAAAACGTCGAGGTTGAGCGTTTCGGCGAGCCGGTCGTTCCGGATTTCCCGGTTCCGTACCACACGGAGATCATGGAAAGCTTCAACGGTATCGATCTGGACGCTGCACGCCGCGTTGCGGGTAACGGTTTCTATTATCTGATGGGCGACATCGCACGCCTGCACTCCGCCGTTATCGCGTATGCGCGCGATTTTATGATTGACCGCGGCTTCACGTATGTTATCCCGCCGTATATGATTCGCAGCGACGTCGTTACCGGCGTTATGAGCTTTGCGGAAATGGATTCCATGATGTACAAGATCGAGGGTGAAGACCTGTATCTCGTCGGTACCAGCGAGCACTCCATGATCGGTAAATTCATCGACCAGATCCTGCCGGAAGCCGAACTGCCGCTCACGCTGACCAGCTATTCTCCGTGCTTCCGTAAGGAAAAAGGTGCACACGGCATCGAGGAGCGCGGCGTTTACCGTATTCACCAGTTTGAAAAGCAGGAAATGATTGTCGTCTGCAAGCCGGAAGACTCCATGAAGTGGTATGATAAGCTCTGGAAGAACACCGTAGACCTGTTCCGCAGCATGGATATTCCGGTCCGCACGCTCGAGTGCTGCTCCGGCGACCTCGCAGATCTTAAGGTTAAGTCTGTGGACGTTGAAGCGTGGTCTCCGCGCCAGAAGAAGTACTTTGAGGTCGGCAGCTGCTCCAACCTCGGTGACGCACAGGCGCGCCGCCTGCGCATCCGCGTAAACGGCGAAAACGGCAAGTACCTTGCCCACACGCTGAACAACACCGTTGTTGCACCGCCGCGTATGCTTATCGCATTCCTTGAGAACAACCTCCAGGCAGACGGCAGCGTTCGCATCCCGGAAGCTCTGCGTCCGTACATGGGCGGCAAGGAAGTTATCGTCCCGAAAAAGTGATTTTTGCAAATTAAATAGGTGATAAAAGAGGCACATGCAAAGTAAAATGCGTGTGCCTCTTTTGTCGTCTGCTGATAGAAAGACTTGCTCTGGTGACCGTATTAAAAAATAGGAGAAATGATGCAAAGCGGAACGAAAGAACACGAACTTTTAAAAGGCGGTAGTTTTCGTCATCGCCTTGTGCAAAACTTTTTCTGAGGATATGTGGAAAACCGGTTTTCAACTTAAATGAGTGAAAGAATATTCAGCAGTTTCGAACGTATGTATCTCCGGTTGCGGACATATTTCGACAGATATACACAGCTGTGTCCACGATACAAGAACAAACAATCATACAGCCGCAAAACGAAGTTGTGTATAAATATACATAATTCTGCAAAATCAGGGTGTGGAAAACTCGGTGGAAAGTGTGGAAAAGCACACGGTATAGTGGAGAAAGTAAAGCTTTTCACAAGGTATCGGCTATATATGGAAAGGCAATATACTTTACGCATTCATTTTTACGACATGTTGCGTGCGGGTACGCTAAAAAGCAGCATAAAATGGATTGGAAACGTCATTTCGGCATATACAAATAAAAGGCGTGTGTTTTCAGACAAAACAAAAGGCCCGCCGAAGCAAGCCTTTAAGAGCACAGAGTATTTGAAGGTCATGCCGCAGCCGTTTCTTTTTTATTGCGGTGGAAGAGAAAGCTTGCGGCGAAGATCGCAACGGAAACGAGGAATACGCAGGCTGTTACGCCATAGAACGCTTTGCCGCCGATGGTGTCAAACAGAACGCCGCCGAGCAGGTTGCCGAGAATGCCGGAGATTTGCGCCACGGAAATGAACAGGCTGTGCGCCGTGGCACGCAGCTCCACGGGTGCAAGCTCATAGATATAGTTCGTGCCCGTGCCGAGAAATGCACCGTTGCCAAGGCCGTAAAACGCGGCAAATACCAACATAGTCGGCAGTGAATTCACAAGGAAGCAGAAGCACAGACACTCCGTCGCCATCAAAATTGCAGAAAGCATGATGAGGTATTTCATCTTGATATAGCGGCGCAGGCGGCCGATGAAGAACAGAAAGGGGATCTCCATCATGGCGCGCACGGAGAGGATAAGACCAAGATTGACAGTATCAATCTGAATATCCGCCATGTAATACGTCAGAAAGTTCCCTTCAAACGCCGCGGCCATCTGGAAGAAGAATGCAAAAATGAGGAACGCCATGTATGCGTAGTTTTTCAACAGTACGCCGGCACCCGCTGCGCTCTTTTTCACACGCTTGCCGCTCTGCGGCTCAAAGCAGAAATACGTCAGTACAATGGCGGGAATCATCACAATGCCCATCACCCAGAATGT
>ERZ779896.2908-NODE-2908-length-11080-cov-2.380227_pt1 | contig 11080 bp, 8 predicted proteins | sample MGYA00511067_ERZ779896 | MGnify/ENA primary metagenome ERZ779896 (study PRJEB29588, sample SAMEA2161597) | human gut metagenome | biome: human gut; feature: human-associated habitat; material: faeces | place: Denmark | collected 2008/2010 ...
AAGTATTTCTCTAACCGGTTCAATATTAACGCCTATATTAATAGCAATTTTCTCTGAGTACACGTTTACAATATTATTAATATTTATTTCAATCGTCTCTGCTGGAACCCCTTCCATACTCCGCATTGCCTCAATCTTACTTCTAAACTCATCGTATATGCTACTTTCATCAATCATCGTATTGAGCATATTCGAATACGGTGGAATAACCAGAGAACTGGCCGTTACTGGAAAGTAAACGGAAGAACTACCACGCTGAAGTACCTTTGGATATAATCCACAATTACATTTTTCATGCTTCCATGGATGCCTTCCACGGCATGTAAAATCATATTTTCCCGGATATTTTTCATCAATTTTCTCAAATTCTCCCTCATTAAAAGCTCCAGATAAAGTTGCACTTGCTCCACATGTTTTACATTTTACCCTTAAACCTTCCAAACCTTCAGACGAAACAGGATTTGTTGAAAATTCTAACTGTGGATTGTTACAAATATCTTTTGGTCCACCAAAACATTTAGCATGAACCCATTTTACCCATGGAAAATCATCAATGTGTCCATGACTGCACACGGTTATTATTCTTGCTACGACAAGTTCTATCCGATGTGTTGGGCACAGCAAACGTCTAGTCATGTTTTTATTATTAACTTTCTCGTTTTCCTTGGCAACCTTATTATATTCCTGAATCCATTTGAAAAGCGGTTGAAACTTTCTGCATTTAGGGCAGAAATACCATTCCGGAAAACGCGCATATGCTATACCGTCGCGTCCCTTCCCACCAGCAGGCATTCCAAAATAACTAACACCTAATGCTTTTTCAAGACGTTCATCGTGAATCTTTATTACTTCATTTTCCCAATACTCGGGTGCAGCTGTCATAAGCGTCTGTGACGGGAAATCAACCATTGCCCCAACACCGTACTGAAGAACTGCCTGCGATGCCCGCACTGAATGAGAAATTGCATTAAGTCGTACTTTTTCTACTGATTTATCACTCATATCTATTTATCCTCATTCCATTCTATAATACTTCCCGGAACCATAACATCTACATTTCTCATGGAAGTCATGGTTTCAAAAGCTGGGTCGCCCCTGTATGTTCCAAAGATTTTCAACAGACGTTCTCCTGGTCCGTCAGGATTTTTTAACATAAATCTATCTCCATAGAAAAATATTCCATTCGATTCGTCGGAAAGGCTCTGCCACTTTTCAAAAATGGACTCAATTTCCTGACGTACAAGTTCCGAATCATCCTCCATATAGGGGTTAACCCTATGATTAACACTTTTACATCTTCTAACAATGAAATCTGTTATTTCATCTATCTCTTTCTGATATTTATCCTTGCGGAAATTAACCGCAAAATTGTCCAATCTCAGTGACGGATCAGAAAGTCTAAGGTATGCGATCAATACGGCATGCAGTGCTCTTTTCCTTGCAGGACCAGAAAAAGGTGTAGCTCCTGTCGGCTCAACATATTTATAAAAAGATTCATGGTACGGACGGAACTGTTCATAATGCGATCTATCCCGGCTTTTACCACCGTCATACATCACAAATGCCATTCCAGGATATTCTCTACCAACACGGCTTGATGCCTGAATATATTCACTCGTAAGTTTTGGCTGTCCGACAAGCAACATAACATTTAATCTTGCTACATCTATTCCAACAGATATCATATTTGTTGCAAGCACAATATTAGCTGGAAGTACCCTGTTTTTGATATTCTCCGCTGAATACTCTATTTTTTCAAGTTTATCCAATGTTTTGTTTAATTCCGTCGTTGTAAGCCGGCTTGTAAGCTCATCTGCCGTGCCTATGTTTCTTACATCTGAACTGGATTTTAATCGAAAACACATACGTTTCATAAAATCCTTTACGTCATCATCAACCATTGTTGATGCTTTTCCAAGATCTTTCAGACTATTATAATATGCTGTCACGGTCCAGAACTTATCCCGTATATCATCTGGGATATCCATATCTTTTGTTTTTTGAAGCAGCGCAGCAATTGAGCGAATCTCCATCATAGCTTTTGTCTTTCCTGATGGCATAAGCCCGATATATTTTCTTCCATATATTCCATTCGCGTAATCTATCTTTGATTCGCGGGCAAAAAAGGAATCTTCTGCGTCAAGTGCCGGATGTGGGAATTGACGGACATCACGATCATACAGTGCAGCGCACTGCTCTACCGCACGTCGTATGGTTGCCGTAGATGCAACAATTTTTGTAATGCTTCCTTTCTTCCTGCATAATGCATCAATTGCACTCTCATAAAGACCAACTATTGTTCCTAAAGGCCCGGATATGAGATGTAACTCATCCTGAATAATCAGCTCTGGTGCACGATTGTTGTTATCAACTGCAAAAAAGTTTCCAATATCTCCATTCCATGGAAGCATTGCAAATTTATCAACCGTTCCAAATAGAAGAGTCGGTGGATCTTTATATAATTCTTCATCTACAATCTGAACGGGGAGTTCTCTGCTGAAATCACATGCCTGCCTTGTACAAAATAGCCGGAAACGATTTCCGGAGTGCATTTGATAACCAAATTCCCCACGTATTTTTTTACCATTAGTCTTTTCTTTTACAAGTCGTGTCCCACACCATGGACATTTCAAAACTTGGAATTTATTATACTTCTCCTTCGCATATTCAAGATTATACATTGTTGCATTTTGTAAATTTTTTAAGCAGTCACCTGCCACTTTATTTTTATTCGGCGTATGTTCCCCACCAATCCACAATCCGATTGTTATCGGTTTCTTGCCAAGTGTATATGACGGATAACGGCTTCTTCTAGCCTCACAATCCCTCCTGATATATTCACATGCACAGATCAACGTTGAGGCTCTCGTAAACTGCTGTGCTGCAAGTAATCTTAACGTGTATCGCATGATAACCGTTGTACCGTCACTGGAATCCGGATAAACAAATCTTCTATAAAAAATTGTCATTGCTGTAAGACCAAGATATGCTTCCGTCTTACCACCTCCTGTAGGAAACCAGATCAGGTCAACCAATGAACGGTCTTTGGACGTATCATCCGTAACTGAAACAACGTCAAGCAGCATGAATGCAAGCTGAAACGGACGCCATGCATATCTGTCATTCGGATATTCACTGTCAGCAGTATAATAATCCGTTTTTCTTAATGCATCCGATAATTCCTTTTCATCTGGAAAACTTGTAGGCCACTGCTTCTGAATATTCAGCTGTACTCTCTGCATAAACATTGCACGGTTGGCAAGGCAGAAAGAATTCCATGCATTCTGGTTGTTATGAAGTACCTCTATTCCTCTGTTCATCCTGTCACATGCTTCACGACATCCCAGAATATTTTTTTTGGCAATTACTCTGTATTTTTCCTCCAACTGCGGTACTCTTTCCGTTATATCATCAATCCAGTTCGAATATGCCTGTACAAAACATTTCAAATCATTCAGTTTTTTCTCTTTATCCGTTTTGTCAAGATCTGAAAGATACTTCATGGATAATGTTTTTGATGACACACCATATTCCGAATCAATTCCAAATTCCATTAACGGAACTTCTTTCTGAGGAAAAAATTCATTATATATAGAGCCTTCTCCACTTGCATTAATGTTCCAGTCAACTGCAGTTCCAAGCCCCGTACCATATATATGCTTATTTCTATATTGCAGTTCCAATGACTGTTCTTTATCATCAAGAATATTAAAATCCGTTGAATCAGCATACTCTACAAATGTAAAATCGTTATTTTTACTGCTTATTTCTATTTTAGGTTGGAAAACACAGTTTGTCCCAGTCGGATATCCCTGTTTTTCATTTACCAGCATTATCGTAACTGATGTACATCCGTTATCCATTTTTCTCCTCAATGCCGTAATATTAAGAAGATCAGATTCAAGCTTTTCCGCATGATTAACATAATCCGAAGCACCAAATATGATTGAAATAGTATTAAATTCATGTGGCTCTCTTACATATCCGCTTTTCATCTGATTTGCCAGTTTATACATACTGTCTATCAGATGGTCTTCATCCGAACCGAGAATATCAAGATTTTTTATTTCTGTAACCCTTGCCCGATTAAAGGCAGCGTTCATAATCAGACATTGTTCTTCCCGATTATATCCGATATATGAAGATATAACTTCTGGCACTGTCCAATCATCCGAACCGGCAGGTTTAAAAGGTATTTTACAGTCTTTTAAAACAGCTCCCCTATATGTACCATATTTTAATGAAAGGTTTATCCTGTCGGTATTTCCATTCACCAGAAATGTAATTCCAAAGGAAGATGGCATATTTTGCGCTGCAAGACTCACTTCTTCATCCATTCCGTCTTCTGAGTCAGAGTCATCATCAATCTGCTCTTTCTGTTCTTCTACATTATCCAAAAAAGACTTTGTTTTATACTCACCGTTTCCGATATCCAGAACTGCCGAATCTTCTTCACTGGTTACTCCGTTACCAGATTCCTCTTCTATTCTATCGGCGTCATTATTATCCGCATTCATTTTATTATTCCGTGGGAATAAAATTCCTATTGAATATCGTTTTTCCGGTGGTGTAGTGATCAGTTCATGTTCCGCATCCGGAATGGAAACTTCTGACCCCGGTCCCAAAAGTTCTTTTTTTATAAGCTCAATAAATTCATCTCTGGTTTTTAACATTTCCTTCTTATCCAGTGCCATTTATAATCCCCCTTCAAGGTCTATCGGACGATTTGTCATATAGGACGGTATCATCCTGTCTACCTTTACTATTTTATCTATCTGCAGAACAACAGCCATTGTATCCAATCTTCCATATAATTCAGCCGGAATATATTCACTTACATATTCCTTTCCCTGCAGTTTTTTGATAATCGCATTTCCAAGTTCTTTTAATATCTGTTTTCTGATACTTCTTATTACCGCACATGCATTATGAAATGATCCAGGATCAGACATCATGGCTTCATCTTCAGTTAATAATGCAATCTGATAAAAGGATTCTTCTTTTTGTGGTCCTACAGTATGTGCATCTTCATCTAACCATGCCATAACAGAGGTTGCCTGCACTTTTGTCCCATTTGCCAACATCTTTGCAGCAATCTCTCTGGGCGTACTTTCAGTCCGCTTCATATAATCCAACAGATCCGCTTTCCACCGTCTGGACTTCCGATAATATTCTTTGATCTTCCGTTCAGTATTTTCTCTCTGAATAAAATTATCCAGAATATAGTCAACGATATCTCGTGTATCTTCATCTCGATTAAAAAATAAAATATTGTCACCATTTTCTAATTTTTCACCATGTTTTTGTACAACTTCTTTTTCGTCAAGATTCATCACATATGCATAATACTGTTTTGTCAGCATCGCACCTTCTCCATCATTGAAATAGACAAACTGTGTAACTTCTGATTTTGGCGAATTTTTTTCTGTATATTCGTGCCGCATTGTATTGTCAACTTTTATCATAAAAATTTCATCCGAATATTTTTTACTTCATCATCTGCCTGAAATACTTCTTCCACTTCTTCAGGGCAATACGCATCATTTTCACATACATTTTCCAGTTCTAAATCTTCAAATATCTTCTGTCTTTCATTAAAAAGATGGTTAATCTCCGCATTCCGTCTGCTCATGGAATCAAACATCATACGCTCTGGTTCATACAGAAGAATAGATATTTGAGAAGAAGAAACACAATTGAAAATATCAAAACGTGACCAGTCCAAATTTCCAACTACTAAAATTTTGTCATATTCCCTGCTGTTATCAAAGCGGTTTACTGATACTATATCAAGATTTAGAGCATCCCTATTATATTCCTTCGATACATAATTCCATATTAGTTCCACCTGATTAGGTTTCGGTACGATAATAGCTTTTTTATTTCTTCTATTTTCTCTGATAAAACGTCTTATGCATTCTGTTTTAGGAGAGTTTTCTCTATACCCGTTTATAAGTTTATCCAACGTATTTGTAACAATTTTTCCCGGGACAGACAAATTGTCTGGCAACGATAACATCGTTTTCCTTAATGTATCAATTTGAGTAACCGGATCATAAACCTGTATTTTCCCATCTACAATTGCTTTTTCAATGCCCTTGATTGAAACTACCGTAGTCATAAAAAATTTCATCAGAGCATATGCTGGTATAACAATCTCAGACCTTGTAACATCGTCTAATTCGTCACTGCGAATAAGCCGGACCGCATTCTTAAATTTTTTATACTCCGCCCATCTGATAACTCCGTCTACCTGTATTTTTTCTATTTCACGATTTATGATTATGTCAGTCTGTCTGCTCAGTTCTACCGTAAATTCATTTTTATTTTTTACAGGAAGCGTATTTTCCAAGAGAAAATCTTTTGTGCAAGCATACACTGCGGCATCTTCATATTGAAGCAACAACTCTTTATTACTACAAGAAAGATCCATTCCTCCACATATAAAAACAAACCGTATATTTTCGCGATTCATTACACGTGGAATTTCAGTTATACCACATTCAATAATATGATTCCCACAGATAAATATACCTAGGCACTCATTTTCATCATCAACATACGTCTGATCAATTGCTACAGAAATTTTAGATGTGAATTTTAACATTACTTCACTTTTTTCTGCATTGGCACTCAACGGATATTCTTTTTCTTTCGTAAACCATGCTGCCGTCGCAAGTTCAGCCAATTTTATTTCTAACTTCCCATAACGGATACAGATATTTTCCATATAATATTCAGCCATAGGTTTATCCATTACAAAAATGACAGATGCGTCCGTAATCCGCGGTATTTCATTTTGGTTACAGTCAAGCAGTTCTGCAAGAAATTTTTCCCGATTTCCTGTTTTTCTACGGATTCCTCTGCCATCGTATCTTGTCGATTCACCATAATATGGTGTAATTTTTGCCCATCCTGCGGGTCCGATGCTTTTTTTTCCGCCTTCCTGAAATATGCAGACTCTTTCTATTCCATCACGAATTTCAATGCCTTTAAACTGACCGCGTTTGTTATTATAAATTACCGAATCATCCATTCTTAATGAGCGTACTATTTGGTCCACATCCATTCCATTTCCTAAAATGGTAGAAAATGCAGCCCATACAACAGCAACAGCCATAAAACACGGTGAATTAATATGTAAAGCTATTCCACGCCCTGAACAGTTCTCATCCGAAACCGTTCCCGTTAAAAAACCCAGAAACGATTCCATAATATATTCATCTGATATGACTGCTTTCCCCAGACATATATCACATTTCTGTATAATGTCATCCACTTTCTTTAAATTCATCACACTCTCCCACTTTATTGCATAAATGCATCCAGTTTTTCCCCAACGTATTCCAGTTCATATTTACCATGTTCATGACTGATACAGTTCATTTTTTCCATGTTTTTTAAAATTTTGTATGCTGACACAAGCGATATATTCAGCTGTTTGCTGACCTTTTCTGCAGCAAACTCCTGTGCAACACCAACTGTTTTTACAAGATCATAGTATTTTTCGATTTTCAAGTTCTTGGCATTATTTTTCTTCCACTCCTGCGCTTTTAAAATAATAACTTTCTGTGCTCCTGGAATTTTATACTGCTCTTTTTCCTTCTCTGAAAAATCCTTTGTCATTAAATTTACGCATTGCTTAATAAAAACCGCCATCTCTTCAATCACTGGAATTGAAACCGAATTGCCGAACTGCTTAAATTTCTGCTGATTAGACATTTTTTCTGGAAATGAAAAATGATCTATACCATTCTCATCCATAAAACCATATCCAATAAATCCCTGAAGTTTTCCCCATTCTGTCGGCGTCATGGTTCTAATAAATTTATTATTAATAACCGTTTTTTTAGGAGCAATCATTCTTCCAGCATACTTCAAACCATTTTGGGGATCATATACCAAATTTCTTTCCTTACCAGAACCTCCTGTTGCCAGAATCGTATTTGCAATTGGTTTTTTATTACCCCGTTCATTAACTATCCTATATCCAAATCCGTTCCCGTTCGCTTTCTGCCTGGCCTTGTGATTTTCCAATGTTCTCAAATAGCCTGCTGACATAAAAAACTTTGCCGAAACGTCTGATTCCAATATCTCTGTCAGATCCCGATAAATCTGTTTGGTCCCTTTTTTCGGAAGCTCATTAGGAATATCTTTTAAATGTTCCCCATAATAATCCCTGCTAAATGCAATAATATATACCCTTGGCCTGTTCTGAGGTAAACCGAAGTTTTTTGTATTCCTTATAAATGAAGATTTTTCATATGTCAGCTCATCATTATCGTGATTAACACCTACAACGTGATAATTTAATTCTTTTTCCAAAGCATTAATAATTATTTCAAACGTCCTGCCTTTATCATGTCTGACAAGATTTTCCACATTTTCGAGGAAAACAACTTTCGGCATCGTCTGTTGAATAATTTGTGCTATTTCAAAAAATATCGTTCCTTTAGTTGTATCCTGAAATCCCTTTAATAAACCGATGCGGCTGAATGCCTGACACGGAAATCCCGCCAGCAAAACATCATAGTCCGTCTGCCTTAAAACTTTTTTAAATGCATCATCCTTAACATCATTGTTGGCGTCATCACCAAATAAATGTTTATATGTTTCACAGGCATATTTATCAACTTCAGCCGACATAACATTTTTAAAACCGCCTGCTAATTCAAAGCCTCTTCTGATTCCTCCTATTCCACAGCATAAATCTATCATCCGCATCGTTACATATCTCCCTGTATTTCTTAAGTTTTTACAGACTAATCTAATTATATTATAACCCTACAACATAGTAAAAGCAATCAGACTAGTTGCTCATTTTTTATGAAATAACTTCTTTTAAAGTATGAGAGATAACATGTCGCAAAACAAAAAGAGACTTACAATGTTATCCCTTTTCATCACGGGTAATATTTATTTTGACTTAATCATTGCCATTCATTATAACATTAAATATTGCTTCCTCAATTACTTTTACGCATTCATCTGTTTTCTTTTTTATATCTTCCCCCCAGAATCTGATAACCGTCCATCCTTTAAAAAGCAGCTCTTTATTAATTTCATCGTCATGCTCTCTGTTTCTGCCAATCTTATTAATCCAAAAGTCTGGGTTTTTTCCAGTTTCAAGTTTTACACGTAAGACTTCCCAATCTTTACCATGAAAAAATTCGCTGTCACAAAAAACAGCAATTTTGTATTTCGTTAACACAATGTCTGGTGTTCCTGGTAACTCTTTATAATTTTTCCTATATCTGATACCTTTATTCCAAAGTGCTTTCCTAAGTATCAGCTCTATCGATGTATCCTTTGATTTTACATGAGACATATTTTTATGTCTCTGCTCTGGAGTTAACCTGTCCATTTCATTTTTCCCACATAATCTATCTTATTTTCTCTTACATCTTTTACCGTTACTGTTCCCACATACCCTCATTATTAAAAACATCAAAACCAACCACTCCGGCTATTGTTCCGCTGAATTTGGATTTTGCTTTTGCATCCAAAACAAGTGATGACCTTAACTCTACATAAACTCCTGGCACCAAATGATAAGTAATGGTAACTAACGGTATTGTTACCGCAACTTTTTCACCCAGTGTAATTTCGATATCTGCACCAAGTGCGTCCATCATTCCTGCTATACGAAAAGATATCTTCTACTTTTAGAAATATGATCCTATCATCTGCGTTTCCTTTGTATAATTCGGTGACTCATAAGAAATGCAAAGCTGTTTAACACTTCTATTTTCTATCTGCTATTTTCTTTTTTATCGGTTTTCTCTATTTTAGACTCTGCTTTTTTCTCTGAATTTTTGCCTGAATCTAAATCTCATCTTCTGTTGATTTCTGCTTGTTGTTCTTCCTACTGTTCCCCGATTTGTGTCTCTTCAGACTGTTCTTCTATGTTCTGCTCCTGTGCAGACAGCTCCGTAGCCGAAACATTCTGTACAAACACCGGATTGCCCGGCATAAGTACCGTCACCGTTATGCCTGCTAAAATTCTTTTGTGCATATGATTCTCTCCTGTAGTTTTTATACTTCTTTTTCGTATGCTATGCGGTTTTTTTACTTTGTAAGTAAACTCACTAACAATTCGCCGCTCACCGAATGTGCAAGCACATTCTTTTTTCTTGCACTCATTATATCATGTTCCACCATGGGATACTAGCGATGAATTGTCGAAGTATGTCTATAAGAAATGGGAAAACTTTTCTTAAATAAAACAGATGAACAAATACCGATTTATAATGTACAAAAAAATCCAAATACAGTATAATAAAAAAAAGGATGTGATTGCATGATACAAAATGGTGAACTAAACAATATTTTAGAAAAATTGGCAGCAAGTCTGAAATCCGTATATGGAACGAAGTTAAAGGCTGTTATTTTATACGGCTCTGTTGCCCGAGGAACCGCAACACCGGATTCCGATATTGATATTATGGTACTGGTAGATTCTTCACCGGAAGAATTAAAAAAATATGCAGATGAATTATGCGATGTTTCTACCGATTTTGCATTGGAATATTTTAAGGTGTTTTCTATTATAGATATTTGTTATGCTGAGTTTAGTCAATGGAAACATATCTTACCATTTTATCAGAATGTAGCCAATGAAGGAGTTGTTTTGTATGCAGCCTAGTGAAAAAGATTTATCAAATTATCGTTTAGATCGGGCAAAAGAAGATATCCGGACTGCACAGATCAATATAGAAAATGGTTTGTATAAAGGTGCTATTAACAGGTCTTATTATGCTATTTTTCATGCTATCCGTGCAGTAAATGTTTTAGATGGTTTTGATGCTTCAAAGCATTCATCTGTAATTGCTCATTTTAATCAATATCATGTGCATACCGGTGATTTTGAAAAAGGAATTTATAAAATCATTGATTCTGCATATAGGATTCGTGAAAAATGTGATTATTCAGATTTCTTTATTGTTTCAAAGGAGGACGCACTAGAACAATATGAAAAAGCTGCCAAGTTCCTGGAATCTGTAGAAAAGTTTTTAGAAATGTATGATGACAAGGAATAAATTTTCTAATTTAGATGTGGTATGGGCAGAACCGCAGAATC
>ERZ779896.2913-NODE-2913-length-11071-cov-3.320261_pt1 | contig 11071 bp, 6 predicted proteins | sample MGYA00511067_ERZ779896 | MGnify/ENA primary metagenome ERZ779896 (study PRJEB29588, sample SAMEA2161597) | human gut metagenome | biome: human gut; feature: human-associated habitat; material: faeces | place: Denmark | collected 2008/2010 ...
GGCGAGCCGAGATGCCGCCCGCCGTTCCCGGCACTCAAAGGTCTGTTCCAGAAGCCGACCGTTCTGAATAACGTTGAGACGTATGCCAACATCCCGCAGATCTTCCTCAAGGGGCCGCAGTGGTTCCGCAGCATCGGCACAGAGAAGAGCGCGGGCACCAAGGTGTTCGCACTCGGCGGCAAGATTAACAATACCGGCCTTGTTGAGGTTCCGATGGGTACCACCCTGCGTGAAGTTGTCGAAGAAATCGGCGGCGGCATCCCGGGCGGCCACAAGTTCAAGGCTGCACAGACCGGCGGTCCTTCCGGCGGCTGCATCCCGGCGTCCCTCATCGATACGCCTATCGATTACGACACCCCCATCGACTACGAGTCCCTGTCCGCCATCGGCTCCATGATGGGCTCCGGCGGCCTCATCGTTATGGATGAAACGACCTGCATGGTCGATATCGCAAAGTTCTTCCTTGAGTTCACGGTCGATGAATCCTGCGGCAAGTGCACCCCGTGCCGTGTCGGCACGAAGCGCCTGCTTGAGATTCTCAACAAGATTACAAGCGGTAAGGGCACACTCGAAGACATCGATAAGCTCGAAGAGCTCTGCTACTACATTAAGGAAAACTCCCTCTGCGGTCTCGGCCAGACAGCGCCGAACCCGGTTCTTTCCACACTCAAGTATTACCGTGATGAGTACATTGCGCACGTCACCGAGCATCGTTGCCCGGCAGGTGCCTGCAAGGCCCTCACGAATTACGTCATCGATGCGGACAAGTGCAAGGGCTGCACGCTCTGCGCACGCAACTGCCCGGTCGGCGCCATCTCCGGCACCGTCCGCGAGCCGCATGTCATCGATACGCAGAAGTGCATCAAGTGCGGCGTCTGCCGTGAAAAGTGCAAGTTCGGCGCCATCGAAAAGAAGTAAGGAAGGAAGTTGAGAATAGCATGGATATGGTAAATATTAAGATCAACGGCATGTCCTACGAGGTCGCTGCCGGCAGCACGATCCTCGAAGCCGCAAGAGAAGCCGGAATCGACATTCCCACCCTTTGCTTCTTGAAGGACGTCAACCAGATCGGCGCATGCCGTATGTGCATGGTCGAAGTTAAGGGCGCAAAATCGCTTGTTGCCGCCTGCGTGTACCCGGTAAACGAGGGCATGGAGGTCTTCACCAATACGCCGAAGGTTCAGAAATCCAGAAAAATGACACTGGAGCTCTTGCTCTCCGTGCATGACCGCAAATGTCTCTCCTGCAAGAGAAGCGGCACCTGCGAGCTGCAGAAGCTCTGCAACGATATGGGCATCGACAGCGAGAACCGCTACGAAGGCGCCGTTCCCGCCGGCAAAAAGGATTACAGCACCCTGCACCTCGAAAGAGATAATGCAAAGTGCATCCTGTGCCGCCGCTGCGTGGCAGCCTGCCAGCAGCAGCACGTCGCCGTCATCGGCGCGAACAACCGCGGTTTCGATACCGAGATCGGCTGCGCATTTGAGATGCCGCTCAGCGAAGTGGCCTGCGTTTCCTGCGGCCAGTGTATCGTAGCCTGCCCGACAGGTGCCCTCACCGAAAAGGACAATACCCAGCAGGTTATCGATGCCATCAACGATCCGGAAAAGGTCGTTGTCGTGCAGACGGCTCCGGCTGTGCGCGCAGCGCTCGGCGAAGAGTTCGGTATGCCGATCGGCACGAACGTAGAAGGCAAGATGGTCGCAGCCCTGCGCCGCCTTGGCTTTGATAAGGTCTACGATACCGATTTCGGTGCCGATATGACCATCATGGAAGAAGCTAACGAGTTCATTGACCGCGTGAAGAACGGCGGCAAGCTGCCGATCATCACCTCCTGCTCTCCGGGCTGGGTCAAGTTCTGCGAGCACTACTTCCCGAGCCTCACAGAAAACCTCTCCACCTGCAAGTCCCCGCAGCAGATGACCGGTGCGCTCATCAAAACGTGGTTTGCGGAAAGAGAAGGCATCGATCCGAACAACATCGTTTCTGTTTCCGTCATGCCGTGCGTCGCGAAGAAATTCGAGATCAACCGTGACGACGAAGACGCAGCCGGTGTGCCGGACGTTGATATCTCCATTACCACCCGCGAGCTTGCCCGCATGATCAAGATGGCACAGCTCAACTTCGCAAGACTGCCGGAAGAGGATTTTGACCCGGTTATGGGCGTTTCCACCGGCGCAGCTACGATTTTCGGCGCGACGGGCGGCGTTCTGGAAGCAGCGCTCCGTACCGCAGCCGATGTGCTTGAGGGCGTCGACCACGATAACATCGAGTACAAAGAGATTCGCGGCACGAAGGGCTTCAAGGAAGCTGTTTACAAGGTTGCCGGCATGGATGTCAAGGTCGCTGTCGTCAGCGGTCTGAATAACGCAAACGAGCTGCTCAAGAAGATCGAAAGCGGCGAAGCCGACTACCACATCGTGGAAGTCATGTGCTGCCCGGGCGGTTGCGTAAACGGCGGCGGCCAGACGATTCAGCCGTCTACGGTTCGCAGCTTCACGGACATTAAGGCCCTGCGTGCAAAAGCCCTCTACGATGAGGACGCGGCCAAGACGCTCAGAAAGAGCCACCTGAACCCCGTCGTTAAGGAGTGCTATGAATGGATGGGCGGCGAGCCCGGCTGCCATAAGGCACACGAGCTGCTGCATACGTCTTACGTTAAGCGCGATCGTTTCTAAATTTAAATTTAAGGTGTTTAAGAGCCACTGCGAGTAATCACAGTGGCTCTTTTTATGTCGGCTCCCTCTGACAGAGGGAAAGGAAGTGATACAGCGTGCTAATGAACTTCACGGTACCTTTTACTTAGAAAAAACTGTGTATATAAAAAGAGCGGCGCAAAGCCGCTTTTTCAGGGAACCCATGCAACTGGGTTCCCTACAATTTGAACGTCCCCCGGACGTTCAAATCTACCTTCCTAGTTTTGAGTTAGGCAAAAGTATTCCGAACTCTGCGGAGTTCGGCTTAGGGCTCAGCCCTAAGAATCCGCGACCTTTTTTGAAAAAAGGTCGATCAAAAACTTTTAACTCACGTTTTGCGTCATCACTGTGCTACTGTTTCCAACAGCTCGCAAATATCCATGGCTGCATTTTGATTGATAACCGCTCTCTGCCGTTTGCGCATTTCTTCTGCATTTCCCGGCTCCAAAAGCTTTTCCACCGCCGACAAAAGCTCTGTTTCTGTGTTTTCCACCTTTACGGCGATACCCTCCTTGGCAAAAAACTCCGCGTTGCGGCTTTCGCACCCCGGTATCGGCGAAATGTGCACAAGCGGCACGCCCGCCGCGGCGCTCTCCGTAGATGAAAGTCCGCCCGGCTTCGAGATAAATACGTCGCTTGCCTTTAAATACAGTGCCATTTTGTTCGTGCTGCGCATTGGCGTGATTTGCCCATTTTTTGCAAATTCAGTCTCTACGCTGTCAAACAGCGCCTCATTGCTGCCGCACAAAATGTTGAGGTCGCAGTTTGCATTTTGCTTCAAATACGGCAGCAGTGCCCGCACGGCATTTATAATTGACCCCGCGCCCATGCTCCCGCCGGAAAGCAGCAGCGTGCGCCTGTCTTTCGGCAAGTTAAGCGCTTCTCGCGCTCTGTCTTTCGTGATGGTATCATCGGAAAAATCCAGCCGCACCGGGATGCCCAGCGGCCGCAATTTTTCCTCAGGAATGCCTCGCCCGGTGAAATCGCTGCTCAAAAGCGGGGAGGGCGTCACGTACAGGTCGCAGTCCGATTCCTCCGTAAACGGAACGCAAGTGTAGTCCGTCGCAATAAACACAAACGGCGGCGTTTCCATGCCGTTTAGCCGCATGTGCGTCAAAATCTCCGCCGGGTACAAATGCGTGCAGACGATCACGTCCGTTAGGTGTTCCGCAAGGTATTTCTGCATGTACGGCGCCATTTTGCCGTTGATGTGGTACACCGGCGAACGTCCCGGCAGCTTACGGTACGCGTTACCGAGGTCATAGACCGCGCCAAACAGCTTCGGGCTTTTCTGTACCAACTTTATATAGGTCTGCCCGACTTTATTTGCAAGCTCCTCGCTTACCAGCGTGTACGGGTCCATGCGCACGGCGTGGTGCCCGCGTTCCGTCAGCGCCTCAAAAACCGCTTGTGCCGCCGTGTTGTGCCCGCCACCCGTGCTGCAGGACAGAATCAGTGCTTCCATGCAAGTTTCACCTCAAAGTGTTCTTTTTCCTCGGCACTCATAAAGAGCTTCGCAAGCACCGAAGCCGCAATCAGCAAAAAGCCGAAGACGATATAGCGGTTTGGCTCCAGCCAAACCGTGCAAATGGCCGCCAGAATATACGTCGCCACTGTGCGGTAATAGTTCGGGTTGATTTTAACAACACACGAAAAGAAAATGAAGATGCCCGCCAAAACGCACAGAGGGATCCAGTGCGGCCGCAGCCCCAAAAAGCACCCGAACGTTGCCGCAATGCCTTTGCCGCCGTGTTTAATGTCATAAAACGGCAGAATATGGCCCAAGACCGGCGCCGCCATCACAAAAGAGAGCATCAGCGGGTTTTCGGGCAGTTCTCCGCTGCGGTACAAAAAGACCGGAAAAAAGCCCTTTAACAGGTCGCCGCACAACGTAAACACGCCGCACCGGAACCCGCCGTATGTAAACGCATTCATTGTGCCCGGGTTCTTATCCGGGCTTTCCGCCATAATGTCTGTCTTTTTAAAGATCAGCCCACCGAGCCGCGCAAACAAAATACTGCCTAGCAGATACCCGAAAATAATATATAAAGCGTCGCGCACTTCCATGTTTTTCACACACTCCCCCAAAAATTTCGCACCACAAAAAATTCACAATTTTGCCGAGAGTCTCGTCTTGACAACCTCTTATAAAGTCATTATAATATGAACCATTGACACTTGTCAATTTGACATTTGTCCAAGTTAAGTGAAAATATTGACGAAACAGGAGGGAATGTCTATGTATCAGGGGAAAAATCCAACGGCGCTGCAATCGCAGAACCTCATCACAGAGGCACTTTTAGCACTTATGGAGGAAGAGCCGTTTCAAAAAATCACGATAAAAGCCGTTTGTGCCCACGCCGGCGTTTCACGCCAGACGTTTTACTCGCTGTTTGAAAATAAGGAAGAGGTCATTGGGCGTCGGCTCGACCAGCTTTTTGAAGAATACCGTAAACGGTTCATTGAGGAAAAGCGCGCTTACACCCTTCGCAGTCTATGTGATTCTATTATGGAGTGTTTTGTGGAGCAGAAAAAACTCCTCAGTCTTCTGGTCGAAAATCGTCTGGATACATTGGCTCGCGAAAAATCGGAAGCGTATCTTCTGCATTTGGACAATATTTTCCACGCTTATGACCACGAAGATCGTGATTACGCCATTTCATTTCTTGCCGGCGCGATCATCAGCATGGTGGTTTACGCTATTCGCAAGGATGATTTTACGGATAGCCGCAAAATTTCGAATCTTGTGCAAAAGATCATTACCGGCCACTATTTTACAATTTAAATCCGAAAATTCCTATAACAAAAACCGCTCGGGCTTTACGGCTTCGAGCGGTTTTATATTACAAGAAGGATTATTTGTGGTAGAGATTATTGTCCTCATACGTTGCTTCGCACGTCACGTTGATGCCAAGGCGTTTGAATACGCTGTCGTCTACCGTGCCGAGGATTACGCTGGAGTGCAAATCACAGCCGCTCAGCTCGTCCAGCTTCTGCATGGCGCGCATCGCGTTTTCGTCGGTTGCCGCGCTGATGGCGAGCGCCACCAACATCTCATCGGTGTGCAAGCGCGGGTTTCGGCTCTGCATGTAGTCGGTTTTCAGCGTCTGAATAGGTGCAATGACCGTCGGCGAGATGAGCTTCACCTCGTGCGGAATGCCTGCAAGCATCTTCAAAGCGTTCAGTGTCAACGCAGAGGAAGCACCCAGCAATTCCGATGTGCGCCCCGTCACAATCGTGCCGTCCGGCAGCTCTAAAGCTGCCGCGGGCTGTCCTGTCGCTTCCGCGCGCTTCAATGCTGCGAGCACGACCGGGCGGTTCTCCGGCTCCAACTTCAGCTGGCGCATCAGGTTCTCGATTTTCTGTAATTCCGCTTCGGAAGCAAGACCTTGGCGCACAAGGCACGCCGTCTTAAAGTAGCGGCGAATAATCTCCTGCTTCGAGGCTTCGCGGCACACTTCATCGTCGATGATGGACAGACCCGCCATGTTCACGCCCATGTCCGTCGGGCTCGCGTACGGGCACTCGCCGTAAATCTGCTCAAACATCGCGCGCAGCACGGGGTAGATTTCAATGTCGCGGTTGTAGTTTACAGTTGTCTCACCGTACGCCTCAAGGTGGAACGGGTCGATCATGTTCATATCATTCAGGTCAGCCGTCGCCGCTTCATAGGCAAGGTTCACCGGGTGCTTTAAGGGAAGGTTCCAAATGGGGAAGGTCTCAAACTTCGCGTAGCCCGCCTTAATGCCGCGCTTATGCTCGTGGTAAAGCTGCGAAAGGCAGGTTGCCATTTTGCCGCTGCCCGGGCCCGGCGCCGTCACCACAACAAGGGAGCGCGTCGTCTCAATGTAATCGTTGCGGCCGTAGCCCTCGTCGCTTACGATGAGCTTCACGTCGGAGGGGTACCCCGGAATGCGGTACTGGCGGTAGACCTTCAGCCCCAGTGTCTTCATGCGCTGCTCAAAAATCGCCGCGGAGGGCTGGTCTGCGTACTGCGTCAGCGTGATGCTGCCCACATATAAGCCGAAGCCGCGGAAAATATCAATCAAACGGATGACATCCGTGTCATACGTAATGCCAAGGTCGCTGCGGCGCTTGTTTTTCTCAATGTCGTTCGCATTGATCGCAATGACAATCTCCGCCTGGTCTTTCAGCGCCAAAAGCATCTTAATCTTGTTGTCCGGTTCAAAGCCCGGCAACACGCGTGAAGCGTGGAAATCGTCAAACAGCTTGCCGCCGAATTCCAGATAGAGCTTGTTGTCAAACTTCTTGATGCGCTCGCGGATATGTTCCGACTGCATCGAAAGATATTTGTCGTTGTCAAATCCAATTTTCATCGTTCGTTTCCTTTTCCTCTTTGCTGTGCCCGGCACACCGCACCGGAACTTTTCCATAACAGGAACAGTATACCACACTCAAAAACCGGGTTCAATCCAAAAGAAGGCCAGAACTTCTTTTTCCAGCAAATGCGGTGTTTTGCGGGAGGGTTTTGGCACTTTTTTGTGGAAATGGTTCTTGCCGCCTTTTCCCCGCCGGGTGTATAATGAAATCGTTCGGCAAACGCTTTACCAAAAAAGAGAGGAAGTCCAACCATGAATTCCGCCGAAGATTATACATACCGCTATCTTGAGACCGATGATCTCGATCAGTATAACGCCCTGCTGCGCTACACCTTTCAGGTGACGGAGGAAGAACTCACCGCCACCGGCTGGAAGGACGACGAGATCAAGCAGTCCAAGTTCCCCGTGCTGGAGCGCGCCGACGTGCTGGGCTGCTTTGACGGCAAGAGCCTTGTCTCCCAGTTCGCGGTCTACCCGCTGAAGATGAACATCTACGACGCGGTGTACCACGTCGGCTTCGTCACCAGTGTGTGCACCTACCCGGAGTACACCGGCAACGGCATCATGAAGCGGCTGATGATCCAGGGCCTGACCCAGATGCACAAGGAGGGCAAGAGCTTCGCCCTGCTCTACCCCTACTCCATCCCGCTGTACCACCACCTGGGTTGGGAGATCATCTCCAACAAAATCTCCTACAACATCAAGGACCGGCAGATCCCCACCAAAGTTTCTGCCCCCGGCTATGTGCGGCGGGTGGACTGGGACAACACCGAGTTCCACGAGCTGCACTCCCACTTTGCATCCATCACCCACGGCTGTTTGTTCCGCAACTCGCTGGCATGGGAGGAATACTGGCGCTGGGATGAGGACGACACCAATGTGGCCGTCTATTATAATGTAAAGGACAAGCCCTGCGGCTACATGGTGTACCTCATCAAGAACGACATCATGCACATCAAGGAAATGATCTACCTGAACCGCGAGGCGCAGAAGGGCCTGTGGGAGTACATCCACGCCCACGACTCCATGATCGACGAGGTGCACGGCAACACCTACTTCAGCGAGCCCATCGCCTTTGAGATGGACGATGGCGACATCAAGGAGACCATCCGCCCCTACGCCATGGGCCGCATCGTGGACGTGGCCAGCTTTCTGGAGGATTACCCCTGCGACCCGGACGGCGGCGAGCTGTGCATCGAGCTGGAAATTGAGGACACGCTGCTGCCCTGGAACGACCGCACCTTCCGCATCCGGTTCGCGGACGGCAGCTGTGCGCTGACCGACGCCCCCGCCGAGTACCACCTGAAAATGGGCATCGGCACCCTTTCCACCCTGCTGCTGGGCTACAAGACGGCCGAGCGCCTGTTTGAGCTGGAGCGCATCGAAGGCCGGGAGGAAGCCGTGGAGCGGCTGGACGACGTGCTGTTCCACAAAATTCCCTATATTTCGGATTACATCTGATCTTGCGCTTCTGGGCAGGCACCTGCACAAAAAAGGAGCCGCTGCACGGCAATTCGTGCGGCGGCTCTTTCTTGCGTTTTTCAGGGGTTATGCTTCGGTGTTCTGGTCAAAGAGGCCCTTCTGCTTTGCCTTTTCCCAGGTCAGGCAGACGCGCAGCTTGCTCACCGGGAAGGCGGGGTGGAACTTCAGCTCACCTTCCACGCTGTCGTCGTCATTGAGCAGTTCCTGCTCCACGGCCCAGCGGGCGGCCTTCTGGGCGTTGGTGTCCTCGGCGCTGATGTCGCTATAGAGGGCGGTACCCTCGGGCTCCGGCTTGCCTGCACGCTCCCACAGCAGCTTTGCGAGGGCAAGGCGGTTCGTGGGCATGGCCACATCATCCATGGCGAGGATGCGGTACAGGCCGGTGCCCACTTCATAAGCGCCAACCGCCGCAATGCCGCCGATGACCACACCGGCCGCGATGTCTCCGCCGTAGTCGCTGTCACCCGTGCCGGGGTCAACGGTGGCGCCTTCTTCGTACTCAGCGGTCACGAAAATGTCGTAGTCCGGCATGGTCAGGGTCGCGGTCTCGGGGTTTTCGGAGTCCGCCACGATCAGGCTCGAAACGTCTTCCACGCTGTCAGCCGTGACCTTCTCCGCCTTCCAGCGAACAAACTTTTTGTCCCCGGAGGCAGTGTCCCCGGAGGCAGCATTTGCGGTCAGGGTCACTTCGGTGTCCTCTTTCACCTGTGCATAGGGTCCCAGCGTGGTCACGTTGTCACCTTTGCCGGTCGTGGCAGTGGCGTTGATGGTGTTAAGGCCGAAGTACTTGTCACCCTTGCGCTGGGTCAGGTAGCGGTACTCACCGTCTGCATCACCGTCTGCATCCTTCTCGTAGCCAATCAGCCAGCCGTCATTCTTGCTGGTCAGCTTCAGGCTTTGCTGGTAGTCTTTGCCTGTGGTCTTTGTGGTGATCTGCACGCCTTCGGCCGGATGCGCCACCTCAACCGTAATGGCACCGGCAGTATCCTTCGTGCCTTCGTCCAGCTCCACCTGCGGTGCGTTGGCGGGGGTACTACTGTCATTCTTCAGATAGATATCAGTCTCGTTGTTCTCAAAGGTCACATTTTTCAGTTTAATGTCCGAACCTTCCGGATCATATCCAAAGCTTAATGCATTTTCGCAGCCCTTGATTTTTGTATTTTCAACGGTCAGCTTATGGGGGCCATTCAAGAATGCAAAGCCCAAGTATTGGGCAAGAATACCAGTTACACTGTTCCGTTCTGCGACATAATTGCTGTCCTTGATCGTCGCTTTGCCGCTCAGCATATAAAGGAGCCCGCCGTTGTAGTTTTGGTTTCCAACGGATGTAAACTTGCAGTTTTCTGCCCAGAAAGAACCGCCATGTTGTACCGTAACGCAAGAGTTTTCATTCTCTCCCACAACGGTACTATTATAAATCTTTAACTCCGCACTCGAACCGCTGGCTGCAAGCACATAATTTCCACCATTGTGCATCTCCAGCGTTGCATTGTTAATGGTCATCGTTCCTTTGTTGCCACAGTGAATCACCCCACTATCATTGCCCGCTGCTTTAAAAGTCCCTTCCTGAATCTCAACAGTTGCCAAGCTGCTTGTTGTATACACTCCACAATCCACTACCCTTGTCAATTTACCTGCTTCAGCTATGACTTCATTCAGTTTTAAGGAACCGTCCTTTACGCAAAACACGGAATATGTTGAAACAGCATCGCTCGTTTCCTCGCTATAATAATCGCCACCGTTGCATGTAACGTCTGCACCTGCGGCCTCCAGATACACCACTCCTGTATCCCCAGTGTTCATCACGTTGCAATCGGTCGTCATCTTGATTTTCTGGTTCACACCATCTTTTGTGCCGTTGATGGTCACCTTACCAGTACCTGTGACATCCAGAAATTTGGCAACGCCTGTAATTGTTACCTCATCATCAATATTGATGGTGATATCCTGCTTCGTTTCAATGGTAATGCCCTGTGTATAGTTACCGCTCAGAGTATAAACTGTGCCGTATGCTTCAACAAAACCCTCACCAATGATCTCACTACCACCAAGACGATGTGACGTAGCCGCTTTCTGCTCACTCACCGCCGCAGTGGTTTCACCCGCACCCACTTCCAGCGCGAATGCACCCACGGGCAGAGTGGAAGCCATCATGCTCACCGCAAGGGCCGCACTGATGAACCGCAAACTCTTTTTTCGCATTGTTTTTGTCCTCCGTTTTCGCCTTTTTTCCGGGCACCATGAGAAAAAGTGCCCATTTTTTCCATTTTACCCCCCCCCCCCCCCCCACAAAAAAAAAAAAAAATCCCTTTCGATCGCGGTACATTAAGCCAATATAGTTCCTCTATCCAACCACATTGCCATGTTTAAACCAGTCAATCGTTCCCATCAAAACAATAAATACAAAGAGAGCCCCGACATCCTCTCGGACATCGGGGCTCATTAGACTGGCAACGACCTACTCTCGCACGACAGCGGGGTCGTACTACCATCGGCGGCTGAGAGCTTAACGAGCGTGTTCGAGATGGGAACGTGTGTTTCCTCTCGCCTATG
>ERZ779896.2920-NODE-2920-length-11054-cov-3.667424_pt1 | contig 11054 bp, 9 predicted proteins | sample MGYA00511067_ERZ779896 | MGnify/ENA primary metagenome ERZ779896 (study PRJEB29588, sample SAMEA2161597) | human gut metagenome | biome: human gut; feature: human-associated habitat; material: faeces | place: Denmark | collected 2008/2010 ...
TGCGCTGTTTTCAAGAAGTAAGGAGGACGCCCATGCAGTACACCCAAGCACAGATCGACCGGGCAAACGCCGTCAGTCTGGAAGATTTTCTCCGCACACAGGGAGAGACGCTTAGGAAATACCCACCTCGTCCAGGAGGCACTTGAGGAATGTGTTCTCCGCCTGGAGTTTTTCAATCTGGGCTGTCAGGGCTGCTATTCGTTCGTCCATGGGTTGCCTCCAAGCGCACATGTTGCAGTCATGTCCACATATTCTAAAAAATTCATTGTTATTATAATCGAAAATGCAAATAAAGGCAATGACATCGGGCAACGTTCGGGAGGAACTTCTAATTCACGATTTAAGTGGTGGGGATACCACGAAATCAAGCAGAAGGCCGGTTCCCCGGTCGACATCTCACACCGCCAAGTCTATTGTTCGGCACTCGGCAGTTCTATTATCAGCAAATCATCGAAGAAACAAAAGTGCTTCTGGATGGCTTTCTCACTAAATGTCCCCTAACCTAGCAGAAAACGCCATCCGTCCGTTTACCCTGGGCCGCAAGAACTTGCTGTTCTGCGATACGCCCAAAGGTGCCGAAGCCAGTGCGGTGGTATACTCCATGGTGGAAAGCGCAAGGCAAACGGAGTAGAACCATTTGCCTATCTACAGCGTGTGCTGGTGGATCTCCCATACCTGGGAAAGTCGCCCTCCCATGAAGGATTGGAGGCTTTCATGCCCTGGACACCCGACATCCAAGAGGATCGTAAGATTCCAAACTCCGATGCTTATACAAATACATATCTTGAGTAACAGCAGGCCCTGGGTGTGGGGCCTGCTGTCTTTTGGTGGGGACGGGGAATTATTGAGCACTTACATCACAACAAGGACGGTCAAAAGAAAGACAAGGACTTTTCGGATACATGGTGTAAAACCTCCTTTTTGATTTCGCGCTTATCACACATGGAGCGGTAATGATTATGCTCTCTTCCTGTGATATTCCAGATACATCATGGGGATCAATATGACAGACAGCGTAAGATATAGCGGAATACTGACATCTAAAGTACGGAAAACCTTACCAAAGATGGTGAGAATATTGAAGGAACCCAGATTCTGATAGAATTCCAGCAAATGAGACGGCATGAGGCTCAGAATTTTATCCAACCAGTTTGCCATTCCCTCCAGGAAAGAGGGGAGGAATATCAGAATAAATGGGGTTGTCACCGCAAAGACAGTGGACTTTGTCTTGGCGGAGATCCACATGGTCAGAAACGCCAAGAAAAGGTTGCCGATGTAGCCGGATATGAGAGCCAGCATCCAAGCTTGCCACATATTAAGATTATAGATACTTTTCCAGAGCTGCCACTGGATGACGCAGCTTGCGCCCTCGAAGCCGAGATAGCACAAGGTGAACAGGCTATAAATAAGCATGGCTCCCCAGTACAGGACTGTTACCAGCAGAAAACCTGCCTTAATCTTGGCAGAGGTAGCTTTATTCCTGCCACAAAGGGTGGAAAAATACACCGCATCCGCTTTCCATTTGAATTCGTTAGAGAAGATGCCAGCCAGCAGGAAACACAGAATCAGAATTCCCAGTGAGGGAATATATCCGGCGTTTTCCAGAAGCTGATGCCAACCTTCGTAGTATGTAAAGTAGAAGGGAGTCTGCAATTCCTTGTACTGCTCAATGATGTACTGCTTCTCCGATTCGGAATACTTGAAGTAAGCACCATCGGTTTCATCATAAAGCCAGTTTTTCACTAATTTCTCACGGTTGGCGTAAAACGTATCTTCATCGATAGCAGTGATCCTGTCAGCGGTGTAGTAATCGTACTCCCGGAAACCATTTGAATAGGACTCATTCAGAATTTTCCGGATGGGTGCGAACCCCTGTTTCCAGCTATATGCAATTTCATTCTGCTGCACAACATCTGACTTTGCTTCGGGTGTTGCATTGATCCTTTGATTTTCCTGAATCACTCTGCTCAACTTATTCTGATCAACCCAGCCTTCCCATTCTTTCTGGGCTTCGCGCAGTTTCTTGACAGCAGATGGGCCATATTCACTTTTCCCCTGCTCATTCACCCACTTTACCTCGGCATTCAATGCGCCGGTCGATGAAAGCCAACAGGACAGAGCCAGGACGGCAATGTACAATACAAGGGCGATTTTACCACCAACGCAGCCAAACACCTTTTTCAGTTCATACCGTACCATCGCTGTCACCGGTCCTTTCTCCAAAATAACAGAGGAAAACATCCTCCAAAGTTGGCACCACCCTGACGGCATCTTCCGTGGGTCGTCCCCTGGAAACGATTCGCAGCTCCGCGCCTATTGGAATTGTCTTTACGTTTGCCACTTTGTAAGCCTTCAGGCAAGCATCGATCCTGCTTTTGGGCACAGTACAGCTCCAAACCGGTTCTGGCATGGAGTCAATGAGTTCCTCAGCAGTGCCGGAAATGGCAAGGCAGCCGTCCTTCATCAGCAGAATGTCACCCGCGATATACTCAATGTCCGATACAATATGTGTGGACAGCAGCACGATTCGATCCTCTGAAAGCTCGCTGATCAAATTCCGAAACCGAATCCGCTCGCTGGGGTCAAGGCCTGCCGTTGGCTCGTCCAGAATGAGAATTTTCGGGTCGTTCAGCATGGCTTGGGCAATACCTGCCCGGCGCTTCATGCCGCCAGAAAGGGTTTTCATTTTCTTGTTCCGTGCTTTCACTAGCCCAACTTGCTTCAGCAGTTCCTTGACCCGCTCCTTTGCCACCGCAGGTCGGATGCCCTTCAATGCCGCAATGTACATCAGGTAGTCAAAGACAGAGAAGTCAGGATAATATCCAAAATCCTGAGGTAGATATCCCAGCAGATTCCGGTATCTGCCGTCCATGGCAAAAATGTCTTCTCCATCCCAGATAATTTGCCCGGATGTGGGCTTCATCAAGGTAGTAAGCATCCGCATCAGGGTGGTTTTACCAGCGCCGTTGACGCCAAGCAAACCATAGACGCCGCAGCGTAAATCATAGCTGAAATGATCGACAGCTTTGAAGTCGCCAAATTCTTTTGTTAAGTCTCTAATTCTCAAATCCATAAAGGTTTCACCTCCATAATCGTTTGCCATTTCCTCTGTCCGCGATAGAGGGTATATCCCATGAAGAAAACAGATGCAGCCAGCAAAGATACCCACGCAGGAACAGAGATGGCACGGAAAACAGCATCATTCAGAATGAGCACTGACCAGGCTCCAGCCCAAAGGACACACAGAAGCAGGGAAAGTGCCTGAGAATTGATCCGCTTGCTGTAAAGGGTTCCGAAGCAGATACAGCAGGTCACATTGAAGGGGAGCATAAACTGCGTAAGCATTTCCCAGAGCGTAATTCTGCAAAGCAGGGATGTTCCGGCATAGAAGGCTGACAGCAGCACCATATCTACCCCGGCAAAGAGGGTCAGCCGTGCCGCATAGATGGAACGAAGGGTATAAAATGTTGTACATTCGATTTCCAAGGCATCGCAACTTCGGCTTTTCCAGATTTCCGGATAAATCAGAATTACAAACAGCGGTCCGGTAAGCCCCAGAATACGGCGCACGGTGAAGTCGGTTTCTGAGTTGTTAATCAAGAAACATACAAAGGCAAGCAGCAGCCCTTGCATTAGCCACCAGCGTTTTTTGATGAACTTACACTGCTGATACAGAAATTCCATGTGGGATACGGTTTGTTCCGATTCCTCAGAAAGAAATGCTTCCTTGGAAACAGCAATGGTTTTCTGTATTTTGGATTCATCGCAGATCACATCGAAACGAAAGAGCGCCTTCATTCAAAATTCTCCTTCCCTAAATAGATCGTCAATAATTCTTTTGCGCGTTTGATTCGGTACTTCACCAGCGGCAGACTGATCCCCAAAATTCTGGCAATTTCCTTTTGTCTGACTTCCTGAAAGAAATACAGGATGGTTACTTCCCGCAGTTCCTGTGGAAGATGTTCCAGAGCCATATGGACATCCATCCGTAAATCCAGGGACTCCATCAGGCAGACTGGATGCTCCGGCAGTTCCTCCATCGGCAGTTCTTCCGGCTTTCTGTAATAATCCCGGCACAGATTGCCTGCAATCACATACAGATAATTTGCAGCCTTCCCATAGTGCTGGTACTGATGGAGCGTGCGGAAGAACCGGGCAAAGGTTTCCTGGGTTAAGTCTTCTGCAAAGCCGGAGTCCTTGATATGTAGCTGGCAGTAACGCAATATCTTTGGGTAATACTTCCGCACAAAGGATTCGATGGCCTGATCATCGCCATTTTGCATTCTGTGCAGGAGCAGGAAATCGCCGTCCATGTTTTCCCTCCTCTCCTGTGGATTAAAAGCGCTTTCAATTAGTATAACGAAGCAGAACGGAAAAAAGATAGTCTGAGATGAAATATTTTTACGCTGGAGCTGTTAAAAAAGCCCTCCCCAGAAAAACGCAGATCCTCTCTGGAAACAGAAAGGGTCTGCGTTTTTGGGCATCGAGGCTGTGGATAACTTTTTAATTATACTCTAAATGAGCAAATTCATAAAATAGACAAAACGCCCTTATAGCGACGAGCACTGACGTAGAGAGGCTGGGGAACTCCATCTTTGCACGTCAGGAAACACCGTTACAAGATGAAATTGGTCTTGTGTGCGCGTTGCCGCATAAGCAAGGTCTGTAATTGTCCTTTTTCCCAGTTTTAATTTTACCCCAAAGCAGGTGGAAAATCAACCGCGGGCTGTAATGGTCCACTTTTGATATTACGCATATGCGGAAAAATCCGCACCGACCGGCTGCTTCACCGCCATCTGTAAAGAAACGTTGTTTGCGTTTGTGTTCAGTGGAAAAATACGGAAGTTTTTCGCTGTAATTCGCAAAAATGCACGATCCCCGGCAAGCGTCATTTGCCTGCCGGGGATGTTTTCTTTTCAAATGTCTTGTCCACGATGGTTCTGCATTACAAACGTCAGGCTATCCCGCAGTTCCTGGCTATGGCTCCTCGTCATCCCAGCCTGGGTACTGGGCCGGCGAATCTCCAACAGATTTGATCACACGGAAATACTTCGTTTTCTCCACCAATTCCTGCATCACTCTGCACTGAAAACGCCATTCATCTCCAAAATCAAACAAGTACTTAAATTTATCGCCTTTTTCCAGTCCAAGTCGTCCAAGTGGCATCTTGTAGGATAACCGGCAGCCCTCATCCATATCGTCGGAATAATAGGCACAGAAATCGCTCCAATACCGGTCATCCATAAAGAACGCATGGCAATGGTCATCGTCAAATTCGAAAGCACTCAAAATCGCTTCACTCAATGCGCCAAGGGTTTTCTGCTTGCCGATTTGAATGTACCGGTAACAGCTGCGTCCCAAAGACACCTTGATCACATAGCTTTCCACCGTGCCGGTTTCTTTTTCCTTATTGGGACGATGTTCCGGTTCGCCGCCGCTTAAGGAAAAACGAATCGTTTTGTCCTCCTTGGCCTTTCTATAGATATCCTTAAACGCTTCGCTGTAACCACGTCCGAAGTGGAACGGATAGGCCGTTACCAATCCATCCGAAATAATCATATCCTTAAAGGGGATCAACACGGCATCCAGCAGTACCGGGCCTTTTCCCAGCATTTCCTCCCAGGTGGAAAACAGCCCTTTGACCATATAGACCGTCTGGTCATCCTCTGAAATGAAAATGGTTCCCTTTTTTAAATGCCGTTCCATAATGTACTTTCCCGGCTTGCACTGCACCCACCCCGCCACAATTTGGGCCTGCTCCTCCGGCAGCTTTGCATAGGCAATGTATTCCTGAAGCACCTCTGTGTGGGACCACAAATAATCTGCAATCTTCTTCGCATCGGCAGCATCGACGCCTCGGCTCCGGTCAATGGTTCCCGTGCCGGGACATACCCGGTATTTTTGATTTACGAAGTCCAGCAAAGGGAACCAAAGCTCATAAAAAAGCTCCGCATCTTGTTTTTCTAATGTCATATTCCGCTCCTTATCTATTGCGCTATTTTTCTTCCCGCAGGATGTCCATCAGATGGTCCAGAATAAACCGCTGTGCGTTTGTCCCATAGTACACCGCCTGAAAAGGCCCGGCCTTCCCCTGCATCTCCCGGACAGGCAGGGCTGCTCTCCTGCCGCCGTTGGCAGCCGCTTGGATTTTCCGGCTTCGTCAACCCGCTTTTCCAGGAAGCCTTTTTCTATCAACCAATCAGTGATCGTGGTCGCCTTCAGCCGCTTCCTAGCCGGATCATGGACCCCGTCCGTGATTCGATCTGCAAACTGGGTAATTCGAAGTGCTTCCTGTGAAGGCTGCAAACGGGAAATCTTCTCTTGAGTGATATAGAAATTCTTCTCTCCCGAGATTACCCTGCCGCCGTTGGCAATGACCTGATCCAATATCCCGGAAACATAGAAAAAGCACCTCGCCAACCGAACATTGTTCAGCACAGAATCATTGGGGATCTCCTGCCCCGAAATGGGGTCGATCCCCTGGGCCAGCTTGTCCAGATACATTTTCGCCCGCTGCATGGTTTCCAGTTCTGTCATAATAGTCCCCTCCTCGTTATGTTTTTAGCTTAGCACCTTTGCGCCAGACAGGCAACGGAAATCGTCAGTTGAAACGAATATTCGTCTTTTTCACCTAGATCTTTTTTTATTTCTGTGCAATATGACATAGATAGGCTTTTATCCGATAACCGCCCTATTCTTTTCCCATTGCACTTTCCAATCGCTATTCGTTCTACTCCCTCTAGCCAGCGGACTTCTCTTTCTTTGCGAACCAACTTTTCAATATCTTTTCGGCTTATTTTTCAAGACTTTTCAATAAATATATCGGCCCCAAAATCCCACTTTTCAAATATTCAGGTGATAACCTCCTAGCCTTCTGTCCTCCACCCATAGAGAAGCCCCAGCAAGCAACCTTCGCCTGCCGGGGTCATTCGTTTTCAGTTCAGCATCACATTCCAGCAAATTTTTGCGCTGTGGTCACAGTACACAGACAGGTACACCCCATCCGTCCGCCACACGGGGTTGCTGTGGGCTTCATCAGTTCTTCATAATGTGCGCCCCCAGCCGCAGATTTCGCTCTATGAGAACATTCCTCGCTTCCAGATCTCCCTTCCCTGCCAAGTCCAGATAGTACCGTTCCTCTTCCTCCGTCAGCGGGCGGGGAAAGCTGCCCGAGGACAGCTGCAGTGAATAAAATAATGAACTGAGCATCAGCCAGGCCGCTGCCAACATGTTCGCCACCTCCACTGCCACTGTATTCCCCATTGCCCGTCCTTTTTCCAACAAAATACCGCCGGGGCATTTTGCCCCGGCGGCGAAAACTGTTATTCCTTTCAGGCGCTGCGGTATTGGTCGAGAAAATCCTCCCACGGATATCCGTTGATCGTTCCGTTCTCAGACATATCCAAAACAATCATTACTGCCATTGTATCACAGCAAACACCCGGTGTCATCAAAAACCGGCGCATTTCCGCGCATCGATAACGGGGCAGTGGAACTATGGTCATCATACACCATAACTACCCGGTGTGAGGTGCGCGGTGCGCAACTTTTTTCAAAATTGTCGCACGCCGCGCGACCATAAGTTGAAGAAATCTGCTATACTAAAATCGCCAAATAAGCAGTGGACAATAGCATCAAACGGTGATATTATTTTACTGTAATGGTTCCAAAAATCGGCGGGGAAGCCCCCGAAAGAAAGAGGAATGGAATATGGAAGTACGCAGATGCATGAAATGTATGCACCCGCTGACGGCGGGAGAAACCGTCTGCCCGGAATGCGGACGCGCCTACGGCAGCGCGAACGCGGAGTCCTTCGCCCTGAAACCGGGAACGATTCTGGAGGGAAAGTACCTCGTGGGCGAAATGCTGGGTCAGGGCGGTTTTGGCATCACCTACATCGGCTTTGACCTGCTGCTGGAGTAGAAGGTCGCCATCAAGGAATACTATCCCATGAGCACCGGCATGGTCAGCCGGGACGGACACTCCACCGTGGTGTGGAGCAGCGCCATGATGGGAAAAACCGGCACTCAGAAAGGCTTCGACAGTTTCCTGAAGGAAGCCCGGAAAATGGCAAAGCTTGGGGGCATTCCCGGCGTCGTGGGGGTGAAATCGGTTTTCATCCAGAACGAAACGGCCTACATCGTCATGGACTTCATCGAGGGCGAGACCCTCCTGAAAAAATTGCAGAAGAACGGCCCCATGGACTTTGACAGCTGCGTCAAACTCATGACCCCCATCATGCAGGCACTGGCAGAAGTCCATGAGCACGGCATTATCCACCGGGACATCAGCCCGGACAATATCATGGTGCGGCCGGACGGCAAGCTGATTTTGCTGGATCTGGGCGCGGCGAAGGATTTGGACATTCAGGGAAATGACGGCAGCGTCCAGTCCTCCCAGATGGTGGCCAAGCACGGGTTCAGCCCCATTGAGCAGTACAGCAAGAGCGGAAAGGTCGGCCCGTGGACGGACATTTACGCCATGGCCGCCACGATTTACTATTGCTGCACCGGCATTCTCCCGCCCCCCGCGACGGACCGCACCATAGACGATACGCTGGCCTGTCAGCCACGGCTGACGCAGGCGCAGTTCGACATTCTGGCGGACTGTATGCATATGCGCCCGCAGGATCGTCCGCAGAGCATGGACACGCTCCTGCAAATGCTCACCCACCCGCAGGGGGAAGTGAAAGCGGAACCATTTAAGGTAGTCCCGGAAGCGGAACCACCGAAACCGGTCGAACCGAAAACAGCCCCTCCCAAACCGGCAGAACCAAAAGAAGAGCCAGTAAAAGCGAAACCGGCAGTCCCACAGCCCCCGCTGACGTGGCCGGAAGATCAGCCCGTTCACCAGCCCCAGCCCGACGCAAAACCAAAGCGGTCGCGTCCCATATGGTTGGCGGCGGTAATCATTATTGCGCTGGGAATTATCATTGGCGTTACAAGCGCACTGTCTGCAACACCGTCCACCGCCGCGAAAGTGTCGTCCACGAATACCTTTACAATGGCAAAAATGTCATCTGCCTCTGGCTCATACTTCTGGGGCCAAACGAAATATACACGCAGTGACGTAAAAACCATAACCTTCCAAAACTCTAAAGAGAATGTCCCCCGCACGGCTTTGGACGTATCATGGGAGGGAGATAAAAGTGTACTCGCATGGATGGTCAGCGGCAACCTGCATGTGGCAGCCGCCGGAGAAATTGCACCAAATCCCGATGTCTCCTATATGTTTGCGCACTTTACAAATCTTGAGAAGATCGATTTTGGCAATTGTTTTGATACCTCCAATGTAACAGACATGAACGGCATGTTTTACGGCTGCAGCAGCTTGACCTCCTTGAACTTGACCGGCTTTGATACCTCCAATGTAACGAACATGGCTTACATGTTCTCCGGCTGCAGCAATTTGACCAGCTTGAACTTGACTGGCTTTGATACCTCCAATGTAACGAGTATGAGCTACATGTTCTCGCGATGCGGCAGTCTGACCAGCTTGGATTTGACAGGTTTCGATACATCTAACGTAAGGAATATGACGGGCATGTTCTCTGATTGCAGCAGCCTGGTTAGCCTAGATTTGACAAGCTTTGATACCGCTAATGTGGTAACCGCGGAATACATGTTTGCACGGTGCCGGAACTTGACTAGCCTAGATTTATCCAGTTTTGATTCTTTCTCTCCCAGCGTTGCGTATGATGTCTTCTCTGGCTGCGGCAGACTGACAAATCTCAAATGCTACAACAGCGAAATTCTCTGGCTATACAACAATCACGATTAACAAGAAACCGCTACCCGCCCGGCTCTGCCATCCAGAGCCGGGCAAAATTTTTTCAAAATTGTCGCACACCGCGCAACCGCAAATTTCGTAAACTTGCTATAATAAAATTATCAAATAGGCAGTAGACAACATCATCAAGCGATGATATTATTTTATTATAGTGGTTATCATCGGGAACACGGAACCGAACGTCAGGCCACTGAAAGAGGAGAGAAACATGAAATTTGACCGCTGTTTTGGCTGTATGGAGGAAATTCACGGCTACCCCTGCCCCGTCTGCGGCTTTGACCCCGCGCAGGCCGCCGCACCCAATTATGTGCTTCCCTATGGGGCGATTTTGAACGGCAGATACATCGTAGGAAAAATGCTGGGTCAGGGCGGCTTCGGTATCACCTATATCGGCTGGGACCTTGCCATGGAGCGAAAGGTCGCCATCAAGGAATACTACCCCTCCGGTCAGGTCAGCCGGAATCCCGGCTCCCGGGATTTGACATGGTATACCAACGAGCAGTCCCGGCAGGCAAGGCAGAACGGTATGCAGATGTTCCTGAAAGAGGCCCGAAAAATGTCCAAGGTGGACAATCTCACCAATGTGGTGCGGGTGCGGGATATTTTTCAGGAAAACGAGACGGCCTATATCGTCATGGACTTCGTGGAAGGCGAAACGCTGAAAGCACGGCTGGATAAGACCGGCCCTCTGACATGGAAGCAGGCGAAAGACATTTTCCTCCCCGCCATTCAGGCCATGGAGCAGGTACATCAGGCCGGTCTTGTCCACCGTGACATCAGCCCGGACAATCTGATGCTGACGCCGGACGGCAGGGTAATGATCCTCGATCTGGGCGCGGCAAAGGATCTGGCAATCAATAAAGGTGCGTCCTCGGCGATGGTCGTGAAAGGCGGCTTCAGCCCTCCGGAGCAGTACGCCCAGCAGGGCGGGTCCGGCTCATGGACGGATGTTTACGCCATGGCCGCAACCATGTACCACAGCCTGACCGGCGTCGTTCCCCCCACCGCTGTAGATCGTATGCAGGGAGAACCCGTAAACTGGGCATTGCTGGAAACCGGCGGCGTTCCGAATCATGTAATTGCGGCCCTGCAAAATGCAATGAAGCTCAACGCCAGAGAAAGAACGCAGACCATGGCAGAGCTTCTGAGCCAGTGCCAGTCCAAATCCGCCCATGCATCCAGGCCGGGGGCAAACCATTCCGGTTCGCAGAAAAAAACAAATGCTGTGGTGATTGGTCTGGCTGTCGCCCTTTGCGCGATGACGG
>ERZ779896.2923-NODE-2923-length-11052-cov-5.608348_pt1 | contig 11052 bp, 14 predicted proteins | sample MGYA00511067_ERZ779896 | MGnify/ENA primary metagenome ERZ779896 (study PRJEB29588, sample SAMEA2161597) | human gut metagenome | biome: human gut; feature: human-associated habitat; material: faeces | place: Denmark | collected 2008/2010 ...
TATTGATAAGACGCGACGCACCTCCTTCCCTATCCGGAAGCGTCTTTATCATACATTACTATCGTCGCATCGCATCTTATCATGCGTGTTAGCCATAGCTAACGCAACAGCAAAATAAAAGCTAGTACTATATTAGTACTAGCTAGTTGCTATATATTTAACCATTTATAAAAAGGTTGAATAGCTGCATATGTTGTATGCGAGTTGTAAAACACGTTGTTAAATGCAACAGCATTTATAAAACTTGTAAATAGAGTTTTATAGCGCTTTAATAGTATACGTTCTATTTTGTATTTGTTGCATCGTTCTAAAACGTAAACAGGCTTATTTTTATCAATTTTGTTAGTTATATAAAACATACTGCCTAGATTTTTAATATTCAAATCATAGGCATTTATATGAAGCTGTATATAGCTAATCGCTTCACTAGGTGGTTTTTTAAGTTGTAACTTGCATTGTCCTTTTGCTTCGTTTTCGTATAAATACTGTCCGTAAGCAGTCCCTTTGAAAAGCTTTTGGACCTGTTCGTCATAATTATTATTACATTGCTGTTTATTATTAATTTGGCAAATTAGATAACTGCCATTTCTAAACGTTTTTATACCTTCAAAATCATTTTTTTGTTGTGGTATTCCGAAGTATGTACAAAATGGATTTATTGGGTTTTCGCGATTTCCTAGCAAAATTATTGTGACTTTATGATTTCTTTTAGCTGTGAAAAACATATCAATAAACATATCAATACGACTGCCACGAAAATGCTTTTCTTGCTGTGCTGTCGTTCGATATTCGTCATATAAAATAGTATCGGTATCCGGGTCGTCGCACGAGCGCACAGCGTTCGCATCGCTTACAGCATAGCATTTCATAAACCACAACCATTTATTTTGTCTTTTGACATAGAACGTTCTTCCAACTTTTTTGAAGTTGCCTTTTTTCGTTTTTGGATCGTAAAATTCAATACCGCAAAATTTTTGCAAATCGCTTTGTTGATAAAGTTGTGCAATGCTTTCTTTTATTTCTTTTTTAAAAGTACGTATATAAAGTGTCTTTTTTCCTTTTTTAAGTCCACGTTTAAAAGCACGTTTTAAAAAACACCACGTTTTACCATAATTTCGATTACTATCAATTTCATTTATTACTGCGTTATAGCTCAAAACGCGCAAACCATCTAAATACGTTGATTTATTCACGTTGAATTTTTTCGATAAAAATACCGCTTGCAAGTTTCGTTTTTATTAAGTTGCAAGCATCTAAAATTGTGTTAGTAACATTGCAATCACATTGTAAAAAAGTATTGTTTGTTTCTGTCAATAAATTATAGTCAAAAATATCACTTAAATCACTTATATAGCAATCAAAAGTGATTCCTTGTCGAGCAACAATTTCGTCTTCATTTTCTATACTTAGGCATTTTGTTAAAGCGTAGGGATTATAAACAGGAAAATTGATATTTTCATTATAATCATTTGTAAAACCACTACTTAATAAATTTCTAAAGTTTAAATACCCATCGCCGGAACCTATAAGAGACCCAGCAAATTTATTTTGAAACCCGCTCGCATAATCGACAGCTAAGCCTGCGTAGTCTAATTTTGTAGCATCTTTATTATTTTGCAAAGTCATAAATCTCGCAACTTCTTGATAGCTATGTTGCATCGTTGATGCGATTGCACGTAGTCCCATTATTTCGCCGCCGTTTAAAGTCAATTGAACTGCAAAAGCATCTGTAATATCCATCTGATTATCGCCTTGCTTTATAATAACTTTTAAATCACTTTGTCCAACAATAACATTATATTGCACTGTTGTTGTACTGGTGCTTAGCTTTTTAATTTTTAAACCTTTTCCTTGTGTACCAACATAGTAGTTAAAATTCTTATCTAGCTCTAAAAAAAAATAACGACTTAAATTTGAGGGTACAACAGCTTGAACAAGTGTGTTGGTAAGTGTTCGTCCGTCATATAAATTACGTGTTTTTATACCTTCAACGAGATTGTCAGTAGTTAGCAAAAGTGTATTATCAACTAGCCAAGCTTGTGTAACTTTTGCGTCATTTGTGTCTTTTATTGGTCCCCATGCTGAAACGCCATATATACCACCAACAACAGCAACAGCATAGTCTACTGCATTTGTTATTTGTGATAATTCTAGTTTATCCTTTTCATTTCGTGCTAATCCGTTTCCTGTAAAACGGCAATAGTTTTCTTTTAAATCTTTTAAGTTGATAGCAAAAAGCTGCGTTGTGTCAATTGAGCCTGTATTTGTTGATACAACGTTGTAAGACATGCAAAAAACGATACTACATTTATTAATATCAAAGCGTTTATTATTATTGCCGCTAGTTGTTCTGGTGATTGGCAACCATTCATTTGAATTAGTTGTTGTTATAAAGTCATCTCTGTAAACTCCTGCTGCAATGTTTCGATTGCATCGCTTAACATGTATATTATCGATACGAGCACGATATATATAGCTTGCCCAGTAATCAATTGAAAGATTATAAAAAGCGTATCCGCTTTGCTGATAACAGTTTTCAACAAAATAAAAACGCTGATAACCGTTTTCATCAAAATTGTCACATATATATGTTATATCGTCATAGTTTTTTGCATTAATATGGATATCAAACTTTATCATTAATACATTTCTATTAATTCGATAATTTTCAATATCATATGAAACAACTAAATTTGGCTTAATTTTTTTAATATAATCGTTTACGTCTTCAAAAAGATAATGAACAGCGCTAGCTGTGTTTGGTGTAAAGTTTTTGTATAATGTAATCATAGATATACCTGCATGAAAAGAATTTTAAAATCTTTTAATAAATCTAATATTATGCTGTGTACTTTTTCATTTAATTTATCTAAAACATAATAAGCACTAGTTGTATCTAAGTCAGTATCGTGCGACTCTGTAATTCGTTCATCTGTATTAGTAAAGCTATCAACGTTATTAATACTCGATGGTTCCATATCAGTACTACTATTAAATGGTAAATCAGTAACTGTGCTTTTTTGCGCTCCTGCATTGATAGTTGTGTTATATTTTTCGTAGTGTGTTCGAGCTGGATTTTTTGCGTTTGTAATCGCCGATGCATACATTTCAATTCTTTCTTTGTACAATGGTATTAAAATAGTTGCGTATTCTTCAAGTTTTGCTGCAAATAGTGTTTCATTTTCAAAGCCTATTTCTTTATCAAGATAGTGTAGCTTAAATAAATCTGTGAAGCCTTCGATAGTATCGAAGGCAGCGGGCAAAGCCCCGCCCCCTTCTAAATACTCGCTTAATAGTTCAGTGTATCGTGCCATATTGTCTCCTTTATAAAAGCTGTTTATACGTGTCAACAACTTCCGCAGTGTAGTCGACAAGAATATTGTTTTTTTGATTTGATGAATTGATATAATATAAAAAAACACTATCAGCTGCATCATTTATATTAAAATCATTTAATTGAAAATATTTTGAATGATTTTTATCAATTATTGTTCCGGTTAGCAAAGCGCTGTATTGATCTTCTTTGTTTAACATTGCAGCTAAAGTATCGGAAGTATCAACGTTATAATTCGCACTATTTAAAATGGTAATATTTGCATCATAATTAGTTACGTGAATTTCAATATTGTGAATATATAATGTTGGTCGTAATGCTAGCGGGACAAAAGTTATATGACCATTTTGTATATCAAAATAATTTCTATCAAATTGAGCAGGGGAATTAACTTTTGTCTTGTTACCAAATTCGGCAACAAGATTTATAATTGGGGTACCATCACTTGCTTTTTTGACTTCCAAATTGGCATTGTCTAAAAGCTCGTCTTTGTTAGCTAATTCATTTTTAAAAGTGTCGTCCAAACGCACTGTAACTTTATTGCTAGTATCGTTCATATCAACAACAATATCAGTGCTGCCTTCTATAACTGCATTAACGTTTTCAGCAGTAACAGCCGCGTCACTACCGGCAGGTCCTTGTGGTCCTTGTGGTCCTTGTGGTCCTTGTGGTCCTGTATTGCCTGTTCCACATTTTGGAACTGTTATTGTTGGGGTTATTAAAAATGTATCGTCAGCAAAAACAAACTTTAATTTAAAACTTGTATCGTCAATTGTTACTGTCTCAACAGTTTTTAAAGATTCATTTTTTAAAGCATCTTCAACCTTTTTAAGCCATTTTAATAAAGTTCCTTCTTCGTCAAAGCTTGATATAATTGTATTAATATTAATCATTTTTATTATTCCTTTCTTCGTTTTCTTCGTTTTCTTTTTTATCGTAGTTGTTAACAGCGGCATTTAAGTCGTTAACACCTTCATTTATATTTTTCATAATCTCGTCTATTTCTTCTTTGTTAATTTTGCCGTCAGCCGTTGCAACTTTATACCATCGATAAATTGTAAAAGCAAGACTAACAACAATTGACAATATCGTTAATAAAAGCGAAACATAACTAAAGATTTCGTTGCTTTGTACTGCTGTTGTGATGCAAGCGATAGCGCTTGCGATATAATTAACTGGCTTCTCCTGCATCTCCTGCATCTTCTTCGTCCTCCTTTTCTGTATAGTCTTCGCCGTTGTCTTTTTCTTCCATCGGAATTTCGTATAATTCTTCTAGCGAACCATTTAAAGACATTTTAAAAGGCAAATTGTAATAGTTGCAATATTTGTTAAAAGTATCAATTATCATATATATGTAATCAACGCATTGTCCGGTTGTTGCGTTAACTTCACCAACTTGAACGCGCTCTTTTTTGTCGATATTAGCGCTCATTATACCGAGCTTATTAAAAAGTCTATCACGATATTTATTTTTAATTTCGTCAAGTTTATCAGCGATATAGTTATAATTTGTTGATATTCCTTTTATCGCGTCTTCTAGACCTTCGCTAACAATTATGACAGGCTGCCCTTCTTGTTGTTCTTGGATAGCGTGCATGAGTGACAGTTGTGTTTCTTCGTCTTTCATGACAATGTATAAAGGCGCTTTTGAAGCTTTTATATTTTGCAAAATGGCAATATCACACTCGTCCATAAAATCAGTAATATTTTTTATCATAGATGCAATACTGTAATTTTGTTCCATCGCTGGAATTATATAGGCGCCATTTGGATCAGGCTCGTAATAAGCGGGTCGAGAAAACGTAGAACCATTTCTAAAAATAAAAATCAAAGTTGTAGGATTTCCGGTCTCGTTAACACCTTGCCCTTTTACTCGTGCAAATTTTTGAGTAATACAATCATAGCCAACTTGTCCATCTTCAATAAGTGTCTTTTTTATAAATCCTTCAACGGCTGCATTAAGTTTTTCGCTATCAGTTCTTTCAACTTTTAAGTTATTAATTAAAAGATTTGAAAATTCAGCAAAGGCGGTCGAGCTATATCGAGCACGGCCGCCTGCCAAATCTCGAACTTTTTTAGGTTTGAGATTTTCCACTTTTAAAATCCTTTCTATTCAGCTAATAAATTATTAGTTGCTGCTATGCATGCCTTTGTGCAATCGAGCGAAACACCTTTGTAAAGTTTATTGTGGAAGTATGCTCTTGAGGTTGTCAAATAGTGTGTTGACATTCTTGCATTGCCGTAGACGTCTTGAGTGTAATCAAAAATAAAGGTTGCACGACCTAACGCTTTACGGTCGTAAACTGCAACTTTATACCAATTTGTCTTCTTCCTTTCGTCGTCAACTTCAACCGGAACAAGCATACCGAAAAGTTGTTCTTTTTCTAAGTTAAATACATTTGCTAATTCAACAACATCGATAAGATTTAAAACTTTAGTTGGTATTGCAATTCTAATATCTTCCGCTGGAGTGCTTTGTTTAAGTCCAGCAATGCCAGCTAAATTGTCATTTTCAGCTTTCAATGCGTTGTACATATCGCGAAGCGCAAAAATAACACCTTTCATAGAAGATGGATATAAAGGCTTTTCAGATGTTCCTAAAATTGTTGAATAGTCGACAAAAGTAGCTGTCTCAATTAGCTCGCGTCCTTTTTTATAATCGTAAGAGCCTTCACCTTGTGTTTCGCTTTCCATGATAGCACCTGCGACAATTTCTGGTGAAGTGCCTTTTGCCATGACTTTGCGGATATCATCTTTACGAATTGAAACGCTAAATTGCTTTTCTTCAAAGTTGTTAAAGTATTGTACAAACACTTTAGGGTCAGCAGCAACAAAAGCTGGTTCACGTCTAAAGTCAGATGCTTCAGCCATAGCAATAACAGCTTCTTCAATAACACGGCCATCGCTTATATCATATTCATAAAAAGCATTTTCGAGCTTATTTGTCGAAACTAAAGCGCGGATATTTTGACTTGCAATTGTTTCAACAGCTTTCATATAGTCGTTGTATGTTACAGGAAAAGTATCACTACCGTCAACGCCTGTAGTCGTGTCGGCTGGTAAATCTAAAACATTTAATAAATTTGCATTTTCTTTTTGGTTTGGCATTTTTCTTTTTTCTTTTTTTCCTTTCTTTAAAAATAATGTTTTTGTCTTTCTCGCTTTTCGTTAATTTTCTTAACAAAATCAGGTATTTTATCGTCTTGGCCTTCGACGATTTTTCCACCTTTCATTAATTGTGAGATTATATTGTCACGCTCTTTCAGTTCTTTTTTAAATTCTTCTTTGAGCGTTTCAACCATTTTGTTGTTGTCGTCTTGTACCTTTTTAAGCATTTCAGTAAAAGACTCTTTTGACGCATCTTTTGCATCTTCTGTTGCACTAGCTGTTGCTTCAGTACCAGCACCAGCTGTTGCTTCAGCATCAGAACCATATAGTAATTTTAATAAATAAAGCATTGTTTATATCCTTTCTTTAAATAATTAAACCGCTTAAACTATTTTTATATAGTTAAGCGGCTGTTATATACATAGATACTAACACGTATTGATAGCAGCAATTGCAATATTACACGCGCTTTTTCTTGCGTTTATCGTGTAAGTATCAAGTGACTTGTTAGTCTTAGTATCAGTTTTTAAAATGGTAATTCATTGTCGTCAATTTTGCTAGTTATGTCTTTGTCCTTTTTTTCTTCTAAAAATGGTATAAACAATACACAATAGCGTTGCCCTGTTTTCTTGTTTTCTTTAATTTCTAGTTTTGTTTTGCTTTTTCCATCTTTAGCAATGCTTATAGTTGCCCAATCGCGATTGTCGTCCTTTCCTGTAACTAAACTAATATTGACGCGCTTTGCGTCTTTGCTCTCACGAGCACCAAAAATTGAAAATAATTTTGACATTGTTGTTTTCTCCTTTCATATTATTTTCGTTGATTGTTTTTAAAAAATGGACCCAAACCGATAACAACCAAAACGGCATCCGCCCACCCAGAGCTATGAAAGTAATCTAGCTCTATATATTATATATCACTTTTGATATTAATATTCAAGTACTTTCTTAATTTTTTGTTGTATTTGGTTGGTCAAGCCAATCTGTCATCGGAAACCAATTTAACTCAGTTTCGCTTCCTGTGACGTCTCCAAACGGTATAGCCTGATTTTTTATATATTCTCTGTCTTTCTTTTGAATATAGTGTAATTCGTCTGCTAAAGCTTCAAGAGCTTTACGACGTTTTACGGGATTTTCTATACCATCCCAAAGCTTCTTAGCTTGTGGAGATGCTTTTATAAATTGTTTAAAACTGTTATATGTTTCTGCATTGTAAGCAGCTTCTTGACGTTTTCGAGCTTTAGTTGAGCTCAAAGCATGTTGTATTGCTGCTTTTGAGCCGTACGAAGTTTGTTTATAAATTTCGGCTAGTTGTGCACTCATTTTATAATTGCTTCCTTGCATTTTTTGCTGTCTCGTTTGATAGTAAATGATTTCAACAGGACTTTGTTCTTGAACTTCGAAACCAGCAGCACGTTGAAACGCTTCATAAGTACGCAGTTTATTTTTTAAAATATAACGATTTTTGTTGTATTCTTGTTCGGTCCATCCTGTATTTTTTAAAATAGTAGCTTTAATTTGTCGTGCGTTAAGTTGTACTTTTTCGCCTTTTATTGTTTTATAAATCGCCATTTTCGTTGTCCTTTCTTATCAGTTCTTTGTCAGTCTCTGTCAGTATATCGTCAGTTGACAATATCATTTTAATATATTCTTGAATTAATGCATCTTTCACAATCTTTGAAAAATTCACTTTTTTATCGGCTAAGAGTTCTAAACAAAGAGCATCGCGCGGAATTTTTGTATTAAATCGAACAGTCTTTAATACTGTATATTTTTTGTTGTAATCAATGATTTTTGAATTTTTAGTCATTTTATTTTTTCCTTTCTATCTTTCATTTAAAAAAGTTCCATTATATCCACTTTCTAAAAATAGACCTTCCGCGCACTCTGGGCGCGCAAGATATTTTTCAACTGGTATTAGCACTTTACCGCCGCGTACGTTCATAGCTTGAAGTGTCATAAACTTTTGACCATAATTGAAAATTTTATCAATTCGTTTTAAAGTTAACTTTTTATATTGTTGTAACTTTTTTGTTACGATTGACGTCGCTAAGCCTTTACTATGAATTTCATAAGATTTTACAATACCATTTGCGATATTATCAATATCAATGTACGTTTTTGGCATGAGGTATTTAACTGCTTCACATTCTGCTTCACATTTCAACTCACCAAGTTTAAAATCGTCGCCGCGATAATCTGCAAAAGCATGAATACTATCAGTATCGATATATACAAATTTATCAGCAACTAATGGTTTGTCGTTTTTTTTATCGGAACCGCAAATTTCACGTATTTTTCTTAAAATATAGCATCTAGCAAAAGAAGTGATTTTTGATCCAACAACAACGCTAAGCATCGAGTTCGTATTTGTTTCTGTTTTGTCTTCGACAAAATGTACGCAACCTGTTTCGGAATTTTCTTCATAGTGACCTGCTTTCTTTTCAATTCGTTCTGCAAGCTTTCCGTAACCGCTATTCAATAATAATTTTGAAAACTTTGACAAAGCAACAAGATTTTCACGCTTTGATTTATTCTTTTTTTCAAAGTTGCTTCTAACAAAGTTACGAAAAACATAGTTTCCTTTTTTGTATAGTATAACTTTTTCAACACTATACGCTAAATCATACCACTTTTCATATTCGTCAAGTTCGTCTTCAAATAGACAATGACGATAATCTTCTTCGATAATTTCTGTATATTCTTTTAAACGGCAATCGTACCAAGTTGCAATCATTCCAACCCGCAAAAATCCTGTAATATGATTACAAAGAAAAATGACTTCATATTCTTTTTTATACTCTTTTTTATTAGCTAAATAGCACTTCATTGACATAGTTAAAGGCTTACCGATTAAATCTTGTATACTGTCCATTGCAAATGGATATTCGCTGTTAACGTCAAAGCGATTCATTTTTCGCTTAAACAATTTTTTTGATAGAAGCTTTCCCTTATATTTTTTGTTAAGCGTGCAAATCGCGCCGCGATATAAATAAGTTTTCCGATAAAACTTGTCTTGCGCTTCAGTAACGGGATGATCTTTTTGATACTTTTTGACACGTTCCCGTTTGTTTTTTTCTAACGGATACATACTTCGCAGCAACTCAGCTTTCGCAAGTCCGCCAGCTGTCATTATATTAGTACTATTTCCAAAAATTGAACATTCATTGTCTGTTTGTTCTTTTATAGTTTTATCAAACTTTTTTATTGCAAAATATAAGCCTTTGACATCGTTGCAGCAGTAGTTTAGTTCGTCTTGTGTCAATTTTTCAACTTTAACATTTTGATAATCCATTTTTAACTTGCGAATTTTATTGCCGTCTAAATCTTCAACGTCTAACTCGCTTAAAACTTTTTCAAGCCCACCCGGTAGAATTTTCATAAAATCACGATAATCGCATGCATGAACGTGCTTATGACGATTTACGGATCTATAAGGAACCCAAAGTTTATAGCTATAACGAGCGCCTTCCGCATTGTGTAAGCTTTCATAGCTCCATGGCTGTGACTTATTATAAGCTTTGCTATTTTCGTCTTTGCGTTTGTGTTGTCGCCATTTTTCCTTGCCTTCCACCAAAATTTTATAGTCGATTTGCGCAAAGTCAAATGTGGCGTTATAGCACCATACGTGCTTATAGCCTGCTAAGGCGTGATAAGTTACAAATGTATCAAAATCGTTTGTCATAAAAAACCCGTTTTGCTCATCGTAACACTGCCACGACCAGACGTCACAACGTAAACGTTGTCGTTTTTCGTTGTCAGTGCATCCTTTTAACTTGTTAAAAATATAACGATTGCTTTTTATTTTTCCATCTATATAAGTTAGCGTTTCTGTGTCAAAAGCGGCTGTTATAGCTTTAGTAGGCTGTCGCCAATTTTTGCCTTTTTCATAAACGACATATATATTATCGTTTAGTTTTTCTGTTTCGTATATCATTTTAACTAATAGCAATTAACAAAGCTTGAAAGCCTAAATCGCACCTTATATAAATTTGAACTTTGCACTCATTAAAATCGTATATGCTTAAATGTTTTACAAATTCATAAAAAGCGTCACTTCTTTCAACAATATTAAAGAAACGTCTGCCGATAAAAGTATCACCTATCAAGATGCTATCAGCGTGGCGTCCTAAATAGCACAAAGTTTTAAAAATATCCTGTTTTTTCAATTCAAACATAGTGTTTTCTTCATATTTCTTTAATAAATCTTCGTTCAATTCTTTATAATGAACAAAGGCGGCATTTGCTTTTTCTTGCGTTGTCATTTTAGTTTTGTCCTTTCATTTCTTCAAAAATATTTTTAAGACGCTTATAAGCATCTGTTTTATGTGCCTTAGCTATTTTTTCTTTCATATCATCTTTTTGGTATTCATTTAAAGCATCTTGTTTTGTTTTTCCTTTACAAATATGAGAACCGCTTTCAATTTCTGTAACGTACCAATAAGGACAACCATGATGGATAAAAGCTATGCTGTCTATCTGATAACCTTTAACTTCTTTTAAAGAAAATTCATGATTAACGAGGTTGAATGATAATATTTTAAAATTTTTCATATGTTGTTTGCCTTTTAGAAACTTTGTTGTTTCTTCCTTTCATGCTTATATTATATA